>SDBV01002377.1_pt1 | contig 28097 bp, 32 predicted proteins | sample 2277081 | NCBI WGS metagenome assembly SDBV01 (sample SAMN10402039, study PRJNA504765) | marine sediment metagenome | isolation source: marine sediment core GS10_PC15, 223 cmbsf | place: Arctic Ocean: Southern Knipovich Ridge | collected 2010 | reverse complement strand
TAACAGCGGGGTAGTAATCAGCCCTTGCAAAAGTATTGCCCGTACCATTGTTCTGTAAGGTAACACTGATAAGTAAATCCGTTCCAACTTCTTCAATGGATGTAGCATAAGGGGCTACTGTACTACCACCCGTGCTTTTAGACGTGATGGTCTTATTGTATGGGTCTATTGTTATCCCTGCTTGCGTTTGTGTCCCTCCGATGTAGAGCCATATCATAATACCTGCGTAATGGCTTGGAGCAGAACCTTTGATTGGCACTTTTACGCTCATCGTATAAAAATCTTCATCCTCTATAGGGTTAACTGTAAATAATATACCTTCCAAAGCACCAGCATCATTGTCCTCTAATGTGGTAGATGTTACTATAGGCGTACCAGAAGAAGACCATCCAGCAGCGGTGAAATCGTTTGAATTTAGTATTAAATTCTGAGAGACTGTCCCACTCTGCCCGGAAGAATCAATGACCTCTCCGCTTGAGCCATTATAAGAAGCCTCTTGAAGATGCCAGTAACCCACGAGTCCACACAAGAGGTCAATGGTGTCCACGGCATCGGCATTGCAGACGTAGTTGTTCTGAAGTACGGGCAGGTTGGTGCCGACTTGAAGTTGATGGACTCGATTAGAGTCAGCACTGGCAAATGATACCGATAGTATCAGCACAAGGCCGATTATAGCAGAGACTATTTTACGCATGGACTACCTCCAGAAGCCACAGATAAAGGTTGCGGTGTTTGTTATATCAACATCGGAATCAGCCGTGCGGAAGCGAATTTCATTGCTCCCAAATACCCTTCCGAAGAAATGTAATGTTTCCGAGTTATTTGGAGTTACAACCCACGGGGTCGAGAGGGCGTTAACCCATGCCACCCCTCCACCACGGGATGTCTGGATATCAAAGCTCATATCGTTCGTACCCGTGGCAACTATGGAGCAGTCGATGTAATCACTCTTCCCATTGGGGTTCGAGTAACCCCCGCTTGATGGGTAATTGCCCACCGCGTTCATAAGCCCCGATATGATTGGGGTGTTCCTATCAGACGTTGCACTTGTTTGTCCTAGAACCCCCGCTGCCATTGCCGGGAGAACAAAGCCCCCGATAAAAGCCGCTATGACAAATACGATACCCCATTCCTTGATAATGTTTCTCATCTTAATACCTCCTCGTTAGTTTTCATTTAGATCGATTCGCCTCAGCTGCTTCCCGCATAAGATCAAGAGTTCTATCCCACTGGAAAGCTTCTGCTATGGTCAAGGACGATTCAGCCCTCTTTTTATCTTTCTGCTGCCGCCACTGATACCACCAGCTTGATGTTCGAGTAACGCTCTCAGCCTTGGGGCCACGTTGACCTTGAACAACGGTAAGGCTCACCCTCTCCCTTTCATGAAGGACATCGAAATGTCCATCAACGACTGAGTAATGGACAAAGACATCAGTTCCATTATCAAGGGTTACGAAGCCAAAGCCTTTGTCCTTTATGAACCACTTGACAGTTCCTTCCTCAGCGCTCACAACCCCCGCGCATCCGAAGATGGCTAGGGCCAGAACTATCAGTGCTATTCTGAGCGCGTTCATGTTATTTCCTGTTAGTGAAGCCAAATACAGAGAGGCTTCCGCCGTAGACTGTTATCATGTCAAGGCCTTGCAGAAGGTATCCTGTCACCTGCGTTGCCTGAGCATCGGAGATGTCGAGGCCTGTGACCAGATTACTGGCGACCTGAGCCAGCCCCGCAACTATGACACCCACGAACCTGCGGGAGAGATACCAGGGCCGCTTGGTCTTGTTGAGTTTCAACTTTACATCTGAAGCCACCTGCTTGCCAAGGGCGCTATTGAAGAAAAGTCCGATAAGCTGAAAAGCCTGTACGATTGGTACCATGTTCTATTCCTCCTGTTAATGTTAAAGTTTAAAACTCCAACCTATATATTTAAGCGTTTCGTGCTTCACGCCCTCTACCGTGGATCGGTATTCGTCCTTAAATCTAAAGCCCACCGACTGAGTGTCAGATATCTTCACGCTGTACGAGGCCTCTGCAATGGTAAAGTAGTCGTCAGGCTCATCGAGGCTTGGCTGGTAATAGAAAACAGCCTTGACCTCATGGGCACCCTTTCTGTACGAGAACTTGGGCCTGTAGCTCATGCGGTGTACGGCCTCACTGTCCTTGTCGGAATACTCCGTGTATTGACTGAGATACCAGACCGAGAAGGATAGCTTGGTCGTATCGTTCCTGACAATGTAGTACTTCGGGCCCGCCCCAAGGAAGTTCTCCACGTCTATGCCCCGGACGCTGTTGAACCCGGTCTTGTTTCCGCCCGCGACACTCCACCTGTCTGAAAACTTGTGGTCGTATATCACATTCAAGTATCCCTGGTCTGTGGTGGTCACATCGTCCGTCTCGCCATAGCGGTAGTCAGCGTAAAAGCTCCATGGCCCTATCTGATGGTTGACGGAGAGCACGTAGGTATCTGTGCGAGAAGTCCCCGTATAGCCAAGGTCGCCCTTCAAGGCCCATGCAGGGACGGTTATCAGAAGTGACATTAATATCGCACATATGAGAGTTTTATGCATAGTCATCATGTATTTTACCATCCTTCATCATATAAGCAAGCCGAATGGCTCTATCGCCTACCTGCTCGGCCCACTTACTATCAAGCATCTCAAGGGCGGCTGTGACATAATCCCTGGACTCAAACGCTGAGAGCATGTTATTAAACTTGAGGAGACCTCTCACTCCCATATTGAATGCCATATTCAGTATGACGCTCTGGCGCGTTTGGTCATGGCCTAATATGATTTTCTGTATATCCTGATTAACAAGTAAATGAGTAATATCGCTTTCTAGCAAAATTAGCGCTTCCTGCTCACTTATCCCCACATCGTCAAGATTCCTACCTATGCCAATAGTGAGCTTCGGGGGTTCGGCAGTGTCGAGATATGGCTTGAGCCTTATCCCTTCGTCGAGTTTGAGCATCTTCTTGAGTAGTTCGATATTAGCCATTAGGCCCCCCTAAACATAACAAGATAACTGCCAATGACCATGAGAGTCAGGGATGCCAAGACAGCTATTATTTTGGCATACCCTGCCATGCGGATATTCCCCTTGAGGCTTACATCTTCAACCTTGCGCTCTGTCTCCTCATCTGCCAGAGCATTTTTAAGCAGGTCGATTGCTGTCCATTGAGCAGTTGTGCTTTCCTTAATGGATGTTCTTATTTCCCCAATATCTTCTGCTGCATTCTTAATATAAGCGGATACCTCAGAGCGAAATCCAGCCTCGTCAATTTGATGCCTTGTGAAATCTTTTCTAAGTTCTGTGATGTCTTCGGACATTACGGATTCCCTCCTAGTCTTCCGCTATTTTTTCTGCTATATAGGGTGAAAACCCCAATGTCTTGAGAAGCGCCTTTTCCCATTCACCAACATATGCATCATGTACGCTTGACGTTATATCGAATGCTGTTTGTAAGGGAATCCCTTTTGCCTTACCATACGCGGATAAAGCCCCCCTGACGGCTCTTATCAATTCTTCGTTGTCTAAGTCAAAAAGATTTACAAGCGCCATCGCCTTGTATATATCATCTAATATTGAAATAGCAGGGACTTCAGCATCGTAGACCCTTTCGCCTAAAGACTTCCTGATTACCCCTTCAAATAAATCTCCCAGAAGGGGGATGCTGTTCATTGGCCCCAAGATAACTGCCCTCCACCAAGAAGTCGGGACACCCAAGAACTCTTCGTCATCTTGGTCTACATCAAAAGCATCAGCCACCATTTGGAAAAAAAGCGGTATCATCACATGGTATATTGCCAACGTCTTAGCTGTTTGTTGTATGGTAGCTCTTTTTTGGACAAGGTTCCTTGTAACTTGGATTTCCTTAGCCACCATCTGAAGGGGAGCAGACATGAATTGGGTGAACAACTGTGCGAAAGAACCCATAGATTGTACTTGAGATAATTCCGTAAAGTCAGAACTTTGCTGTGCTGAACCAGCCGCTTTCTCGAATGCGACTATGGCCTCTTCGACAGACTCTCCCTTGTCTAAGTGATGTTTATAAACCGTCCACCCTCCGGCGATAACAGCTCCGATGTCCCCAAGCCTTACGTTAAGCATGAGAAGATTTATAAAGCTTGGGTTGGCACTATAGGCCGAAAACTGTTCGCTCTTAAACCCCTGTCTTAAATCTCGCTCTAAACTTTGTCTTTTCCATCTGTCCCGCAAGAACACTGAGTTATCCCACAAATCCTTGAAATTCTTAATAGGGTTCTTCCAGAAAAGGACTGAGTTTTTAGTATAACTAGACACAGGGATAGTTTCCATGAAGGCAATATGTGACGTAAGCTGTTTTAGTCCGATAACGGTTTTCAGAGCGAGGACAGCCTTAGACACATTAGCCCGGAAGTTGTCCATCCATTCTACCCTGCCAGACAATTCTGTCCCGTTCCTTGTGAACTTAGCGATAGCATGATTAATTGGATTCATAATCTCGTTACCGTGGAACAATCTAATAGCGGCTAATACTCTGGGGTTTTTGAAGATATGGTTCAAATCATTTATCTTCTCTGCCCATGCCTTGAAATGCTCCATCTCAACTACATGTTGTGCGAACACAGTCAAATCACTTTGTTCTTTTATCGGTTTTCTACTTCGCTTTCTTGTCTGCAATGAGCGCCCACCAACGGTTGCCCTAGTATTAAATTCACCCAAGAACTCTCCGAACCCATTAGAAAAGTCTGCCTGCCCGCCTTCCCTCTTGATTGGAGAATAATTAGGGTTTAACTGAAGGTCAATACCTCTCACCCTCCTGTAGACTTCGTTGATAGTCACATAATATTCTTGGAGCAATTTCATTTCCCCCTTGGCAAACGCGATGTCTTGAGGTGTTAACATGCCCGTTACTGCCGATTTCATTTGTGGAGTCCACCCCATTCCTTCAGTGAAGGTATCATCTAAGGTCGGGTCTTGGAACTCCATCCATCTTTTCCTAGCCTCGGCACGGCTGAATTTAAGCGTAATCGACCTTCCTTTTAAGTCTTTAAACGTCCCAAGGTCTTCCAACTTCGAGTCTTTCTTCATTTTTTTAATCATATTCCATGCTGTTGAAATCCTAAAAGTTCTTTGGTATAAGTCTGTAAACATTGCATTCCATATTAGCAACCCCTGCTTCTCTGCCCGATTTACCTTAGACAAATCCAAAATTTTACTCAGGTTACTCTCTTCCTGCTTTGACTTTGAACGACCTGACAAGCTATCCATCAAGTTATTCCACGGGAGTAGCTTTAACCCTTGCTTTTTCATCCAACTTATAGCCTTGTCTGATAATTTTTGAGCGTCATCTATCCCAATCTGAGCCGCCCTTTCACTGGAACCTATGCTGTCGGGGATACCCTCCTCGCCCGTCAAATCGTCTATTATATGTTCAATGTCTTCCAGTAAGATTGACTCACGGTTGAACTTACGCAAGTCGGCAATTATCTTGCCATCATCCCTTAACGCTATAACATCCTTCAGGAGTTTGGTCAGTTCCTCGACCGTTTGGGTGCTAAATCCATGCACCGAGTTAATGATATGGACTTCCAACCGGACTTCATCTGGGGCAATTGTGTCAGGATACTGGCTTAATAGTTCTAATATCCTGTCTGCCGCTGCACTTTCCTCCATATTAGCGGCTTCCCTGAATGTCTTTAGAACCTTCTCGACTTCTGGGGTGAACCTTCCCTGCTTCTTACCACCCTTGCTCTTGGGTCTAGTCCTTTTGAGAACCTTTATTATTCTCGCTCTAAGGGCTTTCTTTGTCTTTAATCGCCTCTTCGCTTCTATCTTCTGTTTCTTCACTTCCTTCTGATTAGAGTTCCGTTGTGCCTTAGCTTCCTTCCTGTTCTCCTGTATAGCCACCTCAACATTTATATCATTCCCTATTCTACCAAGAGTTTCTATAGTCCTTGCCTTGGTGATGCGACTGACAAATTTGCCCCTTATCGAAGAGGGAAGAATGTTTAACTTTCTGACAACATCCAGTTTTAACTTTCGGATATCCTTTGCTTCAGTTGCCTTTTCCCTTTGGGCTTCTTTTACCTGTTGTCTTTCTTGCTGTAACTTACCGACTTTCCCCTCCAACTTATTCTTTATAATGGCAATCTTCCTTTTAGCCACAGTCAATGCTTCAGTCTTACCTTCTGACTGGGCCTTCCTTGCCACTTGGACTTGCCTCTGGAGAGAACGCCTGAGAGCCGACTTTTCTGGGATTACCTTCCCTTCCGGCTGCGCCCCAAGTATTTTAGGTTGTTTGGTAGTCTTTCTCAAAGGAGCTTGCGGCCCAATGGCTTCTCCTGCCTCTCGCCCGAACTCGATACTCCCCCGTTCCTCTCGGAGTTTGGTGTATATCTGACTTACAAAGCTCTTGAACTGTTCCCAGAGGTCGCCTAACGTCAGCTTCATCCTTTCGGTAAATGTGGCTAGGTCAGTCTTGCCCTCATCGTTTTGGATGTTCTTCATAACCTCAGTGCCTATGGAGAGAAGATGTTGTTCTGCTTCAGCTTCTGTTATATCCTCTTTGAGTTGGGTAACAAAAGGTTTTATTTTGGGATTATATTTATCAAGAGTTCTCCTATCAAGAATAACTATTTCATTTGCGAACCTGCTCTCAGGGTGATACCTGAAGCCCTCATACCCGTTCTCTTCCAAGATGCGCTTGGATTTGCGGTCGCCGGGGAGCCAATTGTCAATAGGATGTCTGGTATCGTTCACATAATCAGGACTGTTAAGTAATTCGTTCTCAAGTTCGGGGATAACATTACTACCCACCTCATATATTTTATCTTTAGGAACCCCCACTTCAACAACCTCTGTAGTAGAGCGAGTGCCGATTGTCCACTCAAGGTTAGACTCAATGTTAGGTGTAACCATACCTCTGCTTGCAAACTCAGTCCTTTCTGGGGATGTCGTTCTCCCCTCCAATTCTGCATCAAAGAAAGATGTTGGCTTGTCGTGCTTCGGTCTATATTTACGAGCGTAATGCTTTATCGTTATAGTCTCGCCCTCTGGAGTCTCCCTGAGAGCTTCCAACAGAGGAACGTCCTTTAATTCCCCTCCCTGAGGCTCTATTCCAGACGCTTTGGCTTCGGCAGGCACTTCACCCCTCTCAACAGGAGTTCCAGTCGCTACGGGCCTCTCAGGAGCCGTTATGGGTGCTTCCGGGGCTACAGCAGGCGCTTCTCCCAGTATTTGCCCCACCACTTCCTCATCAGTGATATCAGAGGCAAGAATCTCGTCTATTCCCGCTTCATCTATGGGGGCTTGCCGCCCTCCCAATTCTCCAATAAGCTGAGTGATTTCTTCCCCAAGGGGGGATGTGGTAGCTGGAGCTAAATTGACTTCAGATGTGGGGGTGATTTCTGCTACTGCTTCCTTCTTGCCTGAACCCAACGTGGCACTTCCACCTAAGCCCAACAGGAAGGCTACAGGAAGAACGTTAACGCCATCCTTCATGGCCTGAATAATATCGTTATCATTTATAATGGCCTGTGCTGGCTCTTCTAACCATTCTGTTATGCCCTCAACTGCGCCATCCGTAACCCATCTCAAGACATTATTGGTAACACCTGTTTTCTTTTTAAGGAGTCTGCCAAGTGATATTGCATTCAATGCAGTTGCGGCAAGAGTCATTTTTATATAAGATGAATTGGCCTTATTCTGGTCATCTGATTTCTCAAGCATTTCTTCATATGCTCCAGTACCCTCTAATGCACCACCAGCAAGACCACCAACCATTGCTCCACCTATACGGGCAAGTCTTTCTACGGCTATAGGGGTCATGTTGATTACTTTACCACCAACATTAATAGCTTTTTGTACGCCAGCACCCGGAAGTATTGCGGCTGCCAATGAAGCACCCATATCGCCAATGTTATAAGTCCACCATCCCCAATCACCCAGAAGTTCTGGACTCTCAAGAATACTTCCTTGAATGTCCTCAGATGGTTCATACCGCTTTTGTAATTCATCCCAATAATCTCTTGATGATTTACCCCCTTCCCTTAACGACCTGCCGATGCTCTCTCTCTGCTCAAGGTTAGCTTCATCCAATTCCCCTAAAGGTAACGCCAAGGGATCATCTGACACATCAACAGGTTTTTCTATAAAGCTACCCAAAACCTCTAAAGCAGTTGCCCCTGCCTTGGGTATCCCTAATGCGCCATGAATAAAGCCTCGGATAAATCCATCCCCTAATTTACTTGGGGCTAATGGTGTTTCAGTATCACCTTTTATTGCGGTATTAAGAGGCGTTGTAGGTTCTTGCCCTAGCTGAGATATTAACCCTTCAATTCCAGGAGCCTTCACTACTTCGGGAATATCAGGAGTTACAATGCCACCTGTGGGGGTGACAACAGACGTAGGGGTTTGCTGTCCCCCTAGCTGGGAAAGTAACTCATCAATGGAGAAAACAGACAAATCCGCTGTCTCTGCCGCACCGCCACCAAGTGAACCAAGCAATTCATCAATAGACAAAGCATCAGAATCGGTATCAATGGTTGTCCCCGTTCCCAATGAATCCAATAATCCATCTATGGTTGTTGGTTCAGCCATCTAAATGAGTCCCTTTGACCTCAATGCTCTAAATATCACTTCATCAGATGCACCCGCATTCTGTAGTGACCTCACAATAGAGCGATCAGCGGGCGTTAAACTCAAGACAATATCATCTATATTCACACCCCCTCGTTCCCCTAATCGAGTTTGCGCGTCTTTTTCAGACAATTGCCCTATTAATTCTTGCTTTTCCTCTGATTCATTTGTAATCTTTAACCTTTGCAACTCTGCCTTGTCTTTTGCTGCCTGTAAATCTAATGCAGCTTTTGTCGTATCCTGACGTTCTACCAGAGCCGCCTTAGCAGTAGCCTCAGCATCCCTCGCAGCTTGCCTTGCTGCTGCCTGTTTAAGAGCACGGTTGTCTAGGTTTCTAATATCCTGGTCAGTTACCCCCCCCTCGCGCTTTAGTTGCATAAGGATACCAAGAACATTTCCATGTGCGGCCCTTATATCTGCCTCACCTTCTGCCTGCGACATCCCAAACTGCGCTTCCCCAAGCTGAAGCATAAGTTGATTGATTTTCTTGTCCTGCTCCTTCTTGAGATTAGCAGCCTCTCCAGCTTTCTCCACTTCGGTTAAGCCAGCCAACTGACGCTTATACACATCAGTCTTTGAGAATATTTCAAACGTTCTCAACCCTTCGTCCGTGTCCAGGTCTATACCCCTTATAAGCTCAACAAAACTAGGTGTAGTTGGCCCTTGCGTTAAAGCCCCTCCAGCACCTCCTGCCGGAAGAATCGGTGTAAGTGGTTCTAGTGCCATTGTCATTCCTCCTTTATATTACTTGTGGTGCATTCAGCCTGTTGAATATATCCAAGGCAGTAGCTGGCCCAGTATCTTCGTCATCATCATCATCGGCATCTATCTGCGTATCCAGCAAGTCTTGCCGGGCCTGATTATTAATATCAGCAAGCTCCCTCTCAAGGTCTGCCTGCATGTCAAAGAATACCTTTTGGAGATCGGCATTGAACTGAGCCATCTCGGTTTGGAATTCCCTCTGCGCATTTAACTGAGCTTCCTGTGCCTCTATTGCTTGCTCTGCCTCCGCTCTATCAAGCCCTACATTACGAGCGGCTTGTATAGTTGGCCCAAGAGCATCCTGAAAGCCACGCAGAGCCGATTGCACTGCGAACCTGTGGGCAAGTGGGTCATCCCCAAACTCTGAGCCAGCCTGTGTTATGGCCTGCCGAACACCCCGGTCAAGAAGAGCCAAGGGGCCAGCAGCAGCCCTTTCCGCCTCCACATCCGCAAACCCAAGGTCAAGCCCTGGCAATGTCACAGGGTCAAATACTGGAGCCTGTGGAAATGCAACATCATCAGTGTCCCCGTTTCTTTTCTTTCCCGTACTGGTCAAATTAAAAGCATCAGCCACTTGACACCTCCTTTAGCTTGCTCGTAAGTTCAGTCATGGTTTCTTCTACATATTCATAGTAAGGGCATTCTTCGCTCAGGCACATTATCATTGATCTATTCCCCTGCTTATAGAATGGGCTTTTACTGCAAACGTTTTCAACTTCTGTTTTCCCCCCGCACTCCGGGCAAGGGATATAGCCCTTCTTCCATTTCTTGCATGGGTGTTTTTCCTGGTCAGGATCGTAATTTTCTCCAAAAAACTCCTCTTTGGGCGTGGTGTCCCAATTGAGAGCTTCTTTCCAAAACACATCGAGGGTGTCAAACACATCCTGAAGCTCCATGCCTCTGAGTTTTTCTAGTAAATTATTATTTATCATATCTTCCCATATTTTTCTTCTTGTATGGCAAGGGTTTGCATCACACAAGCAAACCCTATATCAGGGCAAGCTGGCCTACATCTAGTGCCGAGTCCCTTGCTTTGCATACAAAGGACAAACGCTGATTTCTTGCCATCGCAGTTCGGGGATGGCCTTGTAGGGCAAGGTTGCTTGCATATATTACCCTTATTGATCTCAGTACATATTTGGCTACCCCCTCCAGGTTGACGTGCGCACCCAAGGCATCCTATCACTGATGTTATCTTGAGCATATCCGGGCAATCGCAAGTTATCTCAATAACAGATAAACTGTCGCCATCACAATCTCTCACTGTTGGCGATCCTCCTACATCATCACAAATGATACTCCACCCGCAAGTAGCATGACCTATAGGCAGGCAAGCATTATCGGTTTGTGCATCCCCCCCACAGGGATGGCTTGCGCCTATAGTCAAAACACATATATCAGGGACTCCAACAACAGTTACTATAACAGTGGTGGCATAGGAGTCTCCGGGTGTTATGAAGATATGGCTTGGGTCACTTACCGTCCATTTCCACGGTTGACCCGTTCCAAAAGCATCTTCTCCTTGAAGCGGACTCCCCTTGCTATGAATAGAAAAACCCCATGTCGAAGCAGGATTCTCGCAATCACTACTTCCGCCAATTATAGAAAAAGCCGATTCGCCATCATCTGCCCCAGCATTAACATCGAGTTCAACTATTATCTCCTGGCTTCCTATACATGAAGTCCCATCCATATTTATTGAGACTGTATCTACATTCAGTACTATCCTGGGTGCGTTGCCTCCGCTACAGTGAACTTCGGAAAAAAGGTCTTTTAACGGAACTCGCCAAGAAGCTTCTTCAAAACACTTCTCGCCCGGTATTTTCCTTATATTAAACTCACCGCCTGCCCCGGAATGTGTCCATTGAATTCCGCGTGGATATCCAAAACCATTAAACAACATTACAAGAAAGGCTTCACATTCACCATAACAGGGCTGTATCTTTATTTCCCAGTGTTCGGGTTGGCAGGCAAAAGGTTCACTGGTAAACCCTGTCTCATTAAATGTTGCCCCGCAATCATTGTGCCCCTCGAACTTCGTACCGAGAGGGATTATACCAAGGTGTTGCATTGTAAGCCCACGAGCATCGCACTCACATTCCGCGCTTCTAAGGTCTGGTTCGTCATCAGGTACACCACCACTATCCGGGTCTGCATCTTCAGGCTTTGATGCCCCAGGTGGGACATCAGGGGGAGAAGGTGGAGTGTATGGCGGAAACAAAGACCATGGGAACGTGAAGTCCCTTTCCATCTGAGCGTAATCATCGGCAGCATAAGGCTTCTTAAACTCGGAGTGCTTAAACAAGCGTTTCTCAAGGATTTCCCTTTCGGATTCTGGCGCTCTCTCCTTCGATACATACCCAGGCTGCAAGTGGGTATCCCTGCGGTCAGCGTCTATGCTATCTTTATTCCGAATACCCATCTTCACTCTCAATCATAAATGTCGCGTCAAGCATATACATGCTGCTGCCCAACTCTTTGTTTCTAAACCTTATGGTAAGATGATCGCTCTTGATCCCAAGCCGTGTGAACTCTATCCTTCTGTGTCCATCACTTGCTTGGTTGGCTACCCTTGGGAGGGTGCTATCAAAAACCTCGTCCACATTTGTAGACTTTTTTATTCGTATTGTGGTGTTGCCGCCCTGTGCTTTTTCCCTGAAGTACAGCCTGTCTATTACGATAATACCGCCCTGCCCGTCAAACTCAAGATCAGCCAAACAGTCCACAGCCTGCACCGTGCCGGAAGCATTCTCGTCATTCAACCCGATGTTGCTCTGTTTTATAGTGGAATCAGCGGCACCCCCTACGATTTGGATAAGAGGCTTCGTGGTGCTACCGCTCTCAAGAGGCACAACTTCAGTAAAGCACCCAGGCTCGCTACCACTGGGGAACACGTCAAAGCTCCACTGGAACGTGTCTATGTCAAGCACGGGGAAAATGTCAACACTTGTACTTGTCCCCGTCACAAGGCCTATCCTAATAACCCTCTCGCTTGAATCGAAGTCAAGCCACATCTTATTCTTTTCGCTGATATTGATACACTCATTCTTTAGAGGGTTGAAGAAGTTATGTATCTGGTTGGAGATATTAGTCACCACCCTGCCGTCCGTCATATAAACGCCGTAACGAGAGAGCCATATAGCAATAGTCTGAACCCTGTCCCTAGTAGACACGAAAGCCGTGCTGCCGTCTACCACAGTAGCGCACTTGGCATTAAGGCACCCTATCTTTGTGGACAGGACAACCTTGCCAAATGTCGCCGGACTGAAGCCCTCAAACAACGTAGTGCATCCCCCTGCCTCAGCATCCTCTTCCTGCCAAGCGATCAACTCATTGTAAAAAGTGCGGAAAGCAACTATCATGTTACTCCTGCCGTCCCCGGCCTCCATAACGGCAAAGTCAGAGCCGTTTAGCCTCAAGGGAGCGCCCCTGCCGCTGATAAAGGCAAACTGGTTCCCGTTGCTATACACAGCCCTCTGCTTCCATGCCCCATTACAGACCCCAAAAGATATTTCATCTATATCAAAGTAGGGCATTATCTCAAGCGAGATATTAATATTGGCTAGTATGGGTTCATTCATCTTAAACCTGTAGACATATGAATGGAATATGGATTGCTTAAACTGAGCCTTATGAGCATCATTCCTCTGCCACGTAACGAAGCCGTGACGACTCAATCCCCTTGTCCCGTCAACCACGTTCGATACGGCTATCCATGAGTTGCCGTCAAAGTACTCAACGGCCTCAATAAAGGACTCTTTGTTGTATGTTATTATCGCATTAGAATCTGTTTCCTCGATGCCAAATATCCCGGTAGGAGACTTAATAATAGAGGTAGAAACGCTTCTTATATTGAATGTTGTGTTATTCGCGGCATCACCTGAAAATCCCTCCGTAACAACATCCATGCCCTCAACAAACCCTTCCCTACTAAATTCCCTCTTGGTAGATACCAGTGTGTCCTCTCCAGTGCCGCCGTCCAAAATCTGAAGGTCTGTTACCTTGGCTGATATGATATTAGGGGTGCCGCCAGGATCAATGTAGAATCCTACAATCCTGTCAATCGAGTGTATGTAGATATAATCTCCAGCAGGGAACTTGCGAAGGTTAATGCTTGTTGCTGCTGCAACCCTTTTGAACATCTTCTGAATATCATCACCAGCCTGCTCTATCATCACCTCTGCCGGAGACTGAGGGACACCGTTCCATATATTCTGTATTTGCTGATAAGCAGACTCATACGAACACTCCCGAACCTGCACATCAGATCCTATTGCGGCAGAGAATGTCAGTCTGTACCAGAACCCGTTTTTCCCAAACATATAGTGAGGAACTTCGCTTGTCGGGCCTGAATCCCAGGTGATATTCCCATCCTGAGCAAGCGATATACCACCAGAAGAGGTTCCGTCAGACAACGAACCTACAGCCGTCCACCCATACGAACCAGAGACATCCTTCCAATAATGAGCGGACATCGCCGAAGTCTGGTCACTCACCTTGCTTGACACAAACGAGAGTGTTATTTTAGACGCTGGTATCTGAGTGCATATAAATAAAGCGTCATGCTCGGTCAATATCCCCAGGCTGTCTATCTCTGCAAACGTGTCTACCCTCTTATCATTGACCTGAAAAGTATAATCCTCCCCCTCTTCAGGCACAATATCAATGGCGTGAGCCTCAAAGAACCATATATCCGTTACAGCATGGCCCGTAGTGGCCCCAAACGTCACCGTCACACCATTATCAAGGGTCTGCGCTCCACCCGTTATAGCGACAGAGCTTGCCCCCACATTCCAGGTTCCACGGTTGTCGATTGAGTAAAACCAATCAAAAGAATCAGGAGTTCCTGTAGTGTCCACCTGAATCTTGTAATATCGCGGTATCTCGCTTGTCCCTACATATGTACCCCCGCTCGTGGCATCGTTTAAACCAGCATTCAGGGTTCCTCCCCATACAGCAGCGGTTATCTCCCCCACCCCTTTATAGGATATGAAGGCTCTTATTCTTGCTGTTTCGCCACTGAATATTTGATGCTGTCTGGTAGCGTCTGAGATTACCAGGGTATCGCGAACCTTGCTAAATGATGCCGGAACTATATCGACTATCCCCGCGCCAACCCCCAACTTCTCAGTCCATCCGGTTATGGGGTTCGTTGGCGGGTTATCATCGGCCCGGTCAATCTCTCCCTCTGCCGCCTGTCTCAGAAAGTGCTTGGTATCGTTGCGGTCAATATATTGGTGAATGCGAAGTATTGATGCCACAGCAACATCGTCATTAAATAGATTATTGTGGCCCGAACGCTGTTCTATGCCTGGATGTCTTTGTCGTGTGTTCTGAGAAGTCGAAAGTCCACCGTTAGGCGTGAGTACATCTTCTATGACAGTATCAACGCCTCTGTCAAAGACGATTCTCTGTGGGGTTTTCTTCCCCATTACAAACTGCCATTATTTGAAGGATATGAAGAGTGGGCGAACCTGCCATCGCTATCATGAGAGTACTTTGCCCTTATCTTCCTTAGCATAGACTTCTTCATAGCACTCTGCCTGCGTCCGCCCTCCTCCTCCTTCAGCCATTCAAAGAGTATCCTGGCAGAAACGGACGCGACTATGGCGTTCTTCACCACCCTGTCCCCGGCAATACCATCACTGACTATATCAATGGTATCTGTATCAGCCGAAAGCTCTGTTGGCGTGGCATAATAATCCCTAATCCTGAGAACCCCCGTCCATAATGGATGTATGCCTATCTGGGATTCCTCGATGAACACCTCTGAAGGCCCGTTGGTATTGGTGGTAACATCGGTATGGTCTAGATCAATAACGTTCAAAGATTCCCTTGTGAGAACGCCAATCGGGTTCTGCCCGGTGATATGGATATACGTGGTGGGCGACAACTTCAGGAAGTTTGAAGGCATGTCGTAAATATAATAGCTGACTATTGTTATATCCGCTCCTGCGGCCTCTACGGTAAAGGAAGCCCCTGATGTCAGAACTATCTGAGCATCGGTGGCGGATGCTATTGTGTATCTACCATCGTTGCTTGTCGAACCCAAAACCACTACTTCCTGACCCGCCACGAAATCACCAAACCCGCTGGCAGAATCATCAATTGTATCCGGGTCTGAGTCGGCAAAGGATATGGTGGTTCCCGTTGCCTTTGCTCCTGCGGTGGTTATGTTCCCGTTGGTCAATTTCCTTTTTATATCAATGAGTTCCGCCACTTCAAGCTGTGCATCGTTTATCATGCTCAAGAGCCTTGAAGCATATTTGGGCCTGAATATCTGGAATGTCCAGTTGTCAGTATCGGTATGTCCCGTGATTGCGCCAAACGTTACGGTTATACCATCTTCCAGGGCTGTGGCTGTAACTGCACAATCAACCCCCGTTGCTCCGTTCGTATACGAATCCCCGTTGTCGGTACTCCACGCCCATGTAAAGGTATCTTGAGCGCCAGCAAGGTCAATGGTAATTCTGTATTTCTTTTTCGTGGCTATCCCTGAGTAGAGTCCGTTGGTCGAGAGGTCATCAAGCCCCGCGCTCTGAAACTCGGCGCGAAGTATCCCACTGCCCCAGTTCTCATCTTGGACAATATCCTGAATCTCCTCACGTATCTCTTTCAGGGTAACGGACATTATTTACTCCTCTTGGCCTTTTTATCGGCTTTATTTTTAGAGCCTTTGGGCCTACCGCCCTTCTTCTTGAGAGGCGTAGGTGGTTCCGGGGGAGTTTCGTCCACCACGGGCTGCTCAGGCTCCTCTATAACCTCTTCCGCTGGCTTTTCAGCCCCTCCATTACTGGACATCAACACCACATTCACCCCTGCGGCGATAATCTCATCACAAAAATCCTGGTTCTCTATAACAGGAGTATGAATCTCAGCCGCGCCTACCTGGAAAGCCACGGACATTACGGGCGCTCTGGGGTCTACCTTCCCAGTTATAAGGGTGCAATCCCTGTCGCTGTGAAGATATATCTTTCTCTCAAGGCGGAATTCCACTCTCGCAACGCCATCTTCTTCATTGCCGCGCAATTCCTCCCTGTATCCAATGTCAACCACGCCCATCCTCGGCCTCACCTTGAAGTCGAGTTCCGCCCCGTGGACTCCTACCCGGATGCCACCCCAAGCGCTTTGGACAGTATCTGGCGTTTCCTTAAAACATAAAAGGGCAGATGACCCTCGTTTGCATCCCTTTTTATCCGAAAACTGCATTGGAGCCTCACAGTATGTTGCGGCAGGGGAGCCACTTATGACCCCCCTGCCTGTTATTACGCTCTATTCTCGATGATACGCATTTCAGCCCACACCATGAACTTCGCGGTATCCCCAGCATTGGCACTCATAACAACGTCTATGGTGTCCTCTGCCGGGTAGTATTTCCCCTCGCCGTAAGCATCTGTACTTTCATCAAGGTCACTTACGTTCATCCCCAGATTCTCGAAATTGACAGAAGCATCCCAACCGTTCGGGTCAGCTTCATCCCCAACAGTACCCGTCAATGTGGAGTCCTCCACGGTGATTACGAGAACACCTACCCTGGACACAAATGCGCCAGCAGGAACCTTCAGGCATTGAACGGTATCGCCAGAAGCAGAGTCAACGATTGACAAGTCAATCACGTTCTCCTTCTTGACAACCTCGTTCGCCAGAAGTTCAGGAGTTGAAAGACCGTCCACAAACTTTGTGATTGTTGCCATAGTCTATTCTCCTTTCCTTTAGGTCGTATTTTCCATGATGCGCATTTCAGCCCACACGGTAAATACAGCGGTGTCGCCAGCGTTTGCGCTCATGGTCAGGTCTATGGTGTCAGCAGAACCATAATACTTGCCTTCACCATAGGAGTCCGTGCCTGAGTCAAGGTCATTTGTATACATCGGGCCTGAATGCGCACCACCCGTGATATCATTGAGGTCAACAGCATCCTTCCAACCAGCGGCGGCAGAACCATCACCAACCGTAGCGGTAAGCGTCCCGCCCTCAGCAGTGATAGCCAAAACCCCAACTCTGGTTACAAACGCTCCAGCTGGAATCTTGAGGCACTGTATGACATCGCTGGCAACAGAGTTGCTATCGGCAAGCGAAATCCTCTTCTCCATCTTGACAACCTGATTGCCCAGAAGTTCAGGAGTACGCTGACCCGTGATGTAATCTGTTCTTGTGGTTCCCATGGTCTATGTCCTCCCTTTCTTAGGTGGCATCACTGATTTGTGAACGCGTGGTTACGGTTGCAAAGGAACCGTAGTCTTCGCTGTCAAAGACAGGCTTGTTAATACGCTGAATCATCGAGTAGGCAATACCGTGCTCGTTCTCATAGTCAAAGTCCTTCTGTATCAGGCGCGGACGCTTGCCCCAAGCCCTTACGAGTGACTGTTGACCCATGAACACGCCTTGGGCATAAGGCACAGAAGCGCCTCCGCCATCAGTTCCGAAGTTCATGTTCTCATGCGAGAAGAGAAGCACACCCTCGTTCATGTAGCCAACTGCGCCCATAAAGAGAGGATGATTCTTACTACGCTCACGCGCCTCACGCAAGTTCTGCTGGTTCGTGGCGTCCTGTATAAAGTCATACAGGGCATCGGGGTAGGTAAGGTAAACAAATACCTTGCCAAAACCCGGTATATTCACCGGACGCAAGGGAATTATTGACCTATCAAAACCCGTGAGCGCCGCCGTCTTGAGCTTGCTCATAAACTGCGGTCTAAGTTTAGTGGCATTAGTAAGGTCAGCCTTGGCAGCACCAATCGTAGTCTCTGCAACCATGTCCAGAGGAGTGTATACGCGGGTTGGGCTGGCCTGAATAGCATCGAACGCCAGAGCGTCAATCTTCTCAGTACCCCAATCCTGTATGGCAGAACGCGATTCCTCGTCCATGTCATACATCGGGCGCATCCTGTCGATCTCGCCATTATCCCTTACAGCGTTACGGTACTGCTTGAGAGTAAGCGAATGGTCAAACGTTGTCAGAGAATCCTCGTTCCCTTCCAGGGTCTGACCTTCCTCAACGCCATCGCTGGTAAGCCTCATGCGAAGACCGAACACAACGATTGTCGCTGGCTTACGTCCGCTCTTGGCATTGCCGAGTTTATCTGTCTTTTCGTGGATTAGGGACTTTGAGCCTCCGTTAAAGGCATCGAAAAACGACTCCTTCTTGAAGTCACGGAAAAGCTGCTCATCCCAAGCCTTTTGGGTTAATGCGTTCCCAGAGGCTACGGTTGTTTTGCTCATTTTACTGTCTCCTTACTTCGGCTTCGGCAGCAACTTCGCGAGTTCAGCGTCAGACAAGTTCTCTACATCTTCAAGTGTGGGTTCGTCGCCAGCCTTCGTGTCAATAGTCCCAGTACCCAAGTTCTGCATAGTGCCGGGGTTTGACGCATTGGTGGCGATGTTGTCCTGTAGAGAAGAAAGCTTTTTGGTGAGGTCTGCAACCTCCGTCTTGAGAGTTTGGTTCTTGGCGGCATCCATGGCAACACGCATGATAAATCCACCGAACTGCCAACCAGACGGATTGCCAACGAACTCAGCGGCCTGCGTAGCATTCAGCAAGCCACCCTCAAGATAGGTCTTCACCTCTTCCTGAGAATCTTTCCAATCAGGAGAATGAGACTCAAGGTATGTCAACTGTTGCTCAGAAGCCTGATCTTTCTGCCCCTGAACCAGCGACTCCCTTACAGCCTTCTTCTCGCCCTCAAGCCTCTCAACCTCTTTCCTCCAGGCCAACATATCCGTGGAGGCAAGTTCATCCAGCTTTTCCTTCTCAGCCGTAGTGAACTCCTCGCCCTTGGGCAACATCTTCAGGTTTTCGGTTGTAAGCTCCTGAACCTTCTTCCTGAGAGAACCCACCTCATTGTCTCTGCGCTTCTCGTAGTCTGCCTGTGTTTTTGCATGGGCTTGCAATTCATCCCACTTCACCTTTGAAACACTGACTTGTTCATCAGTTGTCTCTGCCTTCTTAGCCTCGCCCTCTTTGAGTTCTTCCTTTGCAGGCTCCTCCGTGGACGCGGCTTCCTCAGCAGGCTCAGTGTCTGCATCGCCTTCCTTTACCGGAGCATCAGCACCTTTAGTCTCATCGGCCTTCTCTACGGGAAGCGACTCGCCATTAGCGAGTTTAGCCACTTCCTCATCGGTAAGGTCTTCAACAGCCGAAAGCTGCTCTTCGGTTGCCTGAGTCTCTTCAGCGTTCTCCTGATCCTCTACCTTTTCTGTCATTACTTCTGCCATGTTCCACCTCCGGGGCATCCAGTGGACGTTATCCCCCTCGTATTTTTTGGGGCGCTATGCGTTATTCCCCTGCTTTTGTTCACTTAAATAACATCCAGTTGATATGTTCAAGTGTCGGGTCATCGCCGCCCGCACTGTTTATTAATGTAGTTACTACCTCTCCAGCTAATAGATCGAGCGCACATGATACTGAAACAGACGCAAGGAAAGCTTGACTAGCAAGCGACCTGTGTTGTTCGCATTTTGGGTGTTGAGGGGTTCCGTCAATTGCAGGAAGTATATGAAATTCCTCTGTCGGCCCATCGTTATCCTCTACTGAAAAACTAGCGATATATTTATATATACCGCCATAGGTTACGGTCACAGAGCCATCTGTTGAGTTCTGAGCCATACTTGAGGATGCCACCCCGTTTGTCATGCCCGTTACATTAGTCCACGCCCCCGCGCCAACTGAAAAAGTCAATTCCTCGCCCCACATTTCAGCTATGGGGTTGGAGTCCCCCTGGACAGTCAGGTCGCCCGTAACGGTCAGGCTGTTCACAATGTAATCGCCTGTATCGTCAATCTCGGTGCCACCAACGGTATTCGCCCCTATCTGGGAACCCCCTGCGCTATCAATAGCGACATCGCCAGTTATCTCGACAACATCCCAATCGGCCCCCCTGAAAACACGGTCAGAGCCAGCACTCAACATCTTTCCTGCGCCCCACGAAGTAACAGCGAACAGGGCAACCACTGCAAATACAGCACACATCACTAACCCTTTATGTCTCATCCGGGTATCCTTTCATGGCATCTCGTACAAGTGCCAAAATTGCTCTCTATCTGCATTTCTAGCAATGAGGCGATACGCCCATTAAGCACGAATGACAGTTTGCCCTGCTTCTCCATGTTTTCAGCATTCATGGTCAAGCGCCCATGTTTGTACGCCCCGTAATGCGAGAACGGCATTACAATAAGCATCACCAGAACGATAGTTATGGCGATTTTAAGGCTCAAGTATTACCACCCTGTATATCACGCTGGCACCTGCGGCGGCAGCGTTAATGGTCACAGTGAGTGTGGTAGATGAGATAGCAACGATATTAGCAACCTCAGAGTCAATGTTGGCGAATGCATACATGCCAAGTATCGTTGACCCCGCAGTAACTGTAGCAGTGCCGCTTGTTTGCCCGGAAACTATCGGAACATTGACAACGGTGTGGTTGAGTTCGCTCGCGCCTATGGCATTGGCTGCAATGTCATCAGCGTCAAGGTCAGTGCTTATACTTGTGACCCCACCGTTTGTAATGGCAATCGTTCCTGAAACCGTAACAGGCACGAATATCCCAGATGTGTTCACCACATATATCTGGGTGTCTGTCCCGTCAGTGATAACCGGGTTGGCGAACGTCCCGGTTGTGACAATAGGCGCTGTCAGCGTCTTGTTGGTAAGAGTCTCCGTGCCTGTGGTAGTAACGGGAGTACCGCCCCCGCTTGTCACGGTAACGGTTCCAGGGGTTATGGTTGAGGCAGGAACCCACACCTGTTCGTTGCCATTTGCATCGCGGAAGATAAGACCACTTCCGTCTATTAGAACCCTGCCATCAATTGCCGATGCGAGCGAAAAACTCATAAGCACCATTAAAACTACTGCCAGAAAAATCCCTTTGATCTTCATACTACTTTCCTCCTTGGTTGGCTATCTGTGTTTTAGTTATTTCCGTCTGGTTTTTAGCTTTCTCAGCCTGCCCCTGCTGTTTCATAAAGTCGGCTGTCTCTTTCATTGCAAGCTCCTTGTCTGGTATCGGAGCCATTCTTAGGAGTGTTACGGGCGATATCAACACGCCCTGGTTTGCGAGGTCTTTAACCTCAAGGAAGTTGGCAAGCATTGCAGTAGGCGTATAAGGACTCTCAGCAACCTCAATGTCATACTTCGTAAGGTCTTTTTCTTCAAGGATAATTGTGATTGCCTTGATATCCTGTGGGGTCATCTTCTTACCGGGTGAGCCGCCAATGGTCAAATCTTTATTCTTTTTAATCTCGAACCCCAAAACCCTCATAATCCTTTCGACATTCCAATACTTCTGGATATGAGCTATTGTCATGAGTCCAATACGCCTATGCGAGAAGGCGAGATTATCAAACAAAAAGTCATTACCGAGAAGACCCTGGCGCTTGTTTTCTCTTATGGCTACTGCCGATTGACGGTTGCCCGTCTGCCCAAGGAGTTCACTGTTGATGTTCATCACTGTCCGCATCTGAGCACTGAGGGCCGCGGTATTGGCAGCAAGCTCTATTGGGAACTTAACTCCCTGCTCCATCTTCGGTATCTGATCCATGTTACGAACTTCTGCTGTCCATCCCGGCTTATTAACATCGCTCTTCCAATCAGAGAGAGCCTTGGAAGACGCAAACGTATCCTGGCTGTACCACCATCCGTAGGGGAGCGCCCTCACCATAATGTCCATCATCTGGGACTGATATTTGTTCATGGCCTTCTGAAGGTCGATTACGGGCTTGACCTTGCCCCAGAACTTATTACGCCTCTTCTTCGCGTACACGGGAACAACCGGGAAGAACTGCTCATCCTCGATCAGGGGAAGGTCTGGGAATTCGTCCTCAAGGAGAGTGTTCCCCGCAACCTTTGTCACCCTAAACCTGAATATCACACGGGGAATAACGCTAACCCCTTTAATTGTTTTGATTTTATTAACATCTTCCTTGCTCCACCCGTGAAGTGTCTCGAAGAAATCATCAAGAGCATTGATAACCAAATGGACTTGTGCATAGGTTTTCTGCCAGCACTCCATTAACAGATACTCTTTTTTCGATATGTTTATGAATATGTTGTCTTCGCCTGCCGTGGTTGACCGAGCGTTTTTCTCGTTGTAATGGTCTGATTTGGGTTCAACGGACGTATTGGCACTATCGTCTGCCGTCTGTTTTTCCATCAATGCTTCAGTGTCTATGGTTATCTCTTTCTCTTTATCGGGATGCATCTGCTTTAGTCTGTCGAATGCAAACCATTTGTTCTTGACCAGATAATCAGCGTCCGTAGCATCAAGGCGTTCGTGGGGGCCAAAAACGCAATCACGCCAGTTAAACTTCTCAACTATGAACTTCCCGCGTATATCCCGGTCAAAGTCCGTGAAAACATTGTAAAGTCCTCGACCCATAACAGCAGTATCTTCAAAGGTGCGAGTTTCCTGCTCCTCAAACTTCGTGTTGGCATGGGCGTTCTTTATGAGGATTGTGAGGATATCCGCAACCCTTGAGTCTCCGTTTTCTCCGGGCAGCGCCTTAATATCAAAGCGATTCTGCCTCTGTACTCCTGAGAGAAGGTCTATCTTGCCCTCTACTTCGTTTATGGTAAGAGCGGCCCTGTCTTCGTTCTGGAGCCGTTCTTTTAACGACTTATCCCACTGACCCTCACCCTCATATGTTCCCTCAGCTTCTTCAGCGTCCTTGAAGGAATCACCATCAGTAGCGCGGCCCTGTCGGAACAAAGCCTTAACCCTGTTGACGGAATTGGTTTCATTATCAGCGGTACTTTTGGGAATCTTGAAAAGGTTTTCCTTGATCGTTTTTATCGGGCCAATTATCTCATGTGTGTGACCATCGGCCTCAAGCATCTCAAGACGGCCCTCTTCAGCCGCGGAAGTAACCGTGCCGAAATCGTCTACTACTGACTCTACGGGTGGACGAAAGACTATTTGGTGGGAATGTCCCTGGTCAATTGAGGTTGTTCCTGAGTTGCTTTGACCCACATAAGCAATGTGAGTGTGGTCTTTTTTACCGCCCTTGCTTGTTTCCAGCAACAACAGAAGCCACCTTAACACTATCAGCAGTGTCAGGGTGGCCTTGTTTGGCGAACCTGTCAGCGTTCTTACATGAGCAATTACTACACTCTGTTACATCATTACATGAATTTTTCCCATTTGTCAAGTTGTTCATTGCGTTCAAAGCCCCAGTAAGATGGCGTTTGAGCGTTAAAAGGTCTTTATTCATCAGGTTCTCCGTGTATCTTTAGTGCTAATCTGAAAGCCTTTAGATATTTTAATTCATTCATTTCAGGGAAAAACCAATAATCATCTATGCCAAAAGGGATTTTCCCTTTAAAATCATCCATTACATGTTTCTCAGCTACCCATCTCGCCTCTTCTCCAAATTTAGCAACTATGTGATTAATCCCTACATCGTGATGGAATATAACTCTATGCACATCGCCAAATTCTTCATGATACTGGTCAAGGAATCTGTGGATATCCTCACCCTTGCCATGTGTTTGCACTAAATGGTCCTTAAGTTCCATTAAGCCTTTCCTTTCCAATAAATTCTCTATGTTCACAAACATAGTCTTCATCCCCTTGAGGCTTGTATATAATTTTATTTACACATAGACGTATATGGTCAACATCGCCCTGAAGGTCTTTATTCATATCCAAACTCCTTCTCTCTTTTAATATTACATTTCCTGTATTTGCCGTCCTTGTACTCGAATAGACCTTCTGGGGTTATCATAAGGGTTGGCTTATAATTTGGTATCGGAGCTAAGGCATATCCCTTGAGCTTTTTAAGAAATGCTTTATTCATCAAGCCCCCATCCAGTTATTTGGCGTTCTTGCGAGTTCGGCTTCCTCTTCCTCATCATCGTACACGTCCATAGGATTACGCTTAAACGCCCAATCATTGACGGCTAGCGAGAGCATCATGGCATCGGCCTTGTTGGGAGAGGGTAGGTTCCTTGACCTTCTCTGAGCCTTTGTCTCAATGAATATCTGCCCCGTTGTCTCCTTGTAATCAAACTTGATGCTACTCAACTCCCCCTGAAGTTCTGTATCATCAGGAATTGATATAAGATTTTTCTCAAATAATTCACGTAGTTTCCAGTACAGTTCGGCCTTAACGTTCACAAACTGTTTCTTGCGAATTGCAGTCCGAGACACATCAACGGGGTGAATCCTGCCCTGGTGCATCCGCCTCAGAGTGTCCGCAACTCCACCACCGACCCCAATAACGTCTATGGCTGACGCGGCAACCCTGTTTTCCTGCATGTATTGGTTTATCCATCCCACGACTTCGACAGTATCCCATTTCGATACCGTCATAAGTTCGTACCATTTCCAACCCCGCCTTGGTGCCATAACGCTCTTATCATTGCCCTGACGAGCTATATCGCACCCTAAAATCAGGGGTTCAGTTGCGTCCGGCTCTATCTCCCTGTTTACCGCTGCCTCTATCCATTCCAAGGGAATAAGAGCATCCGGCTCGGCAATTGGGAACTCACCTAATCGGCGTATCCTGTACCAGTTTGAATCTCTGCCGTATTGCCTTACATCTTCCTCCAAGACCTCCTGCTTAACAATGGGGCTGTCTTCGGCATTCCAGTGGAGACAAACCCACCTCGACCTGTCTTTGTGGAAGCAGTCATAGAAATATCCGGTGTAACGTGTGGGGTTTCCTATTAGAATGGCGAAGTTACACATCTGGGTCATAGCCCCCTCAATAGGCTTAAACACGCCGTAGGGAAGCCCTGAAGCCTCGTCAGCAGCCAATATCATGTAGGGACTGTGCGCTCCAGCAAGAGCCTCGCCCTGTTCAGACTCGTCATTTGTCTTGATATTGGCAGTCTTTCCCAGAACAAACGATATCTTCTTGAAGTCCTTGTGATAAACGGTATCGCTTTCTACGGAAATCTTCTCGCTTAAAAGGGACTCCCCCCCGCAATTCTCCCCTGAATACTTCAACCAATACCGGAATTCAGTCCAGAGGATCGACCTCAACTGCGTCTGGTTAGGGGCGGTGACCTGACCACGGCATTTCTCCGTGCTATGGCATATCAAGAGCCACAAATACACCCATGACAGGAATGCGTCCTTACCGCACCCATGGCCTGAGCGTATGGCAAGCCCCTTGACCTTTGAGAGCCGGAGTTCTTCTTTGCTCAGGGTTTCCCCCATGCTGTAGTTCTTCTTGCGGATAAACTCGGCTTTGACCATCGAGTAGGCTATCTTACCAACAGCCTTCAATCCCTCTATCTGCTGTTCCGTGGGGCCATCTTCCTTGGGAGCATTGGCGAACACAACCTCCTTCACAAAGATATCCGGGTTAAAGAACCACCTGGAGCCTATATCTCTAGCCCTCTCCCGTTCATCTTTCTGTTTTGGGGGCTGTTTAGGCATTATCCCTCTTTCCCAAATCCTTCCTCGACCTGGACACATTGGGCTACGGTTATACATCCCTCCGTTTCGTGTTCTATCGCCATTTGCTCACTCATATACCCATTAACCCCAACAAAATTACCACAGGGCTTATAAACGTTAATCCAAATCTTCATTACGCCTCCTTAGCCCCGGATTCCCTGCACATAAAAAGGCCCACCCCTCTCGATTCAAAGAAGGCATCCTGAACCTCTATGGCTTGCCAATCCTTCGGGAACCTCCGTGCCTTGTCGAAATGCTCAGTAAGCCCGGCCCCCCATGATTCAAAATACATGCCAGGGCCACTGTCTAATCTCAGGAGTTTCAGGATATATGGCTCAGGCATCTCCCCCACCTCCGAACATACCGTTTGACATCTTACAGTCCTCAATGCGCTCCTGAAGCATCTCAGAGGTGGTAGCACCTTGTATGAAAGAAGCCATGCGCTCGAATATCAACCCCTTCTCCCTGAGACTACTTACAAGTTCCTCGCGTTCCTTCAAAAATGCTGTGTCAGCGCCATTATCCATCAGACCAACCCTCCTTCTTAAAAACAGTAAAGTTTCGCCTGAGTAATCCTCTTCGATTGTCTCAAATCTCAGTTCACCGCCATCAGGCCAAGACTTAGATACCTCAGTAAGAGTTTTCTTGCCTGTCACCATCTGATCTTTAAATGAAAATAGTTCAGAACGTGGGTCTATCCTGACGCAATGCGAATGGGTTATCTTCACTTTCTCTCAATCCCTCCTTATTCAGCGTTTTCACGTTTTTCCCGTGGGTCGGTTTTTCTCCAAGGAAAATCTCTATACAACATCAGAACAATCATCCCTCCAACCAAAACGCAAATCAATTGAACAATAGTCATAATAGCCTGGAACTCATACCACTCCATGTTATTTCCCCTTGCCTCCCTTGGGCTTCTTTATCGGCTTAGGCTTCTCTGGGTATCCCGGTCCTTTTGGCATGGTTACCTCCATCCTGAACTGTTAATAACAAAAAAGATAGAATCGCCCTCTACGAAATCAGATTCTATAAGGCAGTCAATACCAACATTCCACCCCTCCCCATAAGTCCGACTACACCTTTCAACTTTATCGTTATTGACATACAGGGACATTTCGGCATCTCCCAGATTAGAAGCAACCCCATATTTGATGTGGATATACCCGTCCTCAAGTCGTAGTATTTCCACCATATTCCAACTCTTAGAGAAAGTCATGGGTCTGATTTCATGTTCGTCAAGAGGGTATAGCATGTACACAATTAAGCCCAAGGATAAGAAGAGTAAAGCCAACGCTGCACTAAAGTTTTTCATATATTCCTCCCGTTACTCATAGGCCTTTTAAGCCAGTTAATGAACCTTACGCACCCTCGCTCTACCGTGTCTGCCGATATCGTCCTCACAGGACTCTGGGGGTCTTCGCAACCCTCTACATCAGGACATCCATCGCAAGGGCATCCGATGTAATTGGGGGGTTTGCGTATCATTTAATTACCCTTGGTCGTGGGTTATTATGCTCATATTTCTTAAAATCCCACCATTCTTTTAATAGATCAATGATTAATACTTTAATGCAAACCTCGATAAGTACCACCATAGAAAAAACAACAATGGTCGCAGGAATAATAATTAGTGCAATTTGATACCATTCCCATTCCAGCCCCATTAAATAGGTAAAACTATAGTATCCCCAAAATACACCCATAATTGTATGTATAACATTCCTCACCATAGCCATTAATCAACCCCTCTCCACAGTATTTTACATGCCTCAGTTATGCGCTCACAGGCCTCCCTGAATGGCCTTAGAAGCCTGTAGCGGGACTTCTTCCATCCGGTCAAGGGCTTATAGGGGAATAACCTATGAAGCTCACACTCCAGGTAATATTCATCAGCAAAACGACTTGCCCAAATGTTATATATTATTTGTTTATTAGCGTCCATAAGACCCCTTTTGTTTTACTTATGTGCTGTGGGTGACTGTTATCAACCCTTAACCAGGGAATATCTTTCTCAGTAGTCACATCAGGCGACAACGCCCCTGCTACTTCGAAAATCATAGCCTTCTCTCGCTCCATAGCATATCTTGAACTCATTGCCATATTCAAAACCTCATCTGGAGTGAATACTTCAGGAGGGACTCTATCGTAGTCGGTTTTCTTCATTAAGTATGTTGCCGAGGTGGGAAATAGAACAATACCAATACTTTGAATAACAGCCTCCAAAGTCCTCTTTTCTCTCTCCACCCTATCTAATATCATCCCTTGGTTACAAGAAGGACATCTGAAGCTTTCATTGTCAGTCTGTTCTTTAC
>SDBV01002376.1_pt1 | contig 28101 bp, 79 predicted proteins | sample 2277081 | NCBI WGS metagenome assembly SDBV01 (sample SAMN10402039, study PRJNA504765) | marine sediment metagenome | isolation source: marine sediment core GS10_PC15, 223 cmbsf | place: Arctic Ocean: Southern Knipovich Ridge | collected 2010 | reverse complement strand
TAATTTTCATCTAGTGCGTCTATTACTTTTTCTGCTATGGATAACTTTTTTTGTGGTATATGTTTCCCCAAGGAAGTGCATTGTTTCATATTCAAAATCTCCATCAAGTGCATCCAGTACGTCTTCCAGATTCACTTTTTTCTTAGACATAAATCCTACAACCTAAGTAACTTCCAATCTCACCTGTTTTGAGAACTTTATCAGAACCATACTCTGCAGCATTTACAAATTGACTATCACATAATAATTGTTCTTCTAGTCTTGGAGTTATTTTTGCCTTTTTAATCTTATATCTCCTAATAGCATTCTCCAGTTCTTTAAATCTATTAAAAGTTCCCATCTCCTCATCTAATGCATCAATGCATCTCTCAGCTAGGCTTTTTTCCTTCACCTGTAATCGCCTATCTTATAACCCAAATCCCTTATACTGTTTTTTATATTTCTAATATGGTCTATTATGTCTTCATGGGTTTCTACCTTTCTTTTTATATCTGCCATATCCTTTTCAAGAGTACTAATCTGAGACCTTAAGCTAGAGTTCTGTGCTTCAATTTCTTCCACTTTTTGTCTAAGCGGTATGAAGTCATCTTCCAATGCTTCTACTACCTCATTTGCTTTCTCATTCGAAGTCATGTTATCTCCTTCCCAAGTCCTTTTCATTTTTGCATTGTTTACATTCCCATCTCTTCGGATAAAACTTTTCTATAAATACTTGGACTACTTTGCATTGATCGCAATACCATTTTTGTTTTCCTGAGGATAACCAAACCATTATAGAACACCTATTATAAGATCAGTCTTCTCAGCCATACTAAGTTTTTCAAGAGCAATCTCACTTTTCCAGCAACTTCTTTTTTCCCATGATGGACCAAGCCCAGTTATTATACCGTTAAAATAATATGGGCTTAAATGAATTACTTTACTTTTTGAGTTAGTCTTTTCTATATTTACAATCCTCCAAATTGCTTTAAGTTCCATTTTACTAAACCTATACCAATCTGCTGCTTTTTTTATTCTTACTAAATCCCCTTTTTTTATCTTAGACATTATAATAGCTCCGCTATGTATTCCTCCAAAGAGTTCCTGATCTTTGGCCTTCCAGTATTGTATTTTATATTGTCATCCCGAACTTCTTTGATAAGAACTTTCCCATCAAATCTTTTTATTATTTCTACTTTCATATAGAATCCACTACTAACTCTGGCATATTTTTTTTAATATAATCCCCTATTTCCCCTGGAAGTATAGCCTTAAGATCTGCATAACCATTTTTTAGGGCATGTCCAGATATGCTCATCCCGTAAGTTTTTCCAGCATGTGCTAGTAATACTATTAGCTCATCTTTATTCCAATCTTCGACTAGTGCAATAACTGGTAATCTAATCTCTTTAGACATCTCTTCAATTAATTCTATCTTTTTTTTTACATCTATCATAGTTTCTCAGCTACTTCCTTTGAAACTATTTTATTACAGAAATCCTCATAAGAGGATAGCATCTTTTTAATATCTCTCTTAGGAAGTCTGGTTTTATGAGCAATATATGCTTCTAAAATTTCTTGGTTTACTCCAAGCTTTCTCAATTTTTCCACATTTTTAACTAGTCTTTTCACAGAACTAGTTAGTTGTTTTACCGAAGTCATAACTCATCAATCACTTCATTTTGAATATAGTTCTCATACTCTTTTGAACCTCTCTTGTATTCTGCAATTTTTCGTGTGTCTTCTCCGGTTGACAACAACCGAATAGTTGTTTCAATCAAATCAGAATTGTGTGATACTCCTTGATTGAGTGAAGTCATTTGTCCTGTGAATTCATGCACCTCAATTTTATTTCTCCTCTTAGTAATTATCTTAATACTTAGTTTAGTATTCCCTCCTTCGAATGGAATCATAGCTTATCAATAGTCCTTCTTGCTTTACTAAGAAATCCTCCAACAAACTCTGTGAAGTAATCTTCCCCAAACTTTTCTACAAATTCTTGTACAAAGTCAGAAGTAAGTCCGATAGATAAACTTTCCTTAGAAATTTGAATCAAATTGTTTAACGAATCCACCATGACTTTAAATTCCTTTGGGAGGAATTGTTCTATTTCTTTAGCAACTCTATGTGTTTTAGCAGAGCTGGCCCCAAATGGAATCGGTCTTGTAATAGAGTCATCATAGTGATGGGATGGGCCATATATATATCTTGTCTGATCAAGTTCTCTTTTGTATTTCCGGTAGTCTGTAGGGTATTGTCCTGTTGTAGTGTATGATGTTGATGTTGATCTTCCATAGTCGGGTGGGGCAGTTGATGTCTCAAACCATTTTTTTATTCTTCTTAGCATTATAACGCCTCCAGTGCTGCTTCATGATCTTTGATTTGCCTTTTTAACTTAGCAAATTTAATATCATTTGGTACTACTACAAAATGCAATTGTTTAAACCTGCTATGTCTTTCAAATGTAGCTTTTACTTGGTTGCTAACTGATTCTAAATCGCTGTGAGATGGCTTGTAATTTGAATTTCCAACAGTAACTATCAGAATTTCATTGCTTCTAATAGATAATTGTTGTATTTCTTTGATTATGATTTGTTTATTGATTTGCGTCCCTATTGATTTCTTAAATTTATTATACCAATTTGCGATCATAGTATATCAATCAACCTATTCTCTGGCTTGAATTGTTCTTTCATCCTATAAAATAGGAGGTTTAAGTCTGTATCTGAATAGAATGAGAAGCGATGTTTTTCTTCTGTATAAAGTCCTTTCCCTTTATCTACTATAGTGATGTCAAAGTTCAAGTAACTTCCATTATCCCAAACACGGAACTCCCATTCTTTTGGGATTTTTACTTTACTCCTGATCCAATCCTTTATTATCCTGTTGCTGAAAACGCTTAAACTTGTAATAAGAGATCGGGTCTCCTTTCTTGTCAGCAATTTCCTTGAATCTTCTTCTGAAATTTTTATCATCATAAAACAAATCCCTTAATCCGAACTGATTCAGAAAACAGAAATCACAGTAGTAATATCTAGCTTTCCCAAACTTTACTCTGTTCTTATAATTAGCATGCTTTCTGCAATTATATGTATGACACTTCCTAATTTTCTTTTGTTCTGTTCTCAGGTGGAATCCACTCCTGTTTAGTATAATGAAAACCGCAAAACTTACACATTATTGCAGTCCTTTTATCTTTAAGATGCCTTTCTATTAATCTTTTCTGTTTGCATTTAGGGCAAGTCGGAAAAGATGTCTTCTTCATGAAGTAAGGTAAAGGCATATTATAATAAGCCATCCAATGTGTATTTAAATATTTGGTCTATCTTATTAGATATGGCTATTATCAGAAAAGCAGTAACCAAATCTGGTGGCACAGGGCATATCATTCTTCCCAAGCAATTAGTTGGCAAGGAAGTTTGGGTTGTGTCTGATGATGATATGGATGAACTCAAAGATCTTATCCAGACTACTTTGCTTTATAGGAAAGCCTATAAGCATGATCAGGATTCTTTCATGAAAGACTATGAAGACTTTAAGAGAGATATTAAATATAAAGTTAAGAGGCTTGAAGATATCTTGATACAGGTTTAATAACGGTGACAAGATTTGAACTTGTGATCTCAAGGTTACCCAATGCCAAGAGCAATCAGAGAAGCTAGTTAGCAACTCACAGCTCCGAGCAAAGCATGGGCCTTACGGGGTAACCAGGCTACCCTACACCGTTAAAATATCTATTACATGCCTTGCATATAATACTTTTCATCAAACTCTTCTTTTGGTTTCTGTTTTAATCCCAGATAAGCCCACTTATAATGTGTCTTATTTTTAGTTTTCATTGAACCTTTATTTGCTCTTATGTTTGTAGATTTGTGTGCTTCTGATCTAAGTATTTTACGCATCATGCTCATGTGTATCTTGTCCCTCTTTTAATATCTTCATTCAAACTCTTAAGTTCATCCAATATGTCTTCAAGTATGTCCTGAATATTTCTTTTAACCTTTCTCTTTTTGACTACAGATAAATGTTCTTTGGTGGACTCGGCTTCTTTTAATGCCATTTTTTTACCCTCTAAAACATTTTCTAAATCTTTGTGATTCTTTATTGTCAGAGGACAGATACAAGGATCAGTATAACATACACCACAAGTACAATCAAACATTATACCATCTGGTGTGATTTTATCATATTCTTTGAACATCAATTGAATATCTTTCTTTGGTCTTACAGGCAATTCTTGAGTATTATCCAAAGCATTTATAACTTTCTCAGATTTATTCTTTGTCTCCCCAAATACACCACAATCCCAGAGATCATATGCTTCTTCAAATCCACAAACCTGTATCGCATTTAAAGTATCATGACCAGAACCAGCAGGACTAAAGATATGTCCTATAATTTTTCCATTTGACTTTATATAAATAAACTGATCGTTGGTTAACTCAAAAGTTATTTTCATCTATTATTACCATTATAACACTTAGTGTTCTTGCATTCAATGCACTTCAATTCAATGTAATAAATCTTTTCATGAATCTCAACTTTGAACTTATCGTGTCCGCAATTGAAACATTTCTGTTTTTCCCACCCAAGATTTTTCATGCGTTTACCCAATGATTTTTCCCATCAGAATTTCGCATACATAGATTACAATATTCAGGAGTGTGATAAAGCAAATCTTGAATTTAATTGTCTATGTATACGAATCTAAATGGGTGATGCCGTAAGGCATGTTTCTAGTGTCTGATGGTATAGATCAAACACTCTTTTTCTTTACAACAGGCAATCCAGATCTCTTGCTTTCTATGATCTCAAGGTGATCTGGTAGATCAATATGCCTTTCTTCTTTCAGTGTCTTGCTGAAATAGTAAAGATCTTTGTTCTGTGGTGACTTAACACTATGAAGATAGTATAGTACACCCCTTGAATTTGTATGTTCATATCCCATATTATATCCTCTCCTCAAATCTTTTCAAATACATCTTTTGGTTTATACTTTCTTAGCATAAACTTTTCAAACATATAGTAACCCAATGCAATTATAATAGTAGGGGCTACGATAAAAGTAAAAATACCTAAAAGGATATCTTTAAGTATAACAAATCTTGGTGAAGTAAAAATATTTATCAAAGCTAAAATAATAACAACAGCAATTATAATAAGTCCAGTTCCAGCAAAACCAATCACAAGGTAGTTTTGTATAGATTTCTTTTCTTTCACAAAATCCTCCAATCTTTCATTGAAAACTTCTTTAAGATCTTTGCCATAACTTAGTATACTTCTCATAATTTACCTCCTATATTTTTCTTATAACTCTATTTGCTTTTTTAAATCCAAGAACGGAATCAAATAGTTTCATTAAACAAGTGTTGCATATGCACCTATAGGCTTTATTAATATAGAGCTTTATTCCTGCAACGTCTTCATTTGGGCAATAGTCACATTCCAATTTAGGCTCAAAGCTTATAGTAGGAGATTTTTCTATTTCATCTCCTCCAAAGAGGATTGACCCAGCAGATCCGCCTGTTATTGATATATTCCCTCCTGTGCCGGAAGTGTAGGGAACTGTATATGATCCACTTGTTGTTGAATAGGCCATACTACTCCATCACTATCGTCTTATTCCATTTCTTATTTCTTCTAATCCAGAATTCAATTCTACAACTGTAATTAATCCCCCTCTTTAAGTCCTCTAACTTTTGTATATCCCCCTTGAAGTACTCATTGGAAAATTTCTTAGTGGTGGATTTGATTTGGATTAACTTTGTTTGATTAACATCAATAGCAACTAAGTCAATCGGTCCTTTACTTCCTGCGGATCTGATCACAAAAAAACCATCAGCTTCAAGCTCTTGTCTTGCAAGATATTCAAATGACCTTCCCTTATTGTAACGCTTGTTTGGCATTTAATTCATCCCTGAGTTTTCTTTTTTTGTTGTATCTAATCATTGATTGGATACATCTTTTTCTGAACTCCGGTTCAGTATGGTATCTTTTCATGATATATTTAGCCATATATATCCTTCTTTTCTTAGGGTTTCTTTGACCCCAAGCTTTTCCTTCTTTATATAATTTAGCATTAAATGATCTAAGTCGTTTTAGTTCTCCAATCCTATACTGTTCATCAGTCCAATATCTTACTGTCTTATAAACAATATTAAATTTTTTAGCTATTTTAGTCGGTTTAATTCCCTGCTTGTGTAATACGTCAATCTCTTTTATTTCATCCTTAGTTAGTTTTGTCATTTCTACCACCTTTCTTTCTAGTCTTAAGTCCTTTCCTTATAAGAACCCTTTCATATCTCTTTTCAATATAAGCTTGACATCTATTTCTCTTAAGATGATTTCTTATCTTATAGATAAGCATTTTGCATTTACCACAAAATTCGTAATCCAATTCTCTGTTCATTTTTTCTTATCCTCAAACAATTTAGGATTCCTTTTTCTAATACAAGGTATACAATAAGCTAAACCATCATATTGGTCGTTGTCACACCATACACATTTTACTATATCAGGACGACTCATATCTTCACCTCTATAAAGTTACAGGAGTTTACCTCCTGTAACAAATCATTCAATTCCCATCTAAATTTAGCATACATCCCAAATGGTCTGAATGCAACTGCTCTTGAAAGATTTTCATATTTTGCTTTCAATTCAGGTGTTTTCTTGCACCCTTCTAACTGGTCCCAAAGTATATTTGCTTGTCTCCAATGAGCCATTGAAAGCCAACCCATTCCGACTACACCTGAAGATATTGAACTACTTCTTATTGCTTTGTGAACACTTCCATTAATTGGTTCCCAAGTCACAGTACAGTCAGTACACAATTCTTTTGCTTCTGCTGTCATTGCAAACAAAGATAAGAACAGTAGTAAAACAATTATTCCTCTCACGATATCACCTCCCCTCCTTTAAATGACAACTACACTTACAAGCACTCCAATTACATTTTTCATGTTTTTCCTTTTTACATTTGTGACTCACATCCACCAAAACCACCTTCTAATGCTTTTCTTTTGCTTGAATTGTTCAAACGCAATTATACTAAACGCAGTAGCTAAATTAAGACACATCATAGGAAACTTATTACTCATAGGAATATATAGAAATTCATCTGCGTACTTTTTAATCATATCAGGTACTCCTCGTTCATCCCCAAAAATCAACAAATCATTTTCCTTAAACTTAAAATTGAAAAGGTTCTTGGCTTTTTTATCTGGAACAGGACAAATCTTCCTTCCCTTATAGTTTTTCAAATACTTCTGAAAATCATCTAAATAAACAAGTTTCTGTTTATTCACATATCCTGCTGATGACTTGTGTAATTTACTTAAAGCAAAAATTGCTTGATTTTCGGTCAAAAGTATCTCTTTGGTATCAAAGATAAATGCGTGTCTTAAAATGTTTCCTAAATTTCCAATATTTTTAATGCCATCAAACATTGCTTTCACGTTTTTCCTCCTAATTTATAAAGAAATTCTTATTTAATTAACTCATAAGAGAGCAGAATTAACTGCTCTCCTCTGGATTTATGTTAATGAAAGGTACTGCCCCCCCTCCTGTTAAGTAAGGAAGCTCTCCATTCCATTTCTCTATTGCCCTCAGCTCTAATAAGTCTGGGGTTAGTTCTTCTTTCTGTAGCCTTAATGCTTCAGCTTCTGCCTTAGCAATTACTAACTTAGCATCTGCTTGTGCACTTGCCTCAGCTCGAATTGCTCCTGCTACTCCTTTAGCTTCTGCTATTCTTTGCTGTGCTACAATTTCTACTTTCTCCAAGATTGTTTTCTCTTTGAGAACATCTTGACTTGCTGTTACCTTCAACTCAATTGCCTGATTGAATCCCTCACTAAAGGAAAATTCTGTTATGGATACAGTTTCCTGTATAACTCCATAGACTAACAGTCTTACTTTTAGTGCTTCTTCTATTTCCTGCTTTACCATTGGTCGTTTGGTGATCAATTCTTCTGCATTAAATCTTGCAGTAACTGATTTCACAACTTCCTGTACCGCAGGTTGAATCACTTTAATTTCGTAGTCTGTACCTATTTCCTGATATATTTTATATGCTTTATCTGCTTGAATGTGGTAATTCAAAGTAATTTCTGTTGTAACTTCCTGCAGATCCTTTGATGCACTTGACGCAAAAGCAGGATACTTCTTCGTTTTTACATCCATTGAGACTATGTTTTGTGCCATTGGTATTTTGAAGTGCAATCCTTCTCCTAATGATCTTTGCTCAACAGCACCCCATGTGAGCAAGATTCCTTTTTCCCCAGCTCCGACTGTTGCAATACTTAATAGTCCAACTATTAAAAGTATTACGACTACCGGAATTCCGATTAGATATCGGGATTTTATTTCTATTTTTACTCCATCTATATCCATATATTATTGCCTCCTTTTATTTTTAATTTTTATTATTTCCTTTTCTGCTAATTTGAGTACTTTTATTAGAGTACGCAATGATTTTACAATATTTTTATTTTTGTAATTAAGCCAGATTTGACTGGGATTAGCATTTCCATTTACACTAATCTCCGGAGCATTCGAAATCACTAAAGATAACTTTTTATCAATTGGATAATCGAACAAATCTATCTTAGGTTTTTTCTTAGACATTGTCATTCACCCCCCAATTTATTTACCCAATCAGCTTTAGCTCCATGCAATTGTTGTAAGCATGTCTTTTTCCATTCACAGTAACCGCACTCCCAGTTATAATCCGGACCTGCAGGAGCATAATCCTTTGTCATTGCTTCATGCAAAGCTTCTGCTTTCTTTGTTACTATCTCAAACAGATCAGCACTTGCTTCTGTCTTAAAAAATTGAACACTGAGATTTCTGCTATTCACAATAATAACTCCATAGTTGGGCTTGTTTAATATGAGTGCTCCGGCATTGGCCTGTAATTTATAGTGCTTACTTATATCTTTAGACCCAGAGAACTTAATATCATATACACAGTCAGGAGTAACAATATCAGCCCTTCCACTAATAATAAAATCTTCATGTGGATACTCCATTTTAACTTCGTACTTGGCTTCCTTAAACTCTTCCACTTTTTCTGCAATCTTTGGAAATGTTTCATGAAACATCGTCCCTGCTAACATCGCTCCGTTTGTCGGAACCTTGTAATTATTTTTTCTATTATAGTATGCCTTCCTAATACACTGGCTTAGTTCTGAAACCCAGTATCTATTTGGTTTGTATTCCTTATTTCCCCCTAGATTTTGAATCGATTCTGCAAGTTCCATCTGTACATTTTTCATCCTTTTCATCTTTTTCACCCACAAATTTGTCTATCATTTTTTGGAATATGTTCTTAGAGTTGACTGCTTTAACATCCACTTCTATTTTCTTTGGTTTCAAGGACAGGATAATTTCTGTTGGATTTTCCCTGTCTAGAATGATCAAAGCTTTATCAACCTGATTGGTAACATTTCTCCTCCCAATAAAGAAACGTGCCCTATTATCAAACTTATTTCCTCTTGTTCTAATTTTGATTTCATCTGCCATATTAATCCTCCTTAAATATTCTCAAATATAATCATATTTTTAAGTCTTTTCTCTGATTCTTTCAAATACTTCACCATTTTACTATTACCTTCTGATTCATGTAAAATTTTCAATTCTTTTAATATCCAAAGATTTTCCTTTGCCTGTCCTGCTTTTCTTCTTCGCATAATATCTTCATTACAATTTATCTATAACCAACCCCTCTTCGAGTTTTCTTATTCGCTCTTCCAAATGCTTAACTTTCCAATATTCACCTTCTCTTTTATAACTTTTTATTATAGTATAATAAAAGTTCCTTATTATACGTTTCATATATGTATCATTGACATGATCAGATTTTGTTTGCAACTTCTTCACTCACTAACCTCTGCTTTAGCCCTTCCAATTGCTTTTGGGTGAGAGTTTCGTTTCCTTTAAGCTCAAAGTGGATGCCTCCAACTGGGATGAATTCCATTATAACTCTGGAAATCCCCCCCGCTTTTGCAGTATAAGTTACATTAGCAACTCCACTAGTAATTTCAGTTCCGTTAATATAAACTCTAACATCTTCACTTTGGAAACTATCTGCGATTAATTTTATATGCACCCCTTTTCGTTTAGGATGTTCTACTATTTGTCTTACCAGACTATTTAACCAATCAAATGTACTCATATCATGCCAGCCACCATTTTAGCTTTAAGTTGCTTTTCACTTTTATATTTTAGGGGTTATAGTAGCTCCTTTATCAGTGATGCTCATCCTAAACAACTCTGCTTCCCTCCCTTTAAATCTACTTCTATGTGTCTCTACTACAATCTCTGTCAATGTAGGTCCAGTAGAACTATGCCTTGTCTTCCAGACTTCCTTGTAAAAGTATATGCTCTTATCCCCAAACGGGTCTCTCACTTCATATGCTGATTTACCAAAATCTGACACTGGTTGGTTAAGCACAATCACTGTTGCATTGTTAGCTTGGCAATAGGTCTTGAATTTGTAAGAGATAGCCTGACTTTTTAGTAGTATCTCCCCTCTTTCTTTAAGATTTAGTGATGCAAATGCCCCTAAAATGGGTAGTCCCATGCTATCCAAAATCACAAGATCATACTTTTTGTTTAAATTAACTATGAAACGATAAGCATCCTCAAATTTAGAGAAGTATTCGTAGTCTATGTTCTCCGGTTTCTTAAGAAAGTTCTTTTCAGTATCAATGTAAAGAACCTTCTTACCTTTCGCAACGTATGATTTAGCCACCTCCATAGTAAAAGTGGTTTTACCTGTCCCCGATTTTCCAAAAATTTCTAAAGTATCTGCTCCAACAAGCTTTTGGAACTTGTCATACAGATTGAATGTTGTATTCTCCATTATAATTTCCTCCTTTGTTTATGTCCAAAAATACATTAAAACTAAAATCACTAGAAAAATTGCACTCACCGCTGCATAAGCATGTGTATATTTCTCGTCTCTTCTCATTTCTGCAAGTCCTGCTACAATCCCTGCTAATTGACTAAGAATCGCAGCACCAAATACGACCATTAAAAAAAGATCCCAATCCATTCGTTAACACCTCCTTTATTTAATATGGCAACTAGTGAAGACTTAATCTTCTTCCAAGTCATATACGAAATCGTCTATTTCTGCTCTTGATTTCTCTAAGTACTTCTTTATCTTATGTCGTTCCAAGATAAGTTTTCTAATATTCAGCCAACTACTAGCAGCCTTATCAAAATGATTTTTTTGTATCCTAGAATAAGGAAATTCCTCAGGGTTGTTTAGATTTTCTGATATCTCCAACACTATACCGGACAAAAGATTATCCAGTCTTATCACTGCTTCTTTTGATATCTCTTGGTTACTAGTAAATTTAGACTTAAGAATTCGTTTAAGAGTCCCAAACTGGAAAAGTCTTTTATCTTCTGTCACTCCAGTTCTTCTCCACTGGTATCAAAATTTGCTATTTCGTCCATGGATATGACTCCATCCAACCTGAAGTTGTGCCAAACCCTTCCGCCTTCGGCAGGTTTAGTTTTTAGCATCCCAACTACTATATAATGCTGATTTTCTTCAAAGAAATCAGCCACTGTTGCTTCTTCAGTAATAAGAGATATTCTTTTATCCCCCATTCTAAACCACTTAATAGACATCCCACCCCCTTTCTGGAATTGATATCTGTTTAAGGTATCCTCTGCCTCTATCAATGCAATATGGTAGAGATTATTTCCAATCATTTGATTTAGAATTGGACTATCTGGTTTAAGTCTTTCTTTCACTGCCTTAATTACTTCTCTCTTAATTGCCCCCTCCAATCTTAATCTAGGAGCTTGCTTTATTTTACCTATCTTAAAACTTCTTGCAAAGTCTTCACCGAATGCTTCTTCCAATGTTGCCACTGTTTCACCTCTTTTGTATAGTCACTAGTACTTTGTCTCCCTCTTTAAGCTTTAGCTTTCTATTAGCTAATCCTTTAGAGGACATCTCAAATGAAGCTTGTATTTTTCCAAACTCAACATATACTTCAGATCTGTCTACGTCTGAAATTACGCCTTTAAGTTCAACCTTTTTTTCTACCATCGCAATAACTCCTCCTTGAATTTTTTTAATCCTTGCTCTGTAGCAAGAGGTGAGTTAGGTGCAATGATAACTGAAATAGATGATCCCGACAGAACCTTAACTGTATCCCCCTTTTTTAATTCATTGTATTGTGCCCATCTTTTATCTAATATAACAAAAAGAGATTTCATATTTGTTTCATGAACTTTCCTATCAGATTCCAAAATCATTACATCACCTATTCCAATGGGAATCTAAATTTTTATAAAGGTTTCTATTAAGAAACCATTTTGGAATGACTGTCATGCTGTTTCATGAATTCTTCTACTCTTTTTTCTTCAAAGACAGCATCTGCTTCTCTTTCACTAATCTGTTTTAAGAATTTTTTGTACTCCCTGAGAACAAGGAAGGCTTCAGATATGCTAAGTTTCTCCTCGGATAATATTTTGTTTAGTTTCTTTACAATCCTCCCTAGTTTTTTTACATTTATTAGTATCCCTCTAGATTTTTTCTTGTCAGTCTTTTTCATCTCATATCCCCATTAAATTTGTTCTAATATGTAATCGCTTAATTTTCTTTTACTACCCCACTTTTTTACCATTTTTTCATGCCCAACAAATGCTTCGAATTCATCAGAATACCTTTCACAATCTAAGTCTCCTGTAGTTTTATTTGGAGTAAAAACCATTGTTTCAAATATGATTGGTTTACCTCCAATATCAAAATTGTGGTCAATCCCAAGCCAAACAGTAGAAACAAAAAATCCTACTTTAGTATATTCTTGCTTTACTATTTTATAATAGGGATTTTGATACAATTTACCCCACTGATCAAAAGAGATTAGCTTGCCTTCTCTATTATAATACTTGCTTCTTTGCATTTTGATGTATCCTAAAGTATCTTTGAATCTCTTTAATTTTAGCCTTTGATAGAACCATTCTTCCTTCAGGAACTCCAGTAATTCCATCAACCTTATTGTGACACTTAGAACATAAGATAGCTATATTAAAAAAGTAATATCTTGATGCAAGATACTTGCAAAACATGACAAATTTTCTATTGTCTCTTCTAACCATGTGATGAATTGTAAGAGTTTTATCTTTAGCACAGCTTTCACATTTGAAATCAGCATAATACAAAGCTAGTTTCATTGATTGCTTGCGGATATATCCAAGGAAAGATGTAGGTTCACCCCTCTTTAAGTCTATTCTGCTTCCTAACCTACCAATTGATTTCTTATGCCTAATTAGTAATTCTTTAAATATTTTATCTTGCTTCACCATTAAATCACATTATCTTATATTTAATTTTTCCATCCTCATCATATATTTTGGATGCCCTCAAATCCCTAATTGCTTTATAGACTGCTCTTGTGCTAAGATCTTTTGTTTTTGCTATTTCTATGATAGTTTTTGGCCCCTCTTCAAGTGCTTCAAATACCCTGTCTTCTGCACTCTTCCACACCCTCTCTCTTCTCAATTTAATCTCTTCTGCTAACTTTAATGCATCATCTTTTGAAGGATTAAATCCCCACCATCTTTTGCACAATAAATTAGACATAAGCATTGAGAAATCCCTAGGATTTAAATCATGCTCATAAATTTCATCTGGCAATTTGACCATACATTCAATTGGGGTTTGATCATTTACAGATTTTCTCATGAACTGAACTGCTTCATCATCTACTACAAAGGGGGGGGATTTATGAACGTGCTTTATAAGAGTAGAATCTAATTTTTTAGTGGGATTCACAAGGACAAATCTTGATTCAAATGCATTATCTATTAGAAATTTGTTATTATATGTAGCTCCCATTAACACCCAGTTGGTGTGGTATGTAAAAGAATTGGAATCTACAAATTTAACTCCATATTTATCTACTGCCTTATCCATCTCAGTTCCATGTAGTGTGGCTATTTTTGCAAGGGTTACATTTACTATTCCCTCTTCTAATACGTTTAATAGTTTCTGGATTAGCTCTTTATCTCCTCCGACAATTTGTCCGAACTCAGTAGAAATAGCAAATGGCCTCTTTAATGTGAAGGGGACAATAAAGTTTCCATGCTCAACTGTTCCTCTTAGTGCAGCCATTGTCACATCTGACATCGGAATGCATAAATCTTCTCCTAATAGTTTGTATGCTTGAAGCAATAAACTACTTTTAAACCATCCATGTTGCCAGAACAGCAATGGGTGTCTTCTAACTCTGAATTCTGGTTGAGAATATTGCTGTATGTTATAAGAAGCAACTGCCAATAGAAATTCTTCTGCAAATAGTTCCCCTAAAAAAGAATATTTAGACTCGAAAGCCTCAAAGATCTGTGTATATGCCTCCTTTTTGTTCAACGATAGTCCTCCGTTCTTTAGTGTGCAAATTGTTCACTGAATGCATTCCGATTTCTATTCCAATTTGTTTTTATTTGTTTCCAATATTAATGACTTGGGTCTTGATAGAAGTATTGGATTTTCTTCCCGACCTTTTGTCTTTTCACAAATGGACTGGTTCTGAATATTCTTAGAAGAGTCGGATATGCTGTAGAAATTTTCCCGCTAGGGATTAATTCTATATCTCTTGCAAGATCTTCAGGAGTTAATGCCCCTTCTAATTTAAGTTTTTCTATTATTTTCTTTTCATGTCTTTTGGTTTCATCTGACTTTCTTCTTTTCCAGAGCTTAATAGGTTTTACCTTTTTAGTTTGTGGGACTTGAACCGTTAAAGATTTCTTATTTGTATAAAATTCCCCATGTAATTGGGAGTAGATAATTCTTTTTACATTTTCTGGTTGCTCTGCTACTCTTCCAAGCAACTCAGATAATTCTTTCATACTCATTTGTATTACCTCCTTTAGTAAGCGTCAAAGTTTGTTTTCAACTTTTTTGGCATTGACCTCTTTCTCTAGTTCGTCAAGCGTTTTAGTTTTAAATTCCCCAAGCTTTTGCAATAGCTTAATTAAAGTATCAATTTTATTGAGGGGGAAGTAAAGATAATTTCTATCATTTTTGATAATTGTAAAATTGACTGCTATTTCACTATTGCTAGGGACTTGTGAGCGGTCAATACCATAATCAATTTTTACTTTTATATCACCGTCTTCAAATTCGTAGTTATTTATAATATTGATTAATCTACGATGCTTTGCAAGTATCTTTCCCCTTTCCTCAAGATGCTTTGCAAACTCAGTTAAAACAGAGTCACCCACACAATCACCTCATAACTTTTTTTCTACCTGTCTTGACTTAATTTCTTTCTCTAGCTCTTCTAAGTTTCTTATTTCTCCAACATTATAAGCTTCCTTTAGTAATTCTATTAGATCAGGGATATTTCTGGCATTAAATTTAATTGTATCCCCATTATTTAATTCTATTTTAGCATAGACGGTTTCTTGTGCTATGCCATAATCTCCTACTGAAAGATGTAGTTTAAAGTCCCCATCAGCAATTTCAAATTCCCTAAATAGATTACTAAATTTTTTTAAAGTATTTCCAGCAATCATCATTTTGTTGTAGTTTTCCTCTAACTCATTTTTCATTTTTCTCCCTCAATTTATTTATCATTTGATACACCCCACTCAAATCACTATATTCACTGTTGATTCTGGAGATTATTTTTTGCTGATTGTAAGTATCTAATATATCATAGAATTGTTTATAATATATGCTACTAGTTCCAACGTGAAAAGTTCCTTCAACAGAAGTGATTAAACTATTTAGTTTTTTGAACCATTTTTTAATCTCTTCTTGTCTAACCCTGCCAAATCTAGCAGCACTTTGACCTCCAGCCCTTATTTTTGGTGGGACATTACTTTTCTTTTTGAATATAATATTGAAATCATAATCAGAATATATCTTAGCAAAGTAACAATCATGATAATCAAACAGTAAGACCTGCATTAAGACAGTTTTATGCTTTTCTGGTTTTGATAAAGTTTTTCCGCAATGATAACTGCTTCGTTTTCTATCATAAAGCTCTATTGAGAGCTTTTCGTTGTTCCAATAGATAGATATGCCTGATATTCTTGGATTTAAGCTAAAGATATTGCTTTATCTTGTAAAGCCCTTCAAGAGTTCTCTTTCTGTTCTCTTTGTCTTTAATATTTCGAGCTGAAGATAGCTCTCTGGTTAAATCTAAAGGCTTAGAGCCTTCTGGGATGTGAATTGTTATCATCTTCTCACCTCTTTGCTTTCCAATATTTCCCCCAAAATATTTCTTTATAAGTTTTTCTTTCTAAAAACATGTAAAAACTAAGAGTATAAGCTAAGGTTCCAAAACCTAACAATGGTACAAGATACATATTAGTTATCCACCAAATTACATCCTTTTGAAAGGCGACATAAAACCAAACAAGTTCCGTCATAGCCCAAAAGGCAATCCATATAATCCATACTTTCATTTTTTTACCTTCAATTTATATTTCATCCATTACTAAATAATGATTTAAACTCTTTCTCAATTCTGATAATAAAGTTTCCCATTCCCTCTTAGCTTTCTCAAAATTCTTAATTGTTTTGTCATAAATATTCTTAATATTGTCATATTCCAATTCTGCTATTGTAAAATTTCCAATGGCTGATATTGTATCCAAGTCTGTGAAAGTTAAATCTGACTCACTCGAATAAGAAGATTCATTCGGATGGATTACATTAAATTCATTATAAGATAAAGTCATATAGTTTGAGTTTTCTCTAGTTGATTTAAGACAATTTGGTTGATTTACCCATTCAAATGATTCTAACTTAACATGGTCATTAGTAATTATCGGATACTTATCGGAAACCTTTTTGATTTTTTTAAGAATTGTAACTACAGAAGACTTCATTTTTTTACACAATTGTTTAAACACTTCTTTATCATCTAGGACACATTCTTTAAAACTTTCCTTTGAACGATAAGAGTCTTTGCTTTCTTTATATTTTGAAAATTGACTTGCTTGACTATCCACATGATATGTAAGTCCTAAATATGTTTTAGAAGCAGAAACATAGTATCTTGACCCATAGCCTCCAGTATCACCAATGGTAATTGGAATTAATACCCTATTATTAGTTACACAATTAACCATTAGTTTATTTATCAGACTTATTATATCGGATTGATACTTCCCAATTTCAGAGTTCAATTCCCTCAATCGTTTTTGAGAATCGTGCAGATACTTAAGTTTTGCTTGTCGTTCTGGCTCTTTAAAATACTTATACAACAATTTGGTCATGTTTTATTATTCTCCCTTCATTGATAGTTTTCTTGTCATATTCTCAAAGGCTTTAGCCAAAGCCATCCCCTCCTCAAAAGATAAATCCTCTAAGAAGGAGTCCCAATATTTAATATCTCTCTTTCCAACAATTTTATCTAAGACTCTTTCAGCTTCACTTTTCTTAAATATGCTCCTCTGGGCACTCAAATTTAATCACCTTTCCAAACTTAGCTTTCATCTCAGTAGTCATAACCCAAACCGTATTAATACGGGTTTTAATCTCATCCTGATCTGAATAACCATCAGTGAAACAGATTAAAATCTTAACTCTTTCCTTCTCTGCCCACTTAAACACATCTCTGTGACTTGTTCCCCCTCCTCCTTTTGGAACCAAATCCATAATCTTTCTAATAGAACCATTAGAAACCTCTATCCTGTCATGGATTACATAGTCGTGAGTTACAAGTTTCATTTTTATATTGTTGTGAGAACGAGCAATTGAAACAATTTCTGAAAGAAATGTCTTTAACTCATATTCACTAATACTTCCAGAAGTGTCAATTGCAATTGCAACATCAATTGTATCTCTCACAATATCTGGCATATAAAATCCAGTACTAACACTTCTTTTTGATGGTCTGCTATAAGTATAGTCGCTTGGAAGTTCTTGGATTACATATTTTTGCAAGAGGGATTTCCAATTCATTTTAGGATTTAACAATTCATCAATGAATCTCTCAACTCCTAAAGGGGCATTTCCCTGTATCTTGGCATGTTGGTGAGCTTCTGATAAGATTCTTTTCCAATCTTTTCTAGGAATTTTTCCTTCTAATCCTTGCCCTCCTCCTTTTTCACCTTTCTTCTTTCCGCCTTTACCTTTCCCATCCCCATCATAAAAATGGTTATCAAAAGACTTCCCTTTATATATTCCTTCAAACACTTTTATCTTAATTCTTGGGACTTGTCTATAAAGTTCATCATATATCTGCTCTGTTGTTTTCTTAGAAATGTCTTTAATTAAGATTCCTTGTTGCTGAATTTTGAACTCATCACCACTATCAGGCATTAATACGTCTTTTGGCAAAGAAATATTATTTTGATTCAAGATAGTATTAATAACCAAATCAGCAGAATAGTTCCAAATCAATCTATCCCTGTTTCCAACTCTAGTCAAGTGCTCCAAAGCTAAGTGCATTGCTTCATGGCATAACACACCTTGAAGTTGTGATTCCTCTAACTTATTTACAAATGATTCAGTATAGTGCAATTCCCCAAATGGGGAAACTCCCATTGTAGGCATAGGCATCTTATTATTCTTCACCATTTTCATATTCATTGTCAAGTATCCAAAGAAAGGAAACCTTTGGTTTAACTGAATACGAGCCTTAGTAATTTTCTCACTAGGAGAAAGTTCTTCATACGACATTCTAATCCTCCTTAATTTACTTCGTTTTCTTTTTTAAGTCATATAATTGATTTTTTCTGTCAAAAATAATGACTTTGTTTTTCATTAATTCAGCAAAAAAAGCTCTCTGTTGCTTATGACAATCCAAATGTTCCTTTTTAGAATATACAATCAAATTATCTCTCTTGTTGTTGTTCCTATCCAAATCAATATGATGTACAAATTTACCTTTTGGAGCATTAACAATAGCCCTATAAATTGTTGAAGTAGAGGGAACATAATCATCAGGTTTGCCTTTCCTAATCCAAATTTCTTTTTCCGATTCAACTCCTGTAGTTATTAATTCTCCAGTAGAATTTTTCATGTTTAATTTATCTGCTACTTCTTCAATAGATAGTCCCTTAGAAAAGAGTTTCCAAATTTTTCTTCTAATTTCTATTCTTCGCTTTCTAAAATCCATTATTACTCCTCTTTTTAATCGTTTACTAATTACTCTAACAGATACTTAGCATATTCGTTTGCTAGTTCGTCTTGCCAAATTTTCATAGCAGTTGTAAGTTTATTCTTGTCAATTGGCATTAATTGCTTCTTGAATTCTGTTTTACCTGCCATCTTTTTACATAGCTTTAATAGTAGAATTCCATATTCCGGTTCCAATCTCTTGCAAATTAAAAGGATTTTGTCTAAAACATTTTTATGCTCCTTATAATGCTCTGATAATCCAGAGATTAAAGCATACTTTACATCAATTTCCTTTGGTAATGTAAAGGTTTTAGGGTTTGCCAAGATGTGTTTTAAGTCTAATTTATTTCTTAGCTTATGGAAATTTGTGAATTCTATTGCAATTCCTTCTCCAATAGCGGTAGAAGCTAAAAGCTCAACCATTTTTGGGTCATTAACTCCCTCAATGAGTTTACTACAATAAACCCAACTTCTAGGAGTTGGAAATGCCCTCTCTTCGTTCCTCTCATCAAACTTATGGATGTGGGATTTCTTAAAATGCAGATAAGTAATGACTCTGCTGTCTATATTATTATCCATTGCCCAATCTGCCCACTTTTCTACTGTTGGTTTAGCAAGTTCACAATGAGTAAACCTGTTTGCCAATGGAGCTGGCATTTCAAACACATTTGCCTTGTCCTCTAACTTATTTCCTGCACCTATGATAATATACCCTTCAGGTAGTTCATAATCACCAAGTTTTCTATCTAGAATTAATTGATATGCTGCCGCTTGAATAGAAGGTGGTGCAAGATTTAATTCATCAAAAAATATAATCCCCTTTCCCTTTGTTGGCATCCAATTTGGTGAATACCATCTTGTTTTCTTGTTCTCGTTATCAAAGTGCGGTAGACCTCTTAAGTCTGAGGGGTCTAACTGGCTAATCCTGATATCAATCAAGTGAAACTTGCTGCCATCTAAATAGTCTGTTCCCTCAGAAAATTTCATTTTGAATTCTTTTGCTAGTTCTTCTGCTGTTTGTCTTACAACCTCGCTTTTCCCAATTCCTGTTGCCCCAAGAGTGAAAAGTGGTAGTTTTTTGATGTAAGCAGTTTTAATCAAAAATTTAAACTGCTCATGATTTACTTTCAATTCTATCTCCTCCTTTATAGTTATCTTATAACTATATTAATTATAAATCAAGTGGATAGCTATCTATCGCTTTTCTTTAATGTTTTTTTGTTTTTTCTTAGAATTTATGTCTTCTAAAATGTCATATAAACTATTTCCTCTTATAACAAAAGAGTCAATAATATCGATAAAGCGCATTTTATGTTTCTGGTAATAAAATAGTTCTTTTTCAGTTTCAAATGTTTCAATCAATTTCAATCCGAAATATCCATTTTTAACCAAAAGAATTCTTTCTTCACTCAAATTTCTCACCTCCAAACACAAGTGAATTTTGCTTCAATATTCTTGAAGCAAAGCTAAATAGATTTACATTAATTCAATTATCTATAAAAAGATAAGTCCTAAGCATTGCTTTTATCATGGCAATACCATTCCGAGCAAATAAGGTGCTGTGAAGTATAGCCCAAATGGTGATTTACAACTCGTCTATAAGATAAATTTCTGGGAACACTTTATTTAAATATTTTACAAGACCTCCATATTTTCTGTCAAGGGCAAAATATGTTGAGTTATTATTTTTAGTTAATTTACTTGCCATTTCTTCTTTTTTACGATCTTGGTCTTCTTCTTCTCTTCTCCAACACCTAAAATGTTTATCTAAAGCAAGTCTTACACAATCACCTTGCCATCCAGTAAACAGAAAGTATTCAGCTATCTCATACTTAGTTTCAAATGTTACCCTTAATTTGTTTTTAAATGTTTTTATTTTCATAACTCATCAACTACAAAAAGTCTTGGAAATGCCCTTTTAACTTGACTTTCTGATCTTTCAAAATGTTCTTCTAAAAAAACATATAACCTATGTGCTTGAGGGAGAGTCTCTCTGTGTATAATTTCAAATTGATATTCCGTCAAATCTCCAAATGTTGTGTGTAATTTTTTTTCTTCTTTAAGTGCTGTTTTTATACAGCTACCGTTCCACCCAGATATAAGACACATAAACAGTATTTCTTTATTACTTTCTAATGTAATCTGCACCTGTTTCTTATCATTGAACTCCACTTTCATAGTTTATCCCCAACTAGTTCTGCTAATGTAATATCTTTGAAACTTCTCTTAGTAAATGGTTTTTGGGCATATTCAATTATTCCCTTAATTTGGTCTGTGTCCAATTTAGCAACAATATTATTCTCTTCAATTGCCCCTTTAACCAAAGTTTGATGGCAGGAAGTGGATGGTGAATACTTATCTTTGTTAAGAATATACCCGTCTTTAATCCTTATTGCAATAGGAAAGTGCCTTCCATAAGAATAAACAACATTTCCAAATTCCTCAGTGAACATATTTTTTGTTTTTGCATTGTAGCCATTGGCAAAAGCCTTTGCTACGTCTGAATTTTTCATTTACTCATCTTTTTGGATTTTCTTTCCATTTCGTATTTCAAATATTTATATAAGACAATTATAATTAAAATTGCAAAAATTACTACTAGCAATATTTTATCATAAGGAAATGTGTCTATAAAATCAAGAATTTCTGTTGGTGCTCCAAGTCTTTGCATTTATTTCTCAACTCCTTACCAGTGTTTTCCACAATCTTGACAATAACCATTATTTGAAAGTTGTCTATATTTATGAATTTTACACAACCTCATTTCTTCTCAAACCCCTGTTTGTAATTCTTCCCGAATTTTTCCATTTGATAGTCTACAAATAATCCTTCGTCCATCACTCTTAGTATTCTTTCAAGCAAGCACCTGGCGCATCTAATCTCCTCTTTGATTTTGAACTCTGTTGAGTCAGACTCTTTGTAAGTTTCAGTCATTGCTTTTCCCCAGCTTCAAAGCGTAAGGATTCTTGTAAAAATGAATTGAAACTATTGCCATCGCAAAAAAAATCCCACCCAGTACTTTAAGTTCAAACGGTTCATGCTCTTGTAATAGCATAGCTCCAGCACCAACTAACAATCCCCAAACAAATTGCACCATTTTATTACGCCTCTTCTTGCAATTCTTCAAGCTTGAATTTCTCTGCTTTATCAACAAGCTTGTAAATCAAATCTCCAAGTGCTTCTCTTCTAATTTCCATTTCAATTTTTAACATTGTCATTTCTTTTCCCTTCTTTTCTCATAAATTTCTTCTTCCCAATCCGATTTGAAATCATTTAAGAATTCTTTCAAGTCATCCGTATCTGAATTTTCTATAAAATATATTGCCTCTTGCCTTAATACCTCAACACAATCCCCAAAATGATCAACGACTTCTTTAGGGTCTAATTCTTCTGCCAGTTCTCCAGCTAACTCATAAATCTCATTTTCATTTGGTTCTAGTTCATCCAACCTGTCAATTACTTGCTCTGCTTTAGATTTGCTCATAATCCTTCTAACATCCTATAAAATTTAATCTGTGGTTCATCAATTTTTTTAGCATCCTTAGGAGTGAATAAAAAATTTATATTTAAACTCGGAAAAAACTCACTATTGATGATATATACAATTTTACATGTGTTTCTATCAGAATCGAATTTAGTAACTCGGCAAATTGCAACACCTAAACAATGACCTCCAAAAAGGTCATTCAAATCTATCGTAAACCAATCCCCAATTTTAAATTTCATAGTTTATCAGCTGTTAAAAATCTTCTAAAAGCCTTGTTGTCTTGAATATCTTGGTCTTTAACAACTTTTAACAGAACTTTTCTACTCAATTTAGCATCATTGATTTGATATGCTGCTATTAAACCTGATAATTGCTTATTTGTAATCCAATAATATTCCCATTTCTCCATTATAATTCCTCTAAAAGCATACGAGAAATAGCTTCTTTTCCTGATTTAAGTTCAATTACCCTATTCTTATTTTCTTGGCCTAAAATTAATAACCACCCAGAAGTTGAATTTGCATGCGAATCAGGATGATGCTTTAATATTTCTATGGAGTATGTACCTTTTGATGTTGATTGCTTTGCTTCAACTTTAAAATAATACCACATTCTATCCTTTAAAACTATAAAATATTTCTTTCCAATTTTAAGTTTTGGGATTTTCATAGTAACTCAGCCAATGCTTCCTTTTCAGTTATTTGTTCAAATGACTTTACAATATGCACCTCTTTTAGTACTCCCATCCCCTTTGAACTTGGGTTATCATTCATAAACTTGTCTGTTTCAGAAGAAACCACTTTTATTATTTTAATAATACAAGTTTCTTCCTTCAACCAACTTGGTTTTGAATTAATCAAAAGAATAACATCCCCCTTAAATGGTTCTTTAATTCCTAAAAAATAAAGTTCTTTAGTTTTCATTCAAATCTTCTCTGCCACTAAGTGAGATTTCATCATTCATTCACCTATAATACATCAATAAGAAAATCTCCTTTTTTCTTGGTTATTTTTACAATATCATACTCTGTAATAACCAAATTGCGATGCAGCATATGTTCTCTGTCTTTAGTTGTTAATATGCCAAAAATAACAATCCTATCAGGATTCTCAATATTTTTTACAATACTCCATTCCCCAAATCTGTCATATATTATATCTCCGACCTTCAATTGGGGGAATTTTTGTAAATTCATTCAATCACCCGAAAAAATTCTGAATTGCCCTAATCATACAGCCAAAATGACTAGGATATTTACCCCTCCCTGCAATTCTTGTCAATTCCATACACAATTCCCTCAAATCATCATCATTACTGTAAGAACTTAGTGCATCAAATGTCATATTATACAGCAAACTTGTTTCGTGTTTGTTTCTTTTCATTGGCCAATTAAAGGAGTTTAATACTTTATTTGCCAATTTTGCTTTTTTGGTTTGCTTCATTTTAACAACCATAATTAAGGATTGAGATAAGACCTGCCATAATCACGAAAAATATGAGAAATAAAAACAACCATCCAACATCTGAAATCCCTTTTTTGTTCATATCAATCAAATTCTAGATAAAATAAGTTCCTGTCTTTGCTCTTTAGTTAGTTTTTTTAGTTTGGTAATCGGAGCAATAGAAATAAGTTGCCATTTACTATCATAACAGGGAATCACTTTAACATATTTTTTAGAAGAATGTATGGTTTCAATTTTTACAACTCTGTTATTAATCGAATAAATCTCTCCCTTCTTCATAACAAATCAAGTATAATTTCTGTTCTAGTGTTATATATTTTAACTATATTTTCTGGATAAACTTCAAAGTAGTCGTCTTTTTCATTATCATAGTCAACTTTTATAATCCAATCAACAAAAGATGGGGAATTTTTTATAGTATAAACAGTTAATACTTTTCCAATTTGCCCATCTCGGTCTAATATATATTGTCCTTTTTTAGGAATCATAAAATCAGCTTTGACTTATATTTAAAAATAAGTTCTTGATTTTCCTCTAAAAATCGTTTAAATTTTCTATCCTTTGTTTGGAGTAAATGGTCTTTCCACTCTTCGTATTCTTCACTAGGCAAAGCATGTTTAATCCTTTTTATAGCTTTAAGAATTTTAAGTGGATTTTCTTGGTAAACAGCTTTAATTGCTTCTTTTGCCTTCAATTCTGCCAGTTTCCCCATAAAATCACCATTTAAAAGTCATTTTATCAGCCTATAAATAAATCTTTCAACTAAGCCCTTGCTTCCTTTCTTGAAAACCTTCATTTCCTTGTCTATTGGTTCTAATCCAAACTCCTCTAAAAATGTTTTTCTGACCTCTTTTTTAGCCTCTTCTTTAGTTTTAGGCTTATCTGATGTTATTTGTGTAAATTTTAAAGTAGTTTCAACAACATATTCCGCCATTTAATCACCATTTTCAAATTTAGTCAAATACCTATAAAGTTTCTTTTTGTCAATAGCATTACATTTATAGGATGAAATAACATTCCGAATATATTTTTCCTGTACTTGATAAGACTTAACTAACTCTTTAGCACGTTCAACCTGCTTTTTTTTCAGCTTTAAAATATTATTTGCCTTTAAAAGTATCTCTTGCTTAGTCATTTAATCATCAATCCAAAAATCTGCTAATAAAAATATACTTTAAACTATTCCAATACAATTGGTTGCAATAATCGTCTGACATCTTCTTAGCTAAGTATTCCAAATTAACATCAGTAAGTTTCTTTAATTCCTTCTTAACTTCCTTTTCCCTTTCATGTCCTTTAAAAGCCTCTAAAATATCATCTCTGCAAAGACTTGATATGTGATAATATTTTGTCATTCAATCACCTCAAATTAAAACAATTCCATTAAAGCTTCTTTCTTAGAAATTTTCCTTACAATAGCATGTATCCCTGTTGATATTTTCTTACCCACATCATAAGGTCTAGTTTTGTATGTTAACCAAGTACAAAGAACCCGACCTTGGGTAATTTCTTCAATTCTCCCTAAATCACCAGCAAGGTCAATTATATAATCGCCTATTTTATATTCCATGAAATCACCTTTAATCACAAAAGATTCAATAAAAGTTCCCCCTTAGGGATTTTTATATAATTTCACTCCAATTGCCTCAATCCTATTTCATAAAACTGTTTTTTTTTGATTTGTGTAGGCATATGTAAACAGAGAAGTTTAAAATTGTAATCCGACCCATATTTTAGTTTTTTAATGTTAAGAATCCTATGCAAATCGTTATATGACTTGTGTGTTATATAGTCCCCTACTTCGAATTTTGACATAAGTTCGCCTTCAATTATAACAATTCCAATATCCATTCTTGTTTGGATGTTTTTTCAAATAAGTTTGAATTAACTAAATAAGATTTACCTACGTATGCTTTATTGGTAGAAAAATCTACAAATTGAATTATTTTAACCTTTATATCTTGTAAGTCGTGTTTATCGTAAGAATTAGGATTACGGGGTATTGGATGTTTGTAAATGCCTGTTACTTTACTCAGACAATGTTTGTTTGTTAAAGCATACATATTATTCCCAGTGCCTTTTACATAATCCCCTATTTTAAACTTCAATTAACCACCTTCAATTATAATAAATATAAAACAGTTTCTTCTTTGGATAAAATCTTTTTAATCCATTTAAAGGTAAAAAGTGGATTATTCTCGTAGTAATTTTTTAGCGTTATTCCGTTAAGAGTAATCCATCTGGGCTTAAATAGTTTCTTACTTTGATTTATTGAAACTATGACTCCAATATCTCCTTGTTGGTCTTCAAAATATAATCCCTTTTTTAATATCATTAAAATCGCCTTTAATAGCAAACAATAAAAAAATAAATAAAAAAGGAAGGGGACTATTTCCCCTTGCCCCCCTCTATGTAGTTTACATCTGGACTAGGTCTAAAAAAGAAACCCCTATTATAGCCAAAAATCCTATGGACGGTATTCCCGCTTTTTTCCATAATGTCAAATTCGACCAATTCTAAGGTTTTCTCAAATCCATCTTTATTGAGATATTTCTTCGTATAGGCTTTGAGTGTTTTGTTAATTAACGGTACACTCTTATCCAAATCTACATTTGTTCTTTTCCTTTTGTGATGAAACTTAATCCACCCCTCAAGGCACTTCTGAAGTTTAGCCTCTCCAGAAAGGCGTGCTTTACTACTATTGCCAGTTGGCAATTGAACTGATACAGACATATATATCGTTCTCCTCTTACACCCTTTATTAAGGGCTATAAGTAAAATGGGTTGTGGATGTGGGAATTGAACCCACGCCTCCATAAGTGCGTATCCCCAATGGGGAACTTAACCTTTACAATACCGTCTTGTAAAGGATAGCTATCAAATCAAGTGTGTCAAACCTATGGTGTACTTTCCCCAATTATACGAATCCACCAAAATATAATTTACGCAATCACATTAAATAAGTGGCTATACCCTAATTGGTGGGTTTGACAAACGTTAATGTAGTCCCTGTTTGCCAAGTCAATACAGCACCCGCAGTCAAAGTCTTTAATGTCTTTTCCTTTAATCTTTGTTGCTTTCTTTATCATATTCTCTTTGTAAGTCTGCATGAGCTTCTCTCCTTTCCAATATATCTTCGCATTTTTTGTAGAGCTGGAAAAGTTCTACATTCTCGAAGTCATCCAAATTGTCTGATACTAATATATATGCATTGTCTAGTGCTTCATCTTGCATTTAAATCACCTTTAATTATAATAATCTTAATAATGCCTCTCCTCTAGAAATCTTAGTATATATTTTTCGTATTTGTTCAATATTTGTATCATAAAAAACTGTTTCTGTTTTTATATGTATACAGAGAAGTTTAAAATTTGTACCGCCTATGCATTTATCTGGTTTAATTTCAACAATTTTATGTAAACCATACCCCTCTGTACCAATTAGATAATCTCCTACTTTGTAATCCATTGAATCACCTTTAATAAAAAAAATGAGATTAAGAGCTTAAGCATTACTTTTCGCTAGTCTAAGCTACTAAGCTTCTCTAAACCCTTAATCCAAAAACCTTTGTGGTTTTGCTGTATTCCGTTATTTATAGTTATGGCAATTAGATTTTCTATCTGCCCTACCAAAGGTAACAGGTGAGGCGTTCCCGCCTCTTTAGGGAAGAAAGCCAAGCTCCATAAAATTCAACTTGTTTGAGTCCGCTTTGGTGTTGCGGTCTGCTTTCGTTCCATCCTAATAAGAAATGGTGGTTGGTTTCTACATAACATCGATGGAAAAAAGCACATTGGAACAGATATTATAAAAAATGGATAAAACATTAATGGTATAGTCCAAACGAACACACATGACATAAAAACGGTATTAATGCAAGAAAACGATAAGATAAATGATTAAAAACTATTACCCGAACAAATAAAAAAAAGAAAAGAGGGTATAGCATAGCCAAAAACTAACCCCTCAAAACAATGGATTTATGCCTTTATTTCGCCTTCTTTCTCCAATTCCCGACTATACACTTTTGCTTTTAGTTTGTACTCTGGTTAGTCATAGTTAAATAACTC
>SDBV01002375.1_pt1 | contig 28101 bp, 28 predicted proteins | sample 2277081 | NCBI WGS metagenome assembly SDBV01 (sample SAMN10402039, study PRJNA504765) | marine sediment metagenome | isolation source: marine sediment core GS10_PC15, 223 cmbsf | place: Arctic Ocean: Southern Knipovich Ridge | collected 2010 | reverse complement strand
CCTTACAATTCCTAAGGCGGGCCCGTAGCTCAAGGGTAGAGCGCCCGGCTCATAACCGGTTGGTTGCAGGTTCGACTCCTGCCGGGCCCACCACTCATGTCCCGCGCGCTCCTGTTACCCGCCAGAAGGGGCCTGGCGCCCCGCCACGCTACCGGGCCATCGCATCAGCAGCCTCCTCTGCGACGCGACCGAAGACCTGCAGGCGCTGCCGGGACGTAACAAAATCGCGATGCCCTCGTCAAAGAGATTGACGGGGTAATCAGAGAGGCTGGAGACGGTGAGATCTCACTATCTCCAGCCTCTCTTCTGAAAACGAGGGTGGGTGGCCCAAGGTGACGCGTTACGCGCTACTCAGATATGATGTCAGTGCTTATGCGATCTGAAGAACTAATCGAGAAGCTCGAAGCTGCGCTCGCGGACTATAACCCGCGCCGCATCGATAACCCGGCGGCCTCGCCTGCTGCCGTACTTCTTCTGCTCAGGTCTGTTGAGCGGGAACCCTACGTCGTCTTTACAGAGCGCACCAGCAACGTCGAACACCACAAGGGTCAGATCTGTTTCCCCGGCGGCGGCATGATGGAGTCCGACTCCACGCCTGAGGCGGCCGCGCTGCGCGAGACGTTCGAGGAGATCGGTGTCAAGAGCGAGCATGTGCGAGTCATTGGCCAGCTCGACGACATTCTCACCGTTAGCGCCTTCCGGGTGTCGCCGTTTGTCGGCCTGTTTGAGCACGACCCTGATTATCAGTACTCGACCTGCGACGTCGAGGTCGCACAGGTCATTGAGGTGCCGTTCCGCTTCCTGATGGAAGAAGGAAGCATGGAGCTGGAAGTCCGCGAGCATCGCGGCCGGGAAGTGCTAGTCCCAGCTTTTTCTTATGACGGGCACCGCATCTGGGGCGCTACCGCTCGCATGCTCCACCAGCTGATCGAGCTGGTACGCTAGCCTGCGTGCCCGACTCGCCGCCGGCCGATGATTCCGTGGTCCCGCCCCGAAAGCGGCCTCCCTGTAAGCGTTGTGAGGTTAGCGACTGGCGAATCGACGTGCGTCAGAAGTCGAGGCTGCGCTGGATGATCGAGACGGTCTTCGCCGTACCGGACGTGCTCATCTTTCAGAGCGAGTCGGCCGGCTGGCCGGGCAAGGAATACGAGCGCTGGACGTGCGCGAGCTGTGGTCGCTCGGTCCGTGTGGCGCGCTCCTGACCAGTAGCGGCTGAGCCGCGCCGAACGGGCCGTTTGCCCGGCGCAACGTTTGCGGATACCGTCTTACGTGAAATAGGTCACGCGTGCCAGGGGTAGGGATATGGAAGGACCGTCACAGGCTGAACGGAACGCGATGGCGCAGCGCCTCATTAGCCGTAAGAGGTTGGCCGAGGCGCTCGATCTCCTGAACGAAACGATACGGCAGGACCCGCGATTCGCAGAGACGTTTGAAAACCGGGCCGTTGTGTTCGAGGCGCTCGGCTTGCACCCACAGGCCCAGGCCGACAGGCGCAAGGCGGTCGCTCTGCGCGCCGCTCAGCCAGCCGCATTAGTACCTCCACCGGACTCTACGCCTGCTGAGCCGCCGGATTCTGGGTCAGGGGAGGGGGCCGCGCCGGCGGTTGAGCTGCGCGGCGACGAAACGTCAGAGGGAGACGAAGCCGCGCCGCCCGAATCCACTGCGGAGGCGGAGGACGCGAATGACGGGCCGGAGGACGTTGAAGCCGCGCCTGACGCGATTGGTGATCCGCCGGACGAGCCGCCGCCGCCCGTCTTACCGTCGTACCCGCCCTCGCCGCGCCGCTCGATTGGCAGTCCGCTGCTCCGGGCGGCCGGCGTCGTCGTGTTCGCGATCGGCGTCTTCGGTATCGCCGGCGTCGGAATCTATTTTGCGCTCAACGAGATCGGGGACGATGCCGACGACAACGCGACGCCCGCCCCGACCGAATCACCGGCCCCGACCGACGAAGCCGACGATGATGGCGTCGGCAGTGTTACCGTCGATGCCACTGACGTCCCCGCAACGCTGGAGGAAGCACTGTCCGGTAGCCCATACTCGTTCTCGCATCTGGAGGATGCGTGGCACGCCAGGGCGTTGGCAGTCTCGATCGGGGAGATAAGTGAGTCCGTAACGGGGTTTGGAGAACCCGCAGTCGACATAACTCTGACCGGCAACGGAGCGACGATGGAGCTGAGCGTTCTCCTCTACTCTACAGCCGACGCGAAGGACACGGAGTGGACGCTCGGTGTGGCCCCTGAGCCGAAGCTTGACGGCGAGGTGCCGTCCGGATCGTCGGTCTGGTACAACGCCAACGCCATCGTCGTCGTGCGCCTGTCGGCTCCGGCGCTCAGGCAGGACGCGCTCGACGGGTTTCTGGCGTTGGGCGAGGTCGCCGACGAATCACCGGACGAAGAGTAGTCGGTTCAGCGTCACTAGAGGATCTGTGAGAGGAAGAGCTTGGTGCGGTCTTCCTCCGGGGCCTCGAAGAACTCCGCAGGCGATGGCGAGCACCAGTAGCGCCGCGCTCAGGATGATCAGCCGGCTCATGAGGGCCACTTTACGGGAATCTTCGTTGAGAGTGGTCGATCGGCTAGCGAATCGCGTCAGCGCCTTTGACCGATCCGTTCAGCAGGCACGCTACTGAAGGCATGGCCTACGGTGGCCCTCAGTGTGCTTTGACGGAGTCCATGACTTGCGCCCGGTTTGCCGACGGCGCGTCTTCCTCTCTAACTATGCCGCTGAGGAAGAAGATTCCAAGCAGGAATAGCAGGTGCTGATAAGTGGACTCCGCCATGTAACCGGCGAGTAGAACGAGAAGTAGCCCGGTGGCGATCCAGTATGCGTTGCGGTCACGAAAGCAGGCGACGATAGTCAGCAGAAACAATGCCAGGGCCAGGAGATAGATGGGGAACGGGAGGAACAGACTTACGCCCGTCGTCCAGAGCGCGAGGATCGCCATCGTCGATACGGGCGAGAGGCCGGCGACGGTCAGCGCCAGCATAACTACGGCTACGACAGCGGCTCCAGCACGCCCGATCATGCCCCAGCGCGGGAGTCCCCAGGCGAAGAAGACGGCGCCAGCAGCAACCATTGCCATGGCTTCACCGAGTCGCAGGGCGTCAAGGCTGAGCGGCGGGATCGCCGCGTAGTCAAGGATGCGGTAGAAGACGTAGCTGAGTATGTAGTACTCATAGCTGAGATACGCGGCCACCATCAGTCCCAGTGCGACCGCGACCGTGGGTGTGAGATCGCTGGTGCGTACCGCGACGATGAGTATTGTTACCGCCAGGAGCGCTGCGGCCACGCCGAATAGCGCATCTGCCTCTGGCGTGTCGGTTACGAGGGTGAGGAATAGGCCCAGGAAGAGGGCCACCGAGAGCAATGCGATTAACGGTGAGAAGGCTCGGCTTCGCTTGCTCGCGATCACGAACGTCAAGACGAGCGCCAGCAGTACCAGGGCCAGTACGGAAGCGAAGTTGAACGCGAGCGAGCCAAGTGTTGAAGCCGTTTCGAACAGGCCGGTGAAGACGTCGTGCTTCGGTACGTGGACGCCGACTCGGACGACGATCCGCAGGAGTAACGTCTCTGCGAGCACCGCGGCAATTAAGGTGATGGTCAGGGGGCGAAAGCCCGCAGCGAGCGAATCTAGAGGCGCCAGTCGCCTTGAGGCTGCGGTTCGTGAAACGGCTGTGCCGAGCATCGTCTACTGCTGCTGCTTGCTTCGCTGCCATCCACGGAAGGCGAGCATGCCGGTCAGTGCCGCAACTCCGATCGCGATGAGGGCGATCTGCCAACCTTCGATGCCGCCTCCACCTTTAGCGATCTCATCAGACAGAGTCAGGGTCAGGAACTGGGAAACAGACTTGGTCCCGTTGCGCTCGTTCTGGGAGCCATCCCAGACGGCGAAGGCCACGTTAGTAGATTCGTTTACGGAGAACCGGGAGTACTCTTCGCCGACATCGAGATCCCGCGCGAACAAGGCTCGCCATGAGCCGTTGCGCCACTCACCGCTGCCGTCAACGATCTGATCGTCGGCCTGAGTGAGAGTCCCAAAGCTGCCGGCAAGGAGATTGTCTACGGGCGTGGTGCGGTTGGTCTCGGCGAAGATGTTGCCAGCGGACCTGGCCGGGTAGAACACGTCTTCGTCTTCGAAGGGATAGGTGTCGACCTGAATGTTGGGGTAGGCGTCCTGAATGTCAACGTATCCTTGGTCTATGTCGTTCTGCCAGGCACCTTTCCACTGCCAAACGTTCACCGGCGCGGTCGGGTCGCCCATGCAGAATGAGGGCACGGATTCACCCTCGCTGACCGGGAATTGTACCGCAGCAGCGTCCGTGAATTCGGTCTGGCGGCTCACAAGGATGTCTTCGGTGTCGTCTTGCCACTCAAGGAGCACGTAAAGGCGGTTGTTGTTGTGAAGAGCGCGGGCGGTGACGGTTCGATCCCCACCACCCTTCGGCTGGACGATCTGTTGACCGCTCAGCGGCGCCTGGATCGGGTTTGCGCCGTCCCAGACGCTATCGAACGGATCGTCAAGAGGCACCTCCACCTCCGCTTGCTTGGCGACGAGGGTGACGGTCTGGGAAGAGGCAAGCCGCATATCGCCCAGGGTCAGGACGATCGCGACGGCGAAGGCCGCAAAGACGATGGCAGTCACGGTCGATCTATTAGCAGATTGCATCGTTGACTCCTGACCTCTTACTCGCATGCCTCGCCGATTGGGCAACTGTTCTCATCAGCATCTGCCGAGCGCCATTCCTGGCTGGCGAGCGTGACTTCGGGATCGACCCTCAAGAATGCCACCTCGCTCGAAATAAACTTCTCAAGTAGCGACGCCAGGCAACTGTAGTAGCCTCCGTCAGCCTTCTGATCGAGAAGACGCGCGAAGTGGGTGCCCCAGCGTCCCAGATGATCCCGAATGAACTTGCGCTGGGTATCTCGGCAGAAGCGCGCCCTGGCCGGGTCGTGATGAGTCTGGGCGTAGGCCTCTTTGTACGTGAGGAAGTGCATGAACTCGAGCTCGACGCTGATGTGGTCTACGCGCTCGTTTTCAGCCAGCGTCAGGCCGAACGCCTTGAAGAAACCCGCGATGTCCGCCAGCTCGCTCGTCTCCTGGAATATCTCCTTGGCCGTGTAGAAAGCCTCGCAGGGCGGGCAGTCTGCTGATACGACGTGAGAAAAGACGCGCCCGTGGAGACTCTTCAGTTCGGACCGGCTGATATCGGTCATCTGATCGCCGAACGCTGCCAGTTCTGGATCCATGTCCACTGGCAGGAATGCCGTGGACTCTCGGGCCTGTGGCAGATCGGTCTCGACCATCGCTGCGACGACGTCGTCATCAGGGTAGATCAAGGCCTGGGACAGCAGCTGATATACACAGGCACGTGCGATGGCACGGCTGGCTACAACTTCTTTTCGCAGGACTGTCGTTTGTATGACCATGATGCCCTCTTAAATCGAGTTCTGGTACTGCTGGCCCCGCTCCGAGATACCCTCGTCTACGGACACGCGAACCACCTCGTTATCGTTGCCGTCGAAGCCAACGATCGTATCGTTGTACAGCTGCCAGGGACGGCCGTTGATCTCGGTCTCTGATACCAGCGGGCCCTCTTCGATCTCGTACCTGAAGATGATGGTCTGGGTGGCGCGGAAGAGCTGAAGGACGGCCAGCAGTTCACGTGATGGGTTGGTGTAGCGTTCGATAGCGTCGTCCACGCCGGGGCCGAACATCTGGCGCAGATACGGTCGCGGCACCCATCGCGGCGGAATGTAGTAGACGTTGGGTTCCGTGCCGAACTGCGGATAGAGGGGCAACGCTACCCTCTCCTGGCGAATGAGATAGTAGAGGGGGTTGAAGCGGTCCTCGGCCCAGTCCCCGTTCTCTATGCGCACGAGACCCTGGAGACGAATCTTTCCAACGCAGGTAGCGACGCAGCGCGTTTCCATCGGCACACCGTTAGTCAAAGGGTCGCTTCCCTCAACTCTTGGGTAGCAGCCGACGCACTTTTCGCTCACGCGCGTGGTTGGCCGGTACATCGCCTTTTTGTAGGGGCATTGCTCGACGCATTTGCGATAGCCCCGGCAGCGCTCCTGATCGATGAGGACGATCCCGTCTTCGGGCCGTTTGTAGATCGCGTTCCGCGGGCAGGCCGACACGCAGCCGGGGTAGGTGCAGTGATTGCAGATGCGCTGGAGATAGAAGAACCAGGTGTTGTGTTCGGGCAGCTGTGCGCCGTCCGTGTGGTACTTATCGGGTACGCCGGCTGGCCCTTTTGGCGTGTCCTCGTAGAGGTTTGGGCCGGTCCACTCCTCGTCCGTCGGAAGATAGCCGATCGCGTTCTCGTCGCCGGCAGCGGCGGCGGCCTCGAAGATAGTCTGACCTTTGTAAAGGCCGTAGGGTGAACTGTCTCCTTGCTGGGAGCTGTCCCACTTCTGGCCGCCGGGGTTCGCTTCCTCAAGCTTCTCCAACAGCTTGACGTCCCAGTGGTGGGGGTAGCCTCCGTAAGGCTTGCTCTCCACGTTGTTCCACCACATGTATTCTTGCCCGCGGCTGAACGTCCACGTGGACTTGCAGGCCATAGTACAGGTCTGACAGGCGATGCAGCGGTTGATGTTGAACACCGCAGCGAACTGCCGATCGGGATGGGCTTCCGGAAGCCGGTAGTCCATCTCTCGTCCTAGTTGCCAGTTGTATACCTTGGCCATCTCGTTACCTTTCGCTGGCGCTAAGCGTCATCGACCTGGACTAGCCCTCCGGCCAGGTACTTGTTCATCGTTTCACCCTCGTTCTTCGGCGTTCGGCCGGTCGTTGCGGGTGTCCATAGACCCTGGCCGCCAGGACCGCCTGCCTCAGCCTTTGTGACCTTGACAAGCGTCTCCTTGGGAACGGTGTTGAGCGCGTGATTGTCCGCCTCGCCGCCGAACATGAAGGCGAGTGCGACCTTCTTCTTGTGAAACAGCGTGTCGGTCTGGTGCATCGGCATCTGCCAGTCGCGTGTGATGCTCTGCTGGGAACCGTAGCGCATGTTGGACTGGTAGCCGGTGCCCTCGGACAGGGCCCGGCCGTCCGGACGCGTCTCGTGCGCCAGGACGGATCTTTCCGTGGCCATATTCGGGGAGTGCTTCATCATGATCACGTTGTACGGGTAGGCCGGGTTGTACCTGGCGCGCAGCTTCAGCCGCGCGACTTTGTAGAAGGGGTCGTCTTCTGTCCAGCCGTAGTAGGGGCGGTCGGCCGGGTTGGCGTCGACATAGACGTAGTCCCCGTCCTCAATGTCGAGGTCCTTTGCCGCCTCCGGGTTTATATGCAGCTGATGCTCACCGGCGCCTGGCAGTCGCTTGTCCGCGCGATAGGGATCCCCGAAATTGGAGTCCCAGATCTGGTGCCAGTCGACGGAACTCCACTGGGAGTGGACGCGGTGCCGGGTCTTGGGGGTCAGGCAATAGAAGTGGAACCCTCCGTCCCACAAGGGGTTCTTTGTCTGTTTGACGTCGGCCCAGGACATCTTGTTGTTGGCGATGGTGCGAAGGTCGCCGTCCAGGATCTCGTTCTGCAGCATTTCGGGAGTGATGCCGTAGTTGTTTGGCCGGATGTATGGGTTAGTGCTGACGATGACGTTGGGAAGGTAGGGCGTGGCTTCGGGGCCCTCGCGATGAACGATGAAGTTCTCGCCGTATTCGATCGCTTCGGGAATGTCGCAGTAGGCGTTGAGGCGTCCGGTGTCCGTGAAGAACGGAACGTTGTCGTTCATCTGCTCCCAGAAGGGGATCCGCGGGTAGGTGCGGAACATCATCAGGGCTGCACCGGGCTCGCCGTACTTGCCGTCCATAATGTCGCTGACTTTGTAGCCTGTAGTCGTCGTGGAAGAGTCCAGGAGGCGTTGCATGTACACCTCGGGCTGGCCCTCGAGCGCAAATTTCCAGTAGTCGGCCATGCGCTGGTCGTCGATCTGCTCGCCGAGCTTCTTGGCCATTTCGGCGATGATTGTGATGTCGTCCTTGGTGTCGTACAGCGGCTTGATGCCGCCCTTGCCCCAGATCTGCAGGAAGGGGTTCGAACACGATGCCGTGATCTCCAGCTCCTGGAACTCCATCCAGGAGTTGGCAGGGAGCAGGAAGTCCGAGTACTCGCCGGTAGCGGTCATCTCGATGTCCTGGTTGATGATGAGATCGACCTTGGGGTTGACGTTCTTGATCTGCTCGTACGCCCACTTGGCGTTGTTGATGATGTTCACGTTGTTGAACCACATCACCTTCGTTGGCGTGGGCATGTGCGTCTGGCCGGTGAAGTTCTTTCGGCCTTGACTGGGCGTTTCGACGATCAGCGCCTGATCGCCATGATCCCAGTAAGCTGGTTCCTCATCTTTGGCGTGACCCTTGACGATGATATCTTTGCCGGATGCGGTGGGATCGAGATTCGGCCGCAGCGGGTCCTCGGCGACCCACCCCTTGAATCCGGGGCCAGTCCAGGGAGAGGCCTGGAAGAGGGCGGCCTTGTAGTTTCCTGCCCACTGGTGGCAGCCGGCGCCGGGTTTGCCGATGTTGCCGGTCAGCATCAGGGGAAGATATGTGGCGCGGTTGTGCAGCGTTGCGTGGAACCAGTGCTGGATTCCCTCACCGACGTGGATGGCGACTGGCTTGATCGTCGCGATGTCTTTGGCAAGCTGCTCAATCAGGTCCTTCGGCGCCCCACAGATCTCGTGGACGGTATCGAGGTCGTAGTCCCGCAGGTTGATCTTGTACATCTCCCACAGGCTCATCACTTCGACCTCAGTGCCGTCAGTGAGAGTGATCGTCCCCGTGTACTCCAGTGAGGGATCGATGCCTTCCTGGGTCATTCGCTCGCCGAGTTCGTCGCGCGTAATCGCCTTGAGGGCGTTGCTGTTCGCGTCGAACACTACGAAGTCGCCAAGCTGCTCGTATTGCTCCTGGGTCAATCCTTGATCGGCGAAACTGGGGCCGGTCGCGGACAGGCCGAGTTTGTGGCCCGGGAAGACCTCGCTGGCGCGCAGGCGCTTGAGGTTATCGGTCCTCACCAACAGAGGGAGATCGGTAAACTGCTTCACGAACTCTTCGTCGTGCCAGTCGTTGTCCATGATGATCTTCGACACGGCGAGGAAGATTGTGGTGTCGGAGATACCGGGCCGCACGGAGAGCCAGTAGTCTGCTTTCGTCGCGGGTGGGCTGTACTCGGGGGAGATGACCACGATCTTCGCTCCCCGCTCCATCGTGTTGTAGAAGAAGTGGGTGTCGGGCATCTTGTTTTCGATCATGTTCACGCCGGCGTGAATGTGCAGCTTGGTGTTGATCATGTCGTTGAAGTCGCAGTCGGATGTTTGCAGCCCGTGAACGAATGGCTGGCCGGGGGCCTGGTCACCGTGCCAGGTGTAGTTGGACCAGTTGCGGCCTCCCAGGGCGTCGTCGGCATCGATATCGCGAACGTGGCTGTCGAGCAGGGCCAGCATGTTAGAGAAGCGGTACATGCCGTACTTGCCGATTACTCCCAGCAGGCCCATGCCGCCGCGAAGCTTGATGGTTCGGGTGCCAGCGCCGTGCATCTCTTCGATCATCTCGGGCTGGTAGCCTTCGTCGCGCAGGCGCTGGGCGCCTTCTTCACCGCTGTAGGCTTTCGCGATGGCGACCATGCCTCTCGTGGCGTAGTCGTAGGCCTCATCCCAGGAGAGGCGCTCGAACGTGTCGTCGCCTCGTGATGTGAATTTGTACTTGTCGCGGTTGTCCGGGGTTAGCTCTGGGAAGCTGTCGTCCGCCCACTTCTTCCAGCCGGCTCGTACCATCGGGTGCTGCAGCCGGTACGGGCCGTAGACCCGCCGGTGCATCGTCAGGCCCTTCGAGCAGCCTCGCGGGTTCCAGTGCTCGGTAGCCTGGACGCCGTCGAGGCCGGTCAGGCTGCCGGAGTCGTAGTTTTGTTCGATCCGCGAGACGATGCCGTTTCGCCTGAAGGCCCGGAGGCGGCAGGCGTGCGTGTCGTTGGGCGAACAAACGAACGTGAAGCTGTCGTCGTAGGCATACTGGTCGCGGTAGACGGTCTCCCAGTCGCGATTCGGGTAGTCCTCGAGCGGGTTGGCAACGGCGACGACCTGGAATCGGCGAAGCGCCAGAGACGTGCCGCTCCCAACGATTGCGCCGGTGGCCAACGCGGCTCCGCCCAGTTTGAGAAACCTTCGACGTGACAGTTGCTTCATGGTCTATTCTCCACGCGATAGAGTCGGGCTTGGTTTGATTCCGGTAATCGTCTCGATGCGCTCACGAACGAACTCCTCGCCCCTGGCACGCAGGATCTGGTTTGGACCTCGATAGAAAGGGTTGCGGAAGAGTTTGAGGATGCGTTCGCCGTTCCAGCCCATGCGGGCGTACTCTTCGATGAAGCACCCGGCCATTTCTTCCAGAGCTTGCTCGTCCGGACCCTCTTTCATCTGGACCCCAACCAGCTCCAGCGGATCTTCGGCTTCGTGCTCCTTCATCTCGGCCTCATGCCCTTTTGACGACCCTGGTCAATCGATGGCCGGAGAGCCATCAGGAAATCGCGTCGTGTTGCCTTGAAGCGGTCACGTGCGCTGCGATTGTCCGGCATCTCATTGACCTCCGGTGTGTGCATGGCAGGCCAGTCGAGGAGCTGCCGCCATTGCCGTTGTCGCACTCTTCACGAGTGAGAGGTTGGCCTGGTTTTTCGCCAATTCAGACAGCGTGATGCTGCCGAGCAGACCTTCGACCAACGCCTGCACTCGAGCCCAGACCGGGAACACGGCACATCGGTCGCGCCGATCACAGCGAGGGGGATTGAAGGTGCAGTCGTTGAGAGCGACAGTGTCAAGCGAGTCGACTATGTCGAGCATTGTTATGGAATCTGGGGATCTGGCCAGGCTGAGACCCCCTCCGGTGCCGCGCTCACTGACGAGGAGACCAGCCGCGATCAATGATTGAGCTACCTTTCGCAGGAATTGATACGGGATATCCTGTCGTCGTGCGACCTCGATCGTTGCGATGGGGCCGCAGCCATTGCTAGCAATTTCAACCATCAAACGCAGACCGTAGTCGGTCTGACGTGAGATGTGGAGCATTGAGACCCCTTTGCTATCATTGTCGTAAATCTTTTGTGATTTTCCGCACAAGCCCTTGCCGCGTCAGTCAGGTGTAGCAGCGCAGAGGTGCGGGGCAGCACCCCACAAGGGCTGGCCATGGATGTTCACTGACATGCGCACGGCCACCCCATTTAATCGCGGGTCCGTTTGGTCCGCCCACGCTGTCCAGGCCTTCGCCAGCCGCTTCCCGGCGTGATCGGTCCTCCTTAGGCCGCGAGGGCACACCCCAGACCGGCGTAACACCCGGCTACGTACGGCAGACGGTCCGTAGCGTAGGCCCCTGGGTCCTCTGACCCCCTTAGATCTTGACCAGAACCTGTTCGCCCTCGATCTTCACTTCGTATGAAGGCACCCCGCGGCGAAGGAACGGCGGAACCAGTGCCCCGAAGATGCGCATGAGAAGTGGTTCTTGCACCCAGCGCAGCAGTTTCCCTGTGGTCACCTCGAACTGCGAGCCGTGCCAAGGACACGTTAGCGCCGTCCCCTCGAGTGTGCCTTTGCCGAGCTGCGCCCTCAGGTGAGTGCAGCGACCGCCGATGGCATAACATTCGCCGTCCTGCACATGCGCTAGCGCGATCTCCGTTCCGTTGACCTTAAACTGCCTCGCCGTTCCCACGGGGACATCAGCGACTTTACAAACAGGGACGAACTCCGACATTGTCTCCTCCTTCTGACCTCGTGACGATGCGTTGGTCTGCAAGGCAACTATATCGCGATGGGCCACTCTCCCCGGATGCGGAAGAGTGGCCCATCTTCTCGAGGCTCCGGCGCTCACTCCACGAAGCGCCGGACAACTCGGTTCTTAATTTCTACGCTGCTATCGCCTCACCCGTCTCTTTTGGCACGGCCGCCAGCCTTTGCCTGATCATCAGGAGCGCGGTGACGCCTTCACCGATCGACGACGCCAGCTGCTTCGTGGAGCCGGCGCGCACGTCGCCGGCAGCGAACACACCCGGCATCGATGTCTGGAGGGTGTCATCGGTCACGATGAAGCCCCCCTTGTCCAGCTCCACGGCGCCTTTCAAGAAGGAGGTGTTTGGATCGAGGCCGATGAAGACGAACGCCGCCGCTGGATTGAACGTCTGCTCCTCACCGGTCGTGCGATCTCTGACCACCACTTCGCTGAGCTTTCCGTTTCCGCGGAACTCAACAACCTCGCTATTCGTGTGGACCTCGAACTGAGGGTGGTTGCGCACCTTGTCCTGCAACAACTGCGAAGCCCCAAGCCGCTCAGCGAACTCGACGACGCGGATCTTCTTCGCGAACTGGCTCAGGAAGAAGGCTTCTTCCAGCCCTGAGTTGCCGCCGCCGATGACCATGATTTCGTCAGCACCCTTGTAGAACGGGCCATCGCATGTGGCGCAGAAGTGGATTCCCGAACCGATGTGGTCCTTCTCACCGGGGACGTTCAGGTGGCGATATGTCGATCCGGTCGTGATGAGCACCGCGCGGCTGCAGTACTCGTCGCCGCCGTGTGTCGTGATCACCGTGTAGTTCCCGTCACGAGAGATCGACTTCACCGACACGGCGCTGAGCAGCTCGACGTCGTAGCGTTGAGCCTGCTCGATGATGCGGTCCGCGAGGTCGGCGCCCTTGATGCCCTTTGGGAAGCCTGGATAGTTGTCGATGCGCTCCGTGACGCCGGCCTGGCCGCCCAGCGCGCTCTTTTCGACGACCAGCGTGTCGATGCCCTCCCGGGCGGCGTAGATCGACGCCGTCAGTCCTGCGGGCCCGCCGCCGACCACGATGAGATCGTAGAAAGTTCTCTCGGCCCGGATACGCAGCCCGAGTTTCGAGGCGAGTTCTTCGTTTGAGGGCTCCGCCAGGAAGGTGCCGTCGTCGAAGACCACGGTTGGGATCGTGCGCCCCCCGTTCTGGAGGCTCTCTACCACCGCAAGTCCCTCTGGATCAGCATCAACGTCGATCCACTCGTAGGAGATTCGCTGTTCCCCCAGGAACTTCTTGGTCCGTGTGCAGTCGGGGCACCAGGGCGCTCCGTATACCTTCATTAGATCAGTCTCCTCTCCGTAGCGTGAGATGTGCTGGCATGTCTGCTATCGAATCTAGGGGCGACGAATCAACAGGGCATAAACGAGGCGTTAAGGGGGCGTTACGTGAGACGAAGGGGCGTGGTGGACGCGTGGTCCAAATAGCGGACGGCTGGCCAACTTTAGCAGGGGGCCAGCCGTCCGGGTGAGAGCGACGAGACTTGTGTGTGCTCTTATTCAGCGCCCTCCGCTAGCTGAGCGATGCGCTCGTGCTGGAACCGCAGCACCTGTGCGATCGTGTACAGCGCCAGCGTGATGCCTGAGAGCACAAGCGCCAGGCCCAGGAAGGCGAGTGACTGTAGCCACGTGCCGAACGTCTTCACCGTCTGGAAGTCGTCCAGTAGCCCGGACCCGGCTCCCGCGCTGTTGATCGTCGAGATCGGGTTCGCGTACACGTCACCGGCGATGAACGCCACGACGATGCTGATCACGAGAGACACGATCAGCACCATCAGGCCTGCCATCATGGCGATTGGAAACACCTGGGCTGACCACGGCGGAGTCAGTGCAAGTACTTTGCGCCCGGACTTCTCCTGGACGAGCCCGCCGTATAGCCGCAGGTTGCCGAGGATCGTCGCCAGCAGGAACGTTATCCCACCGAAGAGGAGCCCCATGCCCAGCAGCTGGAATCGCGGCAGCCACAGTCTGGTCGACTCGATGAACTGCTGTTTGTCGAGAGTCGAGCTGGTGGCATTGACCCCTTCGCGAGTCGCCCTGTCGAGGTCGAACAGATCGGCCGACAGCACCGACTCAACGCCGCCGATCACCAGCGACGCAATCAGCACCATCAGTCCCATCGCGAACATCGGCAGCCACATTAGCTTCGCGATCTCCTGCATCTTCGTCATGCCGGGAGCGCGCAGCTCTATTGTCCTGGGTAGGGAACCTATTGCCTGAGTCATCTTGCGCCTCCCTCTTCAGCTCCGGCCAGCGCCAGCTCACGAATGCGCTGCCCCTGGAATCGGATTACCTGCAGGATCGTGTGCACCGCGAACGATATCCCGACCAGGATCATCGCGATCCCGATGAACGGGAGCGGTGCAAGCCACGTCTTGAAGGTGTTGACCGTGCCGAGGTTGCCCAGCAAGTCCGACCCTTCGGTCGCAGCGTTTATCTCCGCCACCGAGTGCCCGTAGACGTCCCAGGCCAGGCTGCCGATCACCGCCGCGATGATGAGGTTCACAATCAAGACCATCAGGCCGATCATCATCAGCATCGGGAACAGGCGCGCCGTAATCGGCGGGGTCAAGGTCTGGGCCTCATGCCCAAACGCTTGCTGCACGCGGACGCCGCCGGCCCGGAAGACGCCGAGTATGTTCGCCAGCGAGAACGTGATCGCTGCCAGGATCAGCCCGATACCCAGGAGCTGAAATCCGGGTAGCCACACGTTCGTGGACTCGATGAGCTGCCGGTCGTCTATCACGCCAGCGGGGGCGTCAGCCGCCCCACGGACCGCCTGGGGCAGCCCGAAGTAGTCCGATGCGGCCGCCGCGTTGGTGAGGCTGATAACCACGCTCGCGGCGATGACCATCAGCCCCATCAGCAGCATCGGCACCCACATATAGCGGGCCACCTGCTGCATCATCGTCGCCTCCGGCTTGGCCAGCACTGCGCGGCCGCCGAATAGCATCTCTGAAGTCGTCGTCACTTTTACTCTCCTCCCTTCGGCGCGCCGGCCGATTGCTGCAGCAGCAGCGGGACTGCCTCCACCATGGCGGCGCCGCGCGCTTCACGGAGTGAGAGCAGAAGCCCCCAGAAGACGGTGAAGATCCCCGCTACCAGAATGCTGATGCCGACGAACTTGAACGGCTGCACCCATAGCGGGAACGACGCTAAGTCACTCTGATCGGCCAGCAGCGACGATCCGGGCACGGCTGCGTCCCTGACAGCCTTCGAGCTTTCGAACACGTCTGCGGCGGTTGTGGCCAGCGCGGCTCCGATGATCAGCGCTGCCAGGACGATGAGAAACCCCACGGCGATCAGGACCGGGTAGATCCGGGTCTGAATGGGTGGGGCCGGTATTAGGTCGACCCTGTTTGGATACGACACTAGAAGTCACCTCCATTTGAACTCTTGAATCGATTTGGCTTCTTGCTTGTTGATTCCGGTACGTACCACCTCCTGATCGCGCGGAGCCCGGGAGATCCGTCAGGACCTACGCCAGCGGGCATCGACGGCCTGATCGGCCGCCAACCTTCCATGGCATTGCGGGTCTGCCTGTGCTTGTCCATGCCCCCAGATTCGCAGCGCCGGATTAACGCGCCATAAACGGGGGCTTTTCGTGGCATTGAAGGCCGAGGCCGGGCCTCCAACTGGATCATGTCGCCGAGGGATTGGAACTTCTGCACCGCGTTGCCGGAGCCACGTAAACGAGGATTCAATTCCCTGTTAATGCTCCGTTTATCTGGGAGCGCGACGCTGGAACCCAACACGCGATTCAGGCAACAGGAGGTCAGGGAGATGTCAATAACTACGCAGGCGAGGCAGTTCCGCCTCCGAGCATGCACACGCTGTAGCGGCGACGCTTACGTCGATTTCAGCGATTACGAACCGGAATGGCGCTGCCTTCAATGTGGCCGCACCGTTCAGCCGGAGGTTCCCGTGAGCCTCTTCAACGAGGGTGAGGACCGCCTGGCTGCCTAGCTAACGTCCGGGAGGAGCCTGCGCGCAAATTCGAATCGGCTCGTCCTCGTCGGAGGACACCACCAAAGGAGACACGAAATGGGAAAGCCCAGCGAAGTAACGGACGCGACTTTCAGGTCGGATGTCCTCGAGTCAGAAGTGCCAGTGCTCGTCGATTTTTGGGCGACCTGGTGCGGCCCCTGCCGCATGGTGGCGCCCATAGTCGACGAGCTCGCCGAGGAGTACGAAGGGCGCGTGAAGATCGTCAAGGTTGATGCGGACGAGAACGTCGACATCCTCGTGAGCTACGGGGTGCGCAGTATACCGACGCTGATGCTGTTCAAGGGTGGCCAGGTGCTGGATCAGGTCGTTGGCTTCCATCCGAAGGGCGAGCTCCTGCAGCTGCTTGACGGGGCTCTCGTGGAGGATGCCGCATAGAGTTGACAAGGGCGCCCTCTCGTTGACAGCGTCGTCACGGGGAAACATCATGGCGACACGATCAGAGCCTCTGATTGTGTCGCCACCGTATGACAGGTAGGTGAATCGATTGTCTGAGAAGCGCCGAAGCGAGCCCTCTTTCGGAGAGAGCCCCGCACAGAAGCGGGCGGATCCACTGGCCGTCGTCAATGACATAGCGGCCGAGGCAGCCCGGACCCTTGACCTCTCCGAGCTGCTCGACGTAGCCCTCAAGCGCATGCTCGCGCTCACAGGCATGGAGGCGGGGGCGGCACTTCTCGTCGACGAAGATGGGCGGCTTATGCGCCTCGCCGCGCAGCACAATCTTCCCGCGGCAGCGCGGAGTCAGATCGAAGCAGGACCACTGCCGGTTGGGCAGGGCATACCGGGGGCTGCGGCAGAGCGCTGCCAGCTAATGATCGTCCAGAACTCCGGGCAGGATGACCGCGAGCTTCCAGCATTCAAGGAGGCGGGCATCAAGACCCATGTCTGCATCCCGCTGGTGGTACGCGGGCGTTCGCTTGGCGTTCTGGGGCTCGTCTCCCACGAGTCCTGCACGTTCGACGTGGGCGAGCAGGCGCTCTTTACGGCTCTGGGCGAGCAACTCGGCATCGCGATCGAGCGTGCGCGTCTTTTCAGCCAGCAGGCGGATCTCGCCGAGCGCGCTCAGATCATCAACGAACTGATGCGTGTGGCGGTCTCCAGCATGAATACGCCGGAGGCCATCGATGGAATCGCAAGCCAGGTAAGGCGACTGCTCGACTTCGACCGGCTGAACATCAGCGTTCATCCGCCTGACACCGACTATGTCGAGACGTACGCGGGGTCGGGAGAGGAAGCGCCTCAGACAGAGCAACGTCGCACCGGCCTCTACGACACTCCGTTTGGAGAGGCCATCCGCTCGGGGAAGCCGGTCATACGTGCCAACATGCTTGAGGACGGGGTCTATCCAGTCGAGGCTGTGGTTGCCGCCGAGTCGGGTTATCTCTCTCTAATGTGCGTGCCGCTTGAGTCGCGTGGCCGTGTCATCGGCTGTCTGAACTTTCGCAGTCGTCCGGCTGATAGCTTCGGGGAGAGAGATCTGCTGGCAGCGCAGGAGATTGCGAACCACCTTGCGGTCGTCGTCGAGCACACGATCCTTCATCAAAAGGCGGAGGAGAGCGCCGACGCTCTTCGGCGACTTAACGTCCAGTGCGAGCAGGCCAACCGTCACAAGACTGAGTTTCTTGCCAGTCTTTCGCATGAGCTGCGCACTCCCCTCAACGCTATCCTGGGTGGCTCAGAATTGCTGGCCGAGGGTGTGCTGGGGGATTTGAACGAGAAGCAGGCCGAGTACATTCACGACATCAACGAGAGTGGGGAGCACCTCCTCAGCCTCATCAACGACGTGCTCGATCTGTCGAAGGTCGAGGCTGGTCGCCTGGAGTTGCAGCCTGATCACTTCAGTCTGCGGTCTTTGATGGAGAGCAGCGCGACGATCGTGCGTGAGCGCGCCTCACGTAAGTCGATCGACTTTCGAGTTGAGCCGCCAGAGGACGAAGTCATTGTCGAGGCGGATCAGCGGAAGGTGAAGCAGATCGTCTACAACCTGTTGTCCAACGCGGTGAAGTTTACGCCTGAGGGTGGCTCCGTGGTCTTTACAGGCCGGCGGATTGATGACGAGATTGTGCTGTCGGTTGAGGACACTGGCCCGGGCATTCCAGAGGACTATCGCGAGAAGGTATTCGACGAGTTCGTGCAGGTTCCGGGCACTCAGGACGGGACCGGGCTGGGCCTATCTCTCTGCAAGCGCTTCGTCGAGCTGCACGGCGGACGTCTATGGCTGGAGACTGAAATCGGCCGGGGCAGCGCCTTCCACGTTGCCCTTCCCGTTTCGAGATAGGGGCTGTCAGGACGGGCCGCCGTCCAGCGCTCACCCGGCACACGACTCTTCGTCGAGTTCAGGCAGGCTGGCGTCCGGCGAGTAGATCCCTCACTACCCCCAGCAGAGCGGAGAAGCGAAGCGGCTTCGGCATGTAGGCGTCGCATCCCGCTTCGCGTATCATCGATTCGTTCTCTGGCATCGCATGTGCCGTGACCGCGACGACCGGAATCGCCGCCGTCCTGGGGTCAGCCTTCAGGCGGCGTGTGGTCTCCAGCCCATCAATTCCTGGAAGCCTGACGTCCATCACTATCAGGTCCGGCGTGCCCTCCACCACCTTCTGCAGCGCCAGCTCGCCACTGCTGACCTCGTCAGTCTCGTAGCCGGCGGCCCTCAGCGCGTCGCGAGCCATCTTCTGGCTTATTCGATCGTCTTCGACTATGAGTACTCTACCGCTCATCGTTGGCCTACCCGTCGAAAGGTTACTCTTCATCGCGTGGTTCTCGTCAGCCAAGTTTATCGTAGGATCGCGGACGCTCTGCTGGAAATAGACAGGACATAGACGATTCGGACAACCTGGTTGGGATCAGGAGATGATGCCCTAAGGCGATCGCACGAAGCGATAGCCGAATCCGCGCTCCGTCACTATCCGCTTTGGATTGTCGGGGGTTTCTTCGAGCTTCTTTCTCAGGCGCCAGATGTAGACGCGCAGAAAGTCGATGTCGTCGACGTACTCGTCACCCCAGACGCTGGCCAGCAGTGAGCCGTACTCATGGACTCGGCCGGGCGCCTCGGCCAGGGACACCAGCAGCCTGAACTCGGTCGGAGAAAGATCAACGGTTTGGCCGCTCAGCAACACTTCGTGCTGCACAGTGTCGATCACCAGGTCCCCGTCGTCGTAACGGAAGTCGCCTGATTCGTCGGTGTGGCTGTGGGCCCTTCTCAAGACCGCCTTGACGCGGGCGATGAGCTGACGCGGCGACACCGGCTTGGAGAGGAAGTCGTCGGCTCCCAGCTCCAGCCCTCTAACGATCTCGTCTTCCCGATCCAGTGACGTGAGCATGATGACCGGGGTCTCGGTGAATTCGCGAATCCGCTCGCACACCGCCCAACCGTCCATGCCGGGCATGAGTACGTCCAGCACTACTGCATCCGGGTGGTCAGCGAACAGTTTGCGCAGGCCCTCCTGACCGTCCTGAGCTTCCTCCACTTCGAACCCGTCGGCTTCAAGCGCGTCGCGCAGGAGCCTGCGATCGGCCTGCGCGTCATCAATCACCAGTACTCGTGTCATTCGTAGCCCTCAGTCTCGTATCATATCCGCTTCCCGGTGGCGCTCGCACGGTCGCAAGCTGGCCTGACCCGCAGGCGGAAAGCCCAACCGTCGCTGAAACGGGACGCCGTTAACGAGGCCCCAATGCCCCGTTTATGAAGCGTTGATGCGCGCCGCCGAACATTGAAGTCGACAGGCACCGAGGAGGTGCTGGTCACCAGGCACCGTACCGAGAGACAGGAGCAGGACGAGGATGGGATTCGCAGAGATTGGTGGGATAAGCATCTTCATTGCTTTCTTCGCCGGGCTTCTGTCGATCGCTTCTCCCTGTATCCTTCCTCTGATCCCCGCCTACCTGGGCTATCTAACCGGCGCGTCGCTCGAGGGCCCATCGACTGAAGCTGGTGCGCTTGTGCCGGCGCAGGGTGTTGCTGGCGCTAGCGGCAGCACGCGGGCGGCGGCGGCGGCGATGGCAACGCCAGATCACGGACGAGGTGGACCAAGCAACGTCGCGCGGCCATCGCCCTTCTTGCATGCGGTGAGCTTCACGAGCGGCTTCTCGCTCGTCTTCATTTTGTTTGGCATCTCGCTGGGCATCATCGGTTTCTTCCTGCGGGACCAGCAAGACATCATCTTCAAGGTGTCCGGCGGCACGCTCGTGATTCTCGGGCTCCACCTCGCCGGCGTAATCACTATTCCCTTCCTTGAGGCGGAGCGCCGGCTGGACGTGGGGTCTGGAGCCAAGATCGGGTACGCCCGCTCTTTCGTTGTGGGGTCCACTTTCTCTGCGGGTTGGAGCCCATGCATTGGTCCAACTCTCGGCGCCATCCTTGCGCTGGCCGTGTCGAGTGGCACCGTCGCCCAGGCGGGGGTGCTCCTCTTTGCCTATGCAGCAGGCCTGGCGGTTCCGTTTCTTGCCATGGGCGCCGCCTACGGCAGCATCAAGCCGATATACAACTACGTCAAGCGCTATCTGGGGTACGTCAACTTCGCGAGCGGCGCCCTGATTATCGTGGTGGGCGTCCTCATCTTCACCGACAGCCTTATCAACCTGAACACCCTCTTCAACTTCGGCCTTCTGGGCGACGTATCTTCGGAGGTATAGCATGTCAGAGCGTTGGAGCGAGAGGGCGTGGGTGCAAGACCTGCGGAAGCGGTTGACTACGCTAGCCGCCCTGTCGGTAGTCGTCGGTGCAGCTCTGGGCCTGCTTGCGTTTGCTGGCGTGCTCGGCAATCAGGGTGGCGGGGAAGGGATCGAGGATGCGCTGGTGCTCGATACGGTTGGCGCGGCGGGCTTCGAGCAGCTTTCCGTTGGCCCGGAAGCCGGCAAGCTCGCGCCCGACTTCGAGATATCGGACTTCGATGGGACGCGCCATCGCCTGAGCGACTTTCGCGGCAAGGCCGTGTACTTGACCTTCTGGGCGTCGTGGTGCGGCCCGTGCAAGGCGGAGCTGCCGGATATCCAGCAGCTCCAGGCCGACCATCCGGATGACCTGGTAGTGGTGGCCGTCAACCGTGCTGAGCCGCTTGGCCGGGCACGTGGCTTCCTGGAGGGCCTGACCAGATCGGACGGCGGCACCGGAGTGAGCTTTCCGGTCAACGGAATCGACCCGGATGACTCCGTATACGACGAATATCGCGGGATTGGAATGCCAGTCAGCGTCTTTATCAGCCCGGACGGCGTCGTGACGCAGGTTCACAACGGCCTGATCCTCCTGGAACAGATGGAAGAGGCGCTGGCGGAAGCCGTCGCCTAGACACGGGGAGAATGAGAATGAGAGAAGCGGGTGGACTACGGCGAATCGCTGGAGCACTACGGGGCGGCATCGGGACCTGGTGGTTCGTGATTGCCGGGGTAGCGCTGCTGGCCGCCGCGTGCGGCGGCGCCGCGACTACGGGCTCGGATTCTGACAGTCAGGACGATGACGTTGCCTCGACGATCGATGTCGAGGGTGCTCCGTTGGTCCTTGGTTGGAACACCGACTGGACGAATCGCACGATCGACCTCTCCGAGCTGGTCAAGGGCCGTCCTGAGGCAGACCCGAGAGATCTGATCGTGCCAATCGACGCACCCACATTCGAGACAGTCGACGAGGCGTCGCAATGGCTTGAGAGCCGGGAGCCGGTGGCCCTGGTTCAGTTCGAGGACGAAGCGCGAGTCTATCCACTGCGCATTCTCACCTGGCACGAGGTGGTCAACGATCAGGTGGGCGGCGTGCCGATCGCGGTCACATACTGTCCTCTCTGCAATAGCGCCGTGGCGTTCAAGCGGACCGTGAACGATCAGGTCTTGAGGTTCGGCACCTCCGGCCTCCTGCGCAACAGCGACCTGGTGATGTGGGACCGTCAGACCGAGTCACTCTGGCAGCAGATCACGGGTGAGGGGATCGTCGGCGAGCTGGCGGGGACTCAGCTGGAGTTCGTACCAATCGGCATCGTGGCCTGGGAGGACGTTCAGGCCCGCTTCCCTGACGGCAAAGTACTGTCTCGAGACACTGGATTCGCCGCACCGTACGGCCAGAATCCGTACTTCGGATACGACCAGGGCCAACTGGGTACCTTCTTGTTCGACGGCGAGATCGACGACCGGTTCCCGGCCTTCGAGCGAGTCGTCGGCGTCAGAGTTGGGGAGGCCACCAAGGCTTATCCGTTCAGCGCTCTTTCGGAAAAGCGGGCCGCTAACGACGTTGTGGCGGGCGAGCCGGTGCTCGTCGTCTGGGGCGCAGACGATACCGCGTCTGCCCTGGACGAAACCGTCATCGCCAAGGGCAGGAGCGTCGGCACGGGCCTGGCGTACCTCAGGACTCTGGACGGCCGGGTGCTAACGTTCGAGGCCGGCGAGGACGACACCTTTGTCGACGCCGAAACCGGCTCGACCTGGGACTTGTTCGGACGCGCACTGGCTGGCCCCCTTGAAGGTCAGCAACTGACGACAGCGATTCACACGAACGAGCTGTGGTTCGCCTGGGCCGCCTTCAACCCCGATGCGGTGGTCTACGGCGATGAGGATGGGACTGCCGCATGACGACATCAGCGCGCAGCCCCCGGTGGTCACGAACCCGCCGGCAAGGCGCAAGGCAAGGAGAAGAAGGATGACGACGGACACAGCCGGGGTCAATGTGGCAAACGATGGCAGCGCCAGGCTGCTGGCAAGGGACGTCCGCCCGGCACTCGTTCTCAGCGGCGGCGGAATTCTGGGCGCTGTTCAGGTGGGCGTGCTCAAGGCTCTATTTCGGGGCGGGCTGCGGCCGTCAATGGTCGTCGGCACAAGCGTGGGCGCCCTCAACGGTGCGTTCGTCGCCTTCCAGCCAGACCCGGTGGGCATCGCTGAGCTGGAGGCTGTCTGGCGCGACCTTCGTGCGTCGCGCATCTTCGAGCAGAATCCGGTGCGGCTGGCCGTTAACCTCATCACGCGGCGCAACTGCATGTTCAGGACCGACCTCCTGCGGCGGCTCATGTTTGATTCGCTGGTCACCGATGACTTCGCGGCCGCGCAGATCCCGCTCCGCGTTGTTGCCACTGACATGACCAGAGGAGAGAAGGTGGTCTTCGGGGAAGGTGAGGTGTCCAGGGCCGTACTCGCATCGTGCGCGATACCTGGCCTCTTCTGTCCCATTGAGTCGGACGGCGCGCTGCTCGTGGACGGTGGTCTCGTGGCGAACATGGATCTCGAAACCGCGGTGAACGCCGGCGCCACCGACATCCTCGCGATCGACCTTACACAGCCGCCGGACGGCTTCAAGTCGGACAGCATCATCAAGGTCCTCTACCGCTCGCTGGAGTTGCTTCTGCAGCAGCAGGTGAAGCGCGACATTGAGCGATTTGCGGACCGGGCGCGGATTACGGTGATCCGTCCCCAGCTTGACCATGCGCACACACTGGCGTCCTTCGGACATATCGGCCACCTGATAGACGAAGGTGAACGGCTGGGACGGCAACTCCTCGAGGAGTGCGTCGATGACGAGGGCCACTTAACGTGCGGACTCGTAACGAACGAGCCAAGCGTTGTCCAGTAACGAGGCCGGCGCTCTCGCGACGTGCAGGCTCCCCGGCAGCCGCCAGCGTGTGTTAGTTTGCTTAAAGGCGCAGACTCTGCGCCTTAACGAGAGAGAACGGTAGGTATTTGTTGTGGCAGATATTCCGAGCCTGGAACCGCAATTGGCCGAAATGCGCGAAGCAGCAGCGAAGCAGTTTCCGCCGCTGCTCGAACTCAACCGACGGATGGTGGCGGACCTCGAGTCTTCCGTCATCGCTGACGCTCTTGACATCGGCGACGAGGCGCCCGATTTCGAGCTGGCGGATGCAGCGTCGGACGCGAAGGTCAAGCTCTCTGCCATTCTCGCAGAGGGCCCAGTTGTCCTCGCCTTCTATCGCGGCCACTGGTGACCGTACTGCAACATGGAGCTGCAGGTTCTGCAGCAAGCTTACCCGGCGATCCAGGCCCTTGGCGCTCAGGTCTTCTTCATCGGTCCGGAGACCCGCGACAACGCCCTCAAGTTAATGGACAAGCAGAAGGCGACGATTCCCCTTCTGTACGACCTCGACGGGGCCGTGATGGAGGCGTACAAGATCGCTTTCACGATCCCCGAGTACCTCCAGGGCGGGTACAAGATGTTCGCCGGTTTCCCGGACGCCAACCCCGAAACGGGCTGGCGGATACCAGTGCCGGCGACTTTCGTAATCGATCAAAAGGGTGTCATTCGGGGCCGCCATGTCAATGCGGACTATACGTACCGCATGGAGCCCGCCGAGATCCTCTCGGTCCTTCAGGAAATCGTCAGCCAGGGCTAGCGATTCCGTTGCCGGGCCGTGTCCCGAGGGCCGCCGGTCACTAGAGTCGTAACCGTCCTCCGGGGATTTTGATTGGCCGTGATTGTGGCCGATCTGCGGAGACCGGCGCCTGGCGCTTGACTTCCGGGCGCCGGTGCGTTGCGGTCAATGGCTAGCCAGAGGCCGTCCGTCTACAATTGGAGCGCGGCGAGATTCAGACCGCACGCCCAACCGCGAGACAGAGAACGGATCCCGCAAAACTTGACGCTAATTCGCACGGTCGGCCTGACAAAGCGCTACGGAAGAGTAACTGCCCTCGACGCGCTGGACCTTGAACTGGAGCCCGGCATCATCGGCCTCGTGGGTGCTAACGGCGCCGGCAAGAGCACCCTCATCAAGCTTCTCCTCGGTCTGCTGGAACCCACCAGCGGCTCCGGCGAAGTCATGGGGCTGGACGTCTTTCGCCAGGGGCCGGAGCTACGTCAGTTCGTCGGCTATATGCCGGAGCATGATTGCCTGCCCACAGACGTTTCCGCCACCGAGTTCGTCGCGCACATGGCGCAGATCAGCGGCCTGCCGCGTGGCGCCGCCCGCGAGCGTACTGCTGAGACGCTTCGTCACGTCGGCCTTTTCGAGGCGCGATACCGCGAGATGCGCGGCTACTCCACCGGCATGAAACAGCGCGTCAAGCTGGCGCAGGCGCTGGTCCACGACCCGCGGCTCGTGCTCCTCGACGAACCGACCAACGGTCTCGACCCCGAAGGCCGCGACGAGATGCTGCGCCTCATCCGCCGCATCGGTACGGAGTTCGGGATCGCCATCATCCTCTCGTCCCACCTCCTCAGCGAGATCGAGCGCGTCTGCGACCACCTCGTCGAGATAGAGGACGGGCGCCTCGTCCGCTCTGTGCCGATGACGGAACTGACTGCGCCCACCCGGGTCCTCACCGTCGAGGTTGACGGCGACGGCGACCGGCTCGCCGAGCGCCTTCAGGAGCAGGGCGTGGTGGTGAACCGGAGTGGCCGCTTCCTCCTCCTGCAGAAGGAAGACGACAGCGTGCTCGACCTTGTCAGGGACAGCGTCGTCGACCTCGGGCTCGGGTTGGTGCGGCTGGAGCAGGGCCGGCGGCGGCTCGAGGAGCTATTCCAGAGGCAACCTGCCCTCGCAGAAGATGAAGAAGACTCGCGTGGCTGACCCGACCGCTGGCACCATCTACGACGTCGGCTACCAGCGGTACGAAGGCGTCCGCCTCGGGCGGCGGCACGCGATCTGGGCGCTCTATATCCACAGCCTCCGCAGCGTCTTCGGAATCGGCCGCTCGCTTTCGAGCAAGGTTGGCCCCATGGGTCTCGCCGTGATCGCATTCCTTCCGGCGGTTATCCAGCTCGGGGTCGCCGCCATTGCCCCGGCAGAGGTCGAGGTCTTCCGGCCGGAGGACTACTACGCGCTGATCGAGATCGTGCTCGCGGTCTTCTGCGCTGTCGTCGCGCCCGAACTCGTCGGCCGCGACCAGCGCACACACACGCTCTCGCTCTACTTCTCGCGGGCGTTGAGGCGACAGGACTACGCCCTCGCGAAGTTCGCCGCCCTGACGACCGGCATGCTAGCGCTCACTGCGCTTCCCCAGGTCATCATGTTCGTCGGCAACGGCCTCGCCGCGAACAACTTCTTCGACTACCTGCAGGACGAGTGGACCGACCTGCCATCCATTCTCGGCAGCGCCCTCATGCTGTCGAGCCTGATCGCCGCTATCGGCCTCGTCATCGCGGCGCAGATGCCCAGCCGCGCGTACTCGACCGTCGGTATCATCGCCGCCTTCGTCCTCACCACCATCATCGCGTCGAGCGTCTTCGCACTCACCGATCAGGACGTCGGACGGTTCGCGTTGCTACTCAGTCCGTTTCACGTCGTCCGGGGCGTTAGCCTCTGGTTCTTCAGCGCCTTCCCCGGCGACAACGACGAGCTCGCCGAGGCCGATCTGCCCGCCGTCACGTTCGCAATCTACGCCGCCCTGACGACGTTCGCGATGCTGATCCTCCTGCTTCGCCGCTACGCGAGGATCTCGCCGTGACGACGGACCCTCAGGCGCCGCCCGCCGGCTCAACTTCGCCGGCGGTCACGATCGAAGCCGTCAACGTCTCCCGCTGGTACGGCAACATCGTCGCCGTCAACGACGTGTCGTTCTCGCTCGGGCCCGGCATCACCGGACTGCTCGGCCCCAACGGCGCCGGCAAGAGCACCATCCTGCACATGGCCGCGGGTTTCCTGCGCCCGTCCAAAGGCACAGTTCGGATCGCCGACAGACCAGCGTGGCGGAACCACGAGATGTACCGCAACGTCGGCCTCGTCCCGGAGAGGGAGTCCGTCTACCCGTTCCTCACCGGCTACGAGCTTGTGCTCCTGAGCGCGAAGCTCTACGGCCTCAGCGACCCGAAGGAGGCCGCGCAGCGCGCCGTCCGCGCCGTCGACGTGGAGGCGGCACAGGGCCGGCGCATCGGCGGCTACTCGAAGGGCATGAGGCAGCGCATCAAGATCGCCGCCGCGATCGTTCACGACCCGCAGATACTTCTCCTCGACGAGCCGTTCAACGGCACTGATCCCGCGCTGCGGCTGCAGATGATGGACCACCTGCGCCGCATGGCCGGCGAAGGTCGCACCATCGTCTTCTCCTCCCACATCCTGGACGAGGTCGAGCGCCTCGCCGAAAACGTCCTCGTGATCGTCGCCGGACGCCTCGTCGCTTCCGGCGACTTCCACGCGATCCGCCGCCTGATGACCGATCGCCCGCACACCTTCACCGTTCACTCCAGCGACAACCGCGGCCTCGCGGTCGCCCTCGTCGCCGACGAGTCCGTCATCGGTGTCGAGCTGGACGACGAGCACCTGACGGTCCGCACGTCGCAGTTCGCCGACTTTACCCGCGCCGCGCCCAGAATCGCGAAGGCAGAGGGCATCACCCTCCAGGAGTTGCTGCCCACCGACGAGTCGCTGGAGAGCGTCTTCTCCTACCTGGTGAAGCGATGAACGCCACCGTCTTCAAACTGACGCTGCGACAGTTCGCCGGGCAGCGCCGTTCCTTCCTCTTGCTCGGCCTTGCGCTCGTCCCCGTAGCCCTCGCCGTTCTCTTCCGGCTCGGCGAGCACGCCGACCAGCACGAAGAGACCGCACACTTCCTCGCCGACGTGGTCATCACCGCAATACTCCCGCTCGCTTGCCTCATCCTCGGCACGTCCGCCCTTGGCTCTGAGATCGAGGATGGAACCGCTGTCTACCTCCTCGCGAAGCCCGTGCCCCGCCGCGACATCATCACCGCCAAGTTCGCGGCGTCCGCCCTCATCGCTGCCGCGTTCCTTGTCCCTGCCACCGCGGTCTCCGGGCTCATTGGCCTCCAGGGCGTATCGGAGGAAGGCATCGCCACCGGCTTTACCATCGCCGTCCTGGTCGGCGTTTTCGCCTACACTGCTGTCTTCATACTGCTCAGTGTCGCCACCAGCCGGGCATTGCTGATCGGTCTCGCCTATGTCTTCATCTGGGAAGGCCTCATCACCGAGCTCTTCTCCGGCACCCGTTACCTCAGTATTCGCCAGTACTGCCTCGGCATCGCCGACCTCATCTCGACGGTCAGCAAACGGGACTTCGAAGCCAATCTCGGCGGCGTTGAGGGTCTGGTGCTCGCTACTGTCGTTGTCGCGACCGCTCTTGTCCTCGCCATCCGTCGGCTCGAAGCCTTCGAGCTCACCGGCACGGACTAGACGAACCGGCGCTCGCCGGGCTTACCCACGGGCCACTGCTCCGGTCGCTACACGCTTTGGTTTGCCGACATCGAGGCGTTCCGTGCTACCCGGGCAGGCCTTTCGCGGTGACGATAAGATAACGAAATCAGTTCGTCCGCGCCGGCGGTCTAAGGGAGTCTCATCATGGTGTCTTCCCAGAGTCAACCACCGTTTCTCTCCACGCAGCAGATGCGTGAGGTGGATCGCGCCATGACCGAGG
>SDBV01002374.1_pt1 | contig 28111 bp, 24 predicted proteins | sample 2277081 | NCBI WGS metagenome assembly SDBV01 (sample SAMN10402039, study PRJNA504765) | marine sediment metagenome | isolation source: marine sediment core GS10_PC15, 223 cmbsf | place: Arctic Ocean: Southern Knipovich Ridge | collected 2010 | reverse complement strand
CGCCGAAAATACGATGCGAGCGACCAAAAGTCGTGGCGGCGCTGCCCGTTTGTTGATAGACCAAGGCGGACAACTGACCGGCTTTTGTCGGTCTGATTCGCTCTGGGAGGGGTGGTCTCGGTGAGTCGAGGCGACACAGCCGTCAAAGACATCGACGATGATGGTCCGCCGAGTGCGGCGCCCACTTCTGCCGACGAGCGGCAGCTGGTTCCAAAGCCGGCGCTGATTGTCGCGGTCGTCCTGGTTGTCGCCGTCCTCGTCTGGCTGACGGTGCGCCCATCCGAAGAGCCGAACATGGCGCCACTGATCGGCAACGAGACGAACCCGTCCTCGACCGGCACTGTTTCGCCGACGGTGAGATTCGAACTGATGCAGCATTGACGGTGGCGATCGCTCAAGGCGTTCTGCCCTTGTCGGCGCCTGCGCGGACTGAGATCGAAGCGGCGCAGAACGGCAGCGGCAGCCGTGTCAGGCTCATTGCGGACGAGCGACGATCGCACGTACGGCGTCGCGGTCGATCAGGCCGGTCGCCACGTTGGCGAGATCGCTCCAGCCGAGTTCTGTCACATCGGCCGAATTGGCGAGCAGTCCCTTGTCGTTCCAGCGCCGCCCGAGTTCGGCCGCAAGGATTCCGAGTTCCGACGCAGTCACACGCAACGCGTCACCGATCGGTCGGGACGCATGTTTCGTCGCCACCGGCTCTTTCGCTGAACCTCGAACGGAGAGTGGCCGACCCTGTTCGAGCGAGAGTTCGCCGACGGCGGCAATGACTTCGAGCACGGCGCCGGTCGAAATCGTTCCTGCGTCGGTCAGTGTCGCGATGCCCGCGCTGAGGTGGTGGCTCCATACGCGAAATAGCAGTTCACGAAGCCGGCCGAGCGTCGTGATGAGATCGTTTGACGACCTCGTCGCTATGTCCGCCTGCTCACGTCCGGCTCTGAGCGCCCGCGCGAGCGCCGGGTCGGCGACCGACCATTCCCTGGCAGCCTTGCGAACGCGTATGACGCGCAGGCGCACGCCCAGGCGGCGACCCGCAGCAAACGTCACGGCGCCGTCGATCTCTTCGATCGCGAGACGGCCGTCTGTCGCCGGGCCGACCACAAATCTGAACGGGGCGTCGATCTCAGCGAGCGTGACGAGTTCGAGTTGCGAAAAGGCCCGGCGCAGTGCGAACTCGAGTGCCGGGCCGAGCGTTGTCCACGACAGTCGACTCGGTGACTCGCCAAAGATATCGACTATTACAGCGCGTTCGCGAGGCAGTTCGCGGAGCGTCGGTGTTGCCTCGGGCGCCTTCGTTCGCATCGCGGCACTCTAGCGTTGGCGCCTAGCTCCTCCCTCATCGAATCTGGCGGGCAAGGCGCCCGACCAAGGCTCGGTCTGGATCGGGGCAGCGGGAGCGACGGTAGCCCGTCGAACTGTCGGGCATCGAGTCCATCGCGTATGCTCATCCAATCAACATACGCCTGAGCAGGTACACGTCCAAGGTGCGTCGGTTCCGCCCGTGACCCTTTGGGCGTCGGGTCTCCGGCACGGGGAGAGGCAGGAGTGCATCGATGCAGCGACAAGACCAGACACGACGTACACAGCATTTCGATTTCATTCGCGTTGGCGCGATGGCGTTTGCGGTCGCCTTCGTGGCTGCGGCTTGCAGTGGCAGCGGTACGCCTTCGCCCGCAGCCTCCTCACCCGCGGCGACCACGACTACATCTTCGGGCGGTTCGACGACGAGCACGACTTCTGGTGGAGACGCCACCTGTCCGGGTGGACCCGAGTGCTATCAGACGAGTATCAGCCCGTCGTCGGGTGGGTACGGCGCCGTGATCACCGTCAACATCGTCGAGGGGGGCTGCGGAGACGAAGCTTTCCTCGTGCCGCCCGGTGGCGGTGCACCGATCGCTAGTACCGGATCGATGGACCCCGGCGCCGGCAGCTTGCACGGAACGATCACCGTGCCCAACGAGATTCCTGCGCCGGAGACCTACGCCGTGACGACCAACAAGGGTCCCCAAGACAAGTGCAGCAAGAGCTTCGAGGTGACCGCGGGTTGATCGAACGACACAACCCAGTCGAGACCGAAGGCCTCGAGCGGGACCTGAACAGCCTGAATGATGCCGTACACGAAGTCGATCTTGGCTGACGGAATCAGGGTCGCAATGGCGATCACGCCCGCCAAGACGGCGGCGATCTTCACGACCAAACCCGTGAAAATCACGATTGGATAGGTAGACACCGCCCGGCTTGGGATCGCTCGTAACGAGTTCTGAGACGATCAGCGCAACGGGCAAACCGAACACGACCAAGGCAGCAAGAAAAAATACGAATTTGAGGCCGAGCTGGGAGAGTTCGGGGAATTGTTGCACGCTGACGAGAATCGAGATCATGATCATCGTCATCTGAGGCGTGGACAGAGTGTGCCGCGCATTGAGCGCCGGTCGCGATTTGGCACCTGAACTCATGTTGTCTCCGGTTCGCCATCGGCCGCGGCTCGTTGCTCGCCCGCGCTTGCGCTCGTCCTAACGCGTCCGGGCGGAGGCTAGCGCTGAAGAGGCGTTAGGATCGGCACTCACCGACTTTTCGATGAGGAGCTCGAATGGAAGAATCGATCGAGATCCGCGTTGGATGCGAGTTTCACGATTTTGCTCCTGTCGACACGTCCGCGGTGTTTCAGGTCGTTCCCCGCACCGACGGACGCCATCGGGTCCTCAGCCAGGCGTGGACATCTGATCCGTATGCTCACTACCGCGAATACGCTGATTTGTACGGCAACCCGTGTCGGCGATTGACCGTGCCACAAGGCAACTTCACCGTGCGCTACGACGCCCGCGTCGAAGTTCCGTCGACTCCCGACGACGTCGACCTCGATGCGCGTGAATGCCCGGCCGATGAATTGCCCGACGACGTTCTCGTGTACGTACTGCCGAGCAGATATTGTCTCTCCGACGAGATGGCGCCGACGGCGCTCGAACTTTTCGGGAACATCGCACCCGGCTATCGCCGCGTGCAGATGATCTGTGACTTCGTCCATTCACATGTGGTCTTCGACTACACGGCGAGTACGCCGCTCACCACCGCCGTCAATGCGTACGTGACTCGTACGGGAGTTTGTCGCGATTTCGCACATCTTGGGGTCACGTTCTGCCGCGCACTCGACATTCCCGCGCGATATGCGTTCGGGTACATCCCCGATATCGGCCTGAGCGATCCGACCGATCCGATGGATTTCTGTGCCTGGTTCGAGGCGTGGCTCGACGGTCGCTGGTGGGTTTTCGACCCGCGCAACAACGTTCCGAAGGTCGGGCGGACGCTGATCGGCCGCGGCCGAGACGCACTCGACTGTGCGATGGTGACCACATATGGAGCTGTGATACTCAATAAGATGACGGTTTGGGCGTACGACGTCGTCAGCGGTGCCCAGTAGCCGGCTTGGCCGGCGTCGGTCAGCGCGATCTTGTCGACGAATTGGCGTCCAACGCCGAGTTCCGCCAATTCGACTCACCTCGTCCACGCTCGCTCCCGTAGACTCCGATCCGCTTACGATTTGTCACCACGCCATCCACCCGAGCGATTGCACGACGGAGATCGAGATGACGACGGACAAAAGGCCCGGTATGGATCAGCCTCGTCAAGACCCAGAACCTGCATCCGAAGCCGATGGCTACGGCTTCTCATCAGGACCGGTGACGTTGGCGCGTCAGGTCGATGTCCTATTCGGCGAGGTGGAGAATTCCGTCCAGCGGTCGGTCGTGGCTCTGGTCGAAGGTGATGAGGCGCTGGCCCGCGCTGCGATCGAGCACGATGATGTGATCGATCGCCTGACGGTATCGCTCGAGGAATCCGTGATCGAGTCGATTGCGGAGCAGGCGCCGGGGCCGACCGATCTGCGGTACCTGCTCAGTGTTCTGCGGATCTCGTCTGATTTGGAGCGCTGTGGTGACCTGGCGTTGAGAGTCGCGAAGCAGGTTTTCGACCAGGCGTGGATTGCGCGCGCCGAGGGGCTCCGTCCGTACATTCGCCACCTCGGCGACGCGGCGTTGCATTCGTTGATGATGGCTGCCCAAGCTTGGGCAGATCGGGACGAGACTGCGTGGCGCAAGATCGAAGAAGCTGATTTCGGCGTTGACGCCGACTACGCCGAAATCGTCCAGTATCTGCGTGGCCTCGGTGGGCCACACACGGGCGAGATAGCGGTCAACTCGTTGATTGCGGCGCAGGCTCTCGAGCGCATTGGTGACCACTCGGTCAGTATCGCCCATCGCATCCGATTCCTTGTGACGGGCGAACGCGGGGCACTCGTCGATGGCGTCGCGCCTTGATAGTTTCGTCTATCGGCGCGCCTCGATCACCGAGGTGAGTGCCGAGTACCTGATTGGTACCGGCATCGCCGACATCACGGGCGAGGCCGGCGGTGTCGGGATGATGGGCTACGCGATGGTTCAGCAGCGCACCGCTGGGATTCACCTACGCCAATGGGCACGCGCTTTCGTGGTGGGCGAGAAGAGCCCACCGGGCAACCGCATCGTCTTCGTCAATACGGACCTCGGCATGATATTCACTGCCGTCCATCGAGAGGTCATGCGTCGACTGGCGGCAAGGTTCGGGAACACTTACACAGATGAAAACGTTATTTTGTCGGCGACGCACACGCACTCCGGGCCGGGCGGCTTTAGCCACTACACGCTCTACAACATCACGACCGGCGGTTTCCGCCATCGTACGTTCGACGCGATCGTGTCGGGGATCGTTGCCGCGATCGAGCGCGCCGACGCCGACGCCGCCCCGGGCACGATCAGCTACAGCAGAGGCGACCTGCACGAGGCGAGTATCAACCGATCGTTGGTTGCCTTCCAGCGGAACCCCGAGCCCGACCTCGAGCGTTTTCCCGGCGCAATCGATCCGGAGATGACGGTTTTGCGTTTTGAGCGAAATGGTGCGCCCGTCGGCGTATTGAGTTGGTTCCCGACGCACGGGACGTCGATGCCGAACACGAACCGCCTGATCAGCGGCGACAACAAAGGCTGCGCGGCTCAAATCTGGGAAAACGAATGGGCCGGCGAGACTTCGGCCGCAAAAGCGGTCGGCGACTGTTCGTTCGTAGCGGGATTCGCACAAGGCAATGCCGGTGACATGTCGCCGAATCTCGGACCGGGCACGGGTTACGGGCCCGCCGACGACCAGTTCGAGAACACGAGGGCGATCGGCGAGCGGCAAGCACACAGAGCCCGCGATCTCTTCGAATGCGCCGGAACCAACGTCGAGGGCCCAGTCGACTACAGGCAACGCTATGCCGACTTTTCCCACATCGAGGTCGATTCTCGATGGACCGGGGGCGGCTCGACGCGGACCTGGCCCGCCGTGATCGGCCAGGCGTTCATGGCCGGCACACGGGACGGCGAGGGCGTCCCGTTTGTGACCCAGGGACAGATGAACCGGCATCCACTCATGAAGGTAATCGACGCCGTGGTCGCCGATCCGCCCGACGAATTGGTTGCGGGCCATGCTCCCAAGCCGGTCGGAATTGCTACCGGCATCTGCGAGCCGGCGCCATGGACGCCCCCGATTTTGCCACTCCAGCTCGTCCGGATCGGACAGATCGCAATCGTCGCTGCGCCCGGCGAGTTTACGATCACGTCGGGCCACCGCGTACGGGCGGCCGTGGCCGACCAACTCTCCGATATCGTCGACCACGTCATTTTCGCCGGGTACGCGAACGCGTATTCGGGCTACGTGACAACCCCCGAGGAGTATCGGGCGCAGCGCTACGAGGGAGCATCGACCCATTTCGGCCCCGCCACGCTGCCGGCTTATCAACAGGAGTTCGCGTCGCTTGCTTTCGATCTCGAGAGTGGGACGCACACGCCACGCGATTTGGCCGCGCCCGACGTCGCGAGCCACGTCTGGTCGATTGATCCGCTTGGACGAATCGTCGATCGCCCCGGTCTCGACCACGAGTTCGGTGACGTCATCGGCGAGCCCGACAGATCGTACGAAAGAGGCGCGGCGGTGCACGCCGAGTTCGTCAGCGCATGTCCGAACAACGATACGCGTGCTGGATCTACGTTTGTCGAGGTTCAGCGTCTCGGTGAAGACGGCACGTGGAATACAGTCGCGACGGACGATGACTGGGGCACTGTATTCGAGTGGCGTCGCAGCGGCCCACGCACGTCCCGAGCACGTATCTCATGGTCGACGAACGCCGCCACCACTCCGGGCACCTACCGGATAGTCCATCACGCAGACGCAGTCACCGTCCGAGGTGCAGAACCGACACCACTCAGCGGCACGACCGACGTGTTTGAAGTGCTCTGACGCGCTCGAACGAGTGTCGAGTCAATCGCCTCCGGTAGCGTCGCCGCCATTTGGCGCGTCGGGGTCGGGTGATTGCCGCCACGATGTCATTCCGGCCCAGACGAGCGCTGCGAGTCCGCCCGCCGGGATTTCGAGAAGATACGTGAATCCGCGGTAGAGCAGGACTGCTGCGGCTACGTCGAGCCCGTCCCCACCGAAACCGATGAGAGCGCTCGCGATTCCCGTTTCGACGAATCCGGCACCGTCCGGGGTGATTGGAACGCTTGCGATGAGGCGAGCGAGTGCAAACGACATGAGCGCTTCGGGAACCGAAACGGCAGATTCGGCAACTCCGAGGACGCGCAACGACGTCAGGAGAATCGAAAACTGCGTGGCGTAGAGCGCGATCGTCCACAGCGTGAGCGGCAGCCACTTCTCGGCCAGTAGCCCGCGTGTCGTTTCCCTGACCCGCTCGATCCAGGCCACGATCCGGCTCTTGTGCAGCCGAGCCCTGCTCAGGCGTTCGATCAATGTCCCGACGGTGTTGGCCGCGCTCAGGCCGGCGGGCGCGTTCATCACGAAAACGATGAATGCTGCGATGGCGATCGCGATGCCCGTCCCGATGAGGGAAACGATGATCAGTTGGGCGGACGCGATGTTGGACACGAGCAGCAGCGGGAGTGCGAGTGCGGGCAGGATGAGGCGCAGCAAGATACTCCAGATCCCGGCAATTGTTATCGCCGACACCGTCTTGTCGGTGGTGAGTCCCCAAGACCGCAGGATTGCCAGCGTGACGGCGGCGCCCGCCCCGCCGCCGAATGGGGTCACGTTCGACACAGCGCTTCCCGCCAGGTTCACGACGAGAGCTTTCGCGATCGATAGCTCGGGCAGGACCGTGCGGATAATCATCGCGTAAACGAGTTGGTTCACTACGGTGATGAATGCGAGCAGCGCTATGGCGCCGATGCTCAGACCGCCGAGCACGGTGAGTATCTCCGACATGTCGGCGCCGGCGATTCGGGGCAACGCGAATCCGATGAGGGCGGATACGAGAGCGATCGCGAAACAGATCGCAATGGCGCGGTTCAGCCAACTGCGGCGCCTCGGTCGGACATCGTCGGTCGGGCCGGTCACGGGCGGCTCGCGGCGATTCTGTCACCGAAAATTGTCGACTCCCATGGCTGGACCACGCCGCCCCGACGGATGTACCACTCCGCGCCGAAGATGTGTCTGAACAATGGCCGTGGCAGCGCGGCGTAGATCCCGAGACTGCACGGCACGCCCCTCGAGGTCAGCAACTGGCTCCGGTGCGCTCGCATCGCGGCACGTTTGCGGTCGAGATAGTCGGAGACATCGACGCGGTGTGTTATCTGAGCCGGATCTGCGAACCACCGTTGCATCGCGGCTGCGGTTGGGACTCGTTTGGGAAGCAGTACGTCGATGACTTGAAGACGCGCACGCACTCGCGTCACCGCGTCACGGTTCATCGTCGCCTCGTAGAGCACGTCGATGCCGGCAAGTCTTGCGGCTCGTGCTCCGACACGGTGCACCTGTTTGTGGTCCTGATGTCCGTATCCGCCATTCGAGTCATATGTCGTGATTACGTCGGTTTCGTATGATCTCAGCAACGCGGCGAGCGGACGTGCCGCCTTGTCTACGTCGATCGTCGCAAACGTCGGTTCGTCGTCGCTTCGGACCGACGATCCCGAATCGTTCATCCCGAGACACTCGACGTGCGCCCCGCCGAGGACTTGTGCCGACTGCTCCAGCTCCGCGAGCCTGCGCGCGCCGAGGGCGGAACGGCTCACCCGCGCAGACACTCCGTCGCCACGGCCTCCGTCGGTTGCAACTACGATGACAACCCGGTGGCCGAGTCGCAGCGCCGCCGCGATGGCGCCGGCCGTGAGGATCGCTTCATCGTCGGGATGAGCATGGAAGCACACAAGAGTCCGCGAACGCATGAGGCGAGTATGGCAAGTTCCGTCGTGACGCGTGGACACAACGGCTTCGACGCCGGTCCGACGAACCGCCTGCTCTCGCTCGGCAGGCCATCGTGTCTCAGACGCGTGCTGCTCGTGACCGATACATACAGTCCGAAGGTCGGCGGTATCGAAACCCATGTCGGCGCTCTGGCTCGCCAGCTCGTCGCGGCCGGCGTCGACGTCGACGTTCTGACGGCTTCGCCGGGTGCGAGTCGAGCGAGCCGTCGCGGTGAGCCAGATCCGGGCGGGGCGGGACAATATCGCGAATTGCGGATCGATCAACGCTTCGTTCCGTTGTGGGCGGCGATCTTTGTCAATTCCCGACGAGTTGGTAGGGTCATCGATGACGGCGCATACGACCTCGTTCACGTGCACGCCGGCATCGGTTCTCCACTCTCATACGGCGTTGCGTTCATGAGCCAGGCTCGTGGCGTGCCGACGGTTGTCACGACCCACAGCGTCTGGGGGCAGTTCACGCGGTTGCTACCGATTTTCGACGCCGCATTCGGATGGACGAGCTGGCCGGTGATGTTCACGGCGGTGAGTCGTCAGACGGTGCAGCGAATTGCGGGCCGTTTCGCCGAGCGTGACGTCGCGTTGCTACCGAACGGGATGGATACGAAGTTCTGGCGTCGCGACAACGAGCGTGATACCCAACGCAGCGTCGGCTCGAGGACCATCGAGATCGTGTCTGTCATGCGGTTGCAGCGACGTAAGCGTCCGCACGCTCTGGTCAAGATAATCGGAGAGGTCGCCGATCGCGTTTCGCCGGGTGTGCGCATCCGGGCGACGATCATCGGCGACGGTCCGCGGCGAGCGTCGCTGCAACGCCAGATCGGTCGCCTCGGGCTCGACGGCACGATCCGCCTCGTTGGGTGGCGCAACCCTGAGGGTGTTCGTGCTGCCCTCCACGCGAGCGACATTTTCGCGATAGCGTCTGATTTCGAGGCGTTCGGCCTCGCAGCACTCGAGGCGCGGGCGGCTGGGTTGCCGGTCGTTGCCAAACGCGACAGTGGGATCGCCGAATTCATCGCGCACGGTCGCAATGGCTTGCTCGCCGCGACCGATGACGACATGGTCAGCCACCTCACCGCGATGATCAAAGATTACGACGCGCGATTGCGAATATCGTCGGCGAACATGCGCGACGATTGCCGGTTCGACTGGGCGGCGATGCTCGATCTCCATTTCGAGACGTATCGAAGTGCAATGGCGATGACAAACGGCCTTCCGACGGTGGACGGTGCTGTTTCGGCCATCCCGGCTGCCGATCCGGCGCAGGCCGCACAGCAGTGACTGGATCTGATCTTGGCACTGAACTTGGGGCGCTGCCGGTGATGTTGGCGTCGAACATCGCCGGGTCGAACGTCGTTCTTTGGTTTCGGGATCACGGCTTGCCGGCCGCCCTGTACGTGCTCGGAGCGATCTTGGTGTCGAGGCTCGTCCGCGTTACGTTTAGGCGAGCCGGCGAGGCGATGGATAACCGCCGCGGGCGTGTCGACGTATCCGAAGAGGAGCGCGCCAAGCACCTGCGATCGGTTTTTCAGGCCACCTCGTGGACCTTGTCGGTCGTCGTCTATGTCGTCGCAGCCTGGTTCGCTCTCGGCGCGGCGGGCGTGTCACGCGGTTTTTTCTTGGTCGCCGCATCAGTCGCCGGCACGGCGATCGGCTTCGGCGCGAAGCAAGTCGTCGGCGACGTTCTGAGCGGATTTTTCATCGTCACCGAGGCTCAGTACGGTGTCGGCGATGTGATACGAGTTTCGAAGACCGGCGACACGGGCGGCGTCTCAGGATCGGTTGAAGCGGTCACGCTGCGAACAACGCGGCTGCGCACCCTCGCCGGTGAGGCGATCACGATGGCCAACGGCGAGATTCGCCAGGTTGCAAACCTCTCGAAGGGTTGGTCGCGGCTTGTCGTCGACATTCCGCTTGCTCCGGACCAAGACATCAAAGAAGCGGAGTTCGTGCTCGAGCGGATATTGCATCAGGTTTGGCGCGCCGACGAGTGGACTCCGCTGATGCTCGAGGAGCCGACGATCCGCGGCATCGACACGATCGAAGTCGGAAAGACGGTCATCCAAGTGATCGTCAAGACGTTACCGGGCAAACAGTGGGACGTTGGCCGTGAGATCCGCCGACGCGTGAGTGTCGCTTTTCACGGGGCGGGCATCAAACTCGCTCGCCCGATTGGGATGCCTCGTCGGAACAAATGACACCCTGCCAGAACAAATGAGCTGGATGTTTTCGCGTCTCATGCGTTGACCGTTTCGACCTTCTCGTCCGGTACTGGAACCGACGAGACGGGCCGGATGTTGTTGACTACCACAGTTTGAGCGACGATGTCGCCGAGGCGTTGGCGTTTTGTCGTGTTCCAGCAGAAGGCCGCGCCGAGAAGATACGGAAATGGAATGTATGGGATCGTGTCGATCAAGCGGAAGATCGTCCGGATCGCGGAGGCGACGAGGCCGGGGCGCGAACCGTCGGCCCGGAGCACGTGGATCCCGGTTGCGGCCTTGCCGATGGTTCGCCCCCACAGCCACTCGAGCAATGTGAAATACAAGAAGATGCAAGCGCCCCAGACGGCGAATCCCCATCCGGGGAAGATGAACCCGGTGAACGTGTAGCCCTGATTGGCGTGCGTGAGGTTGGCGACGATCAGCGTGATCACGTACAAGAAGATCGCGTCGATGAAGATAGCGAGCGCCCGCCGACCGACACCGGAGAGATCCTTGGATGAGACTTCGGATGGGGCCACGGTCAACTCCTGCTTGTCGGGGCGTTTGTGACGGCTTCTGCCGTTGGAATGGCGAGTTCGACATTGTTCAACGTGACTTCGAAGTCGGTGTTGTTCGAGGGTTGCAGGTTGTTGTAGTCGCGACCGACGATGTCGAGGTGGATTTCGCGGCTGCTGTCGAGAAGCCACGCGGCGCCGTTGAGCTGCCAGTCGATCGTGCCTGTTTGGTTCCCGTCGAGCCGGTACCAACCCTTTGTGATCAGTCGCTGCATGCCCGTCGACGGGTCGTAGTCCCATAGTCGGGCCGACATCTCGCCGTCCGGATTGCCGTTGCGGACTTCGATGTTTGCAGTGATCTCCGGCAGCCCAAGCGCAGTGTAGTCGCCCGCGGGAAACTCCCAGTGGGCGATGTCGCCGCTATCGGGTTGCACCTCGCGGCACGCGTCGGCTTTGGGCCAAGGTGTCCAGAGATGGGCCGAGCCGACGAGGTTGATGGCTTGGAGCAGTGTCCCAGACAGTGGCGCCGGTCCAGGCCAGGGGAAGCCGAAGTCGCCTAATAGCGGTACAGGATCGATCGCCCAGTTAACTTCGTCGCGTCCGCCCTCGGCGCCGAATGTCTTGGCGCCCCCGTTGAATTTCACGGATCCCTTCGACAGCGTTTCCCACGAGTCGGCGCTATACGGCCCGCCTGAGGGCGCTGACTCCGGGCACGTCACCGTCCATGCCTGCACTTGTGGGCCGAGCGAGCCCTTGCCCTTCATGTAATGGTCGAGCCATTTTATCGCTTCGTCCGAAGTGGCGTCTGTGTCGGCCGGTTTGTTTTGAGCGCGAGAATGGCCGATCGACGCAAGTCGGAGTGCGACGTCTGTGTCGGGGAAACGTTGTCTCGTTCGGTTGTACCAGGCGATCGCATGGATCGGCGTAAACAGGTCGTCGGTCCAGCCTTGGATGATCATCGTCGGGGCCGGCCCGACGTCGCCGGGAATGTAGAGCGAACTGTGGTACTCCTGCATAGAGCGCACGATCGTGGATGCCGCTTTGCTGTACGGTGCGCCAGTGTCGAAGGTCGCCACCCAGTCGGGCATTGCCGCGCCTGGGACTTCTTCGACGTTGCCGTAGACGACTGTGCCTAGACCGGTGACGTAGAGTTCGTGTAACCAGTCTTTCACGACGCCGAGCGGCTCGGTTCCGATGTTCGGGTCGACCGGCGAGTCGTCGCGCCACCGACCGTTCGGTAAGATCGAGTAGGCAAAGTCCGACCAGGCGGCAACAGCGACGGCGGCTTTGATCGACATCGGCGTGCCACCCGGGCTCGCCCATTCGACCACGGTGTTGTCGGCCGTCACGGTGCGATTGTTCAACGTCGACAGTTCCAGCGTCTGTCCGGCACCGTAGGATTCGCCGGTCACGGCAATGGCGGGTTCGGCGACACCTTCGTCGACGAGGAGCCCGGCCAAGTACTGTGCATCGCGGATCTCATAGCGCTGGTCGGCGAAGTGAGTCCAGTTGTCGTCGGGGCAGCGGAACGGGCCGAGGCCGTTTCCTTCGAGGATCGAGCCCTGGATCGGCCCACACGAGTCGACGACGCCGCGGGGAGTGTAGCTGAGAACGGCATAGCCGTTCCGGGCAAAGTAGTTGCTGTTGTAGTACTTGCCCGTGAATCCGGCGATTCCCTTGTCGGGGGCGGTCGCCTCGAAGAGGCCCTTCGGGAAACTCCAAGGCGCCAGCATCACCAGTAGCGGCCAAGGGCCGTCGCCCGTCGGCGGTAGGATCACGTCGGCATCGAGCGGCAGTCCGTCCCAGCTCGGAGTGCGATTGTCGACGAATAGTCCGGGGCCGCCCTCGCAGAAACGTGTGCCATGCTCGGCGACGCAACTGAGGCCGAGTGCCGTGATGTCGGTAGCCGACGCCGCTTTCGGCAGGCCGAATTGCAACAACGCGACTGACAACAGGAAGGCAATCCAGAGGCGCGCCCGCCCCGGCCGATGTCGTATTCGGCTCAGTTCGGCAGGTTCTGCTTTGGAACGGTTTCGCAATCCAGCTCCGCTGTCGAGCGACCTCGATGCTGAACTCTAGCGCTTGGCGCACCGACCGAGTCGTAGAGGAAGAGGAACCCGTTCTGGCGGTTTGTGCGTTGCGTCTAGTCTGACTGCACGCGATCAGTGGTGGGCTCGTGCGACTATTCACGCCGGAACCGGCAGTGAGTTCTGTAACTCGGTGGTTCCGCGAGCGAGACCGTTCGGTTGTCGCGTTCGTATCCGTCGCGATACTCGTCGTGGCGGTTCTAGCAGGAGTCGTTGTCGGCGGCACGGCCACGAATGAGCGAGCGCATGACATCGACCTCAGCAGCGACGATCGCGGAAACGACGCTGCGCCGCCGTCGACTCAGCCGGCGCCACAGCCGTCGCCGCTGGGAGGTGACACTGAGGGTTCGGTCGCGTCGACCGCGCAGGCGAGCCCCAGATTCAGCACTCGCCTTGGCAACGCGGCATCATCTATCGCTTGGTCGAACGGCGCTGCGGGCCGTCACGCGGCTGATATGCCAGGTTCGGGTACAGCAGCGCCGGGTGCGAACGGTAGCCGGCCCGACCAACCCGCCCCAGGTGGTTCGACCCTACCGATCGCCGGAGATGTCGAGCTATCGCTGTCGTCTTCGGCGGACTGGTATCTGCATCCTTTCGAAACGGCCGAGTTCGCGGTCACGGCATGCAATACCGGCGAGACGGTGATCACGATCGAAACATCGAGCGGCAGGCTCATCTCGCTTGCTGTTCTCGATGCCGCGGGCAAAGAAGTCGCGGACGATTCGGACATCATTTTTCCTGCGTTCACGAGGGTGACGACTTGGTTGCCACTGGAATGCAAGGAGTTTCCGGTCCGTTGGACCCCGACCGAGAACAGGATCGGGCGCACGACAGCGCAGTCTGAATTCGTGCCGGTTCCTGTACCACTCGGCCGCTATCGACTCAGGGCAGAGATCGCAGGTAGGCAGGACTCGTTCTATTCAGACGAATTCGAACTCCGCCACACCCCGCCCGGCGTCGGCGCCTTCGACGATCTTAGGTTGGAGGTGAATCTCGACGACGACGTGTACTCGGCCGGTGACGACGTTGTTGCTGAATTTGCCGTGTGTAACGATGCGAAATATCGCCGCGTGAATCTGATCGTTGGAGCGCCGACACCGGTCATCGTCGATGATGACGGCAACGTCGTGGCGAGCGGAGGGATCATCTATCCAGCGGTGGCCGGGCAGTATCGCCAATACGAACCGGGCGAATGCGTGGTCTCGGGTTTTGTATGGGACCAGACCGGTCCCACTCTCGACCCGAACGCGTCGCAGAGCCGTCTCGAACCAGGACGTTATGAACTCGTGATGTCGTATCGAGCGTTCGAGAACGCTACGGCGGCCACGATGGCAGTTGCCGTCGGTTTCGAGTTGGCATGAATTGCACGTGAAAAAGTGCTCCCTCGTCCATCGGGGCGTTGCCGGGGCGCCCCCGGGTTCGCCGTCACGCCGCCGAAATCGCGCAGCGAAGTTTTTCGGGACGATGGGCTAGCCTGTTGGGTGCGGTGCACTGCGTGCACGTGGCGGAGTAGCTCAGTGGCAGAGCAAGCGGTTCATAATCGCTGTGTCGGCGGTTCGAACCCGCCCTCCGCTACTACCGCGGACCGACACGAGTAGTCCGTTGACCGAATCAATTCGACAATTTGGCCGACAATTTGGCCGATAAACTGGTGGAAATGGACGTCATCGACGCCGAACTCGTCGAACGTGCTCGAAAGGGCGATGATGACGCGTTCGAGTCGATCGTGAGATCGACGTATGCGGATATGTTCGGGCTCGCGTTCAGGCTGCTCGGCAATGAAGACGACGCGCGTGATGTGCTTCAGGAGACCTACGTTCGGGCGTATCGTTCTTTGAAGAAGTTCCGTGGCGACGCCGCTGTGACGACTTGGTTGTACCGGGTGACGGCGAACGCCGCCTATACATTCTTGCGAAAGCGGCACAAACATCGTCACGATGCGCTCGAATCGATCGACGAACCGGTTTCCGAGTCGCCGCTGCCCGAAGACGTCTCGCAGAATTCCGATCTACGCCAACAGCTCAAAGCTCATCTGCTCGACCTTCCGCCCGATCAGCGTGTCGTAATCGTCATGAAAGACATCTACGACCTGCCCCACGAAGCGATAGCCGACGAACTCGGGATATCGGTCACGGCTGCCAAGGTCCGTTTGCACCGCGCACGCAAGAAACTGCGCGGGGCGCTCGAATCATCGGGGGTATCACATGTCGGTCCATGAGTCCGATGGCGTGCCAGAAGACGTGCCGAAAGGCGTGATCGATCTCGACGCGGTACGATCCGTTCGCGACCGCTCGACAGCGCGCCGTGTTGCGCATGAAGGTGCTTCGCCGGCATCCGTTAGCGAGATCGACGATCATGTCGAGCGCCGGATCGCAGCAACGCTTGCGACGCTGCGATCCGATCGTCCACTGGTGCCGAACGACATGGTCGACGATGTTCTCGCCCACGTCTTCGAAGTCGTCGAACACGACGATCGGAGCAGACGGACGCGGATCAAGATCTTTCTGACGGCGGGCGGGATTGCAGCGGTGTGCGCCGGGGCGTTCGTCGGAGCGGTGGCGCTCGAGCGTCAGACGCACGTTCTGTCTCGTGGCGCCAGGATGCTAGCGGCCTCCGGGCGGGTCTCGCATGTCGGGCTGGCTCGATACACACAGGCTCGAAATTGAGTCGTCGTATATACTGGTCGACCGGGATCGATTTTGATCGAGAACCGGGCAAGACTCCGTAGTCCCAAGGGGCGTAGCTCAGTCTGGCTAGAGCACTGGTCTCCAAAACCAGCGGTCGCGGGTTCGAATCCCTCCGCCCCTGCGAAGCGACCGACTCGACGAACGAAAAGACACGAGGACCACCTGACGTGAACCGACAGATGAAGCGGATGCAAGCGAAACAGGAACGTTCCGCGGGCAAACAGCCGCGTCGAAAGACTGCCAAGGAGCGTGCGGAACGTCAGGCGGCGAGCCGCGGCGGCATCCGGCAATTCATCAAAGACGTGATCTCAGAGATGCGCAAGGTCTTGTGGCCGACGCGTCAACAGGTGATCAATTCGTTCGTCATCGTCACGATCGTTGTCGTGATCATGACAGGATTCATATTCGGTCTTGACCAGGCATTCCAGCGCTTGGTTGAGTTGGTATACGGATGACCGCCGCCAGAGAGGACGTCATGGACGAGATCGTCCCAAGCACAGATTCCAGCGATGACGCCCCCGACTCGAGTGGCGTTGCCGAAGTCGTCGAGCCGAAGCCGATATCTCCGTTCGACCGATCCGGCGACTGGTATGTCGTGCATACCTACGCCGGCCACGAAAACCAGGTTCTGAAGAACCTTCAAAGTCGCATTACGTCGATGAACATGGAAGACGATGTCTTCGAATGCGTCATCCCGATGGAAGACGTGATCGAGTTCAAAGCGGGCAAGAAGACCGTCGTCCCCAAGAAGGTCTTCCCCGGATATCTGTTGGTCCGCATGTATCTCGACGACCAAGCCTGGCTCTGTGTACGTCACACGCCGGGCGTCACGGGTTTTGTGAGTTCGGGAAACAGGCCGATTCCACTCACGCGCAAAGAGGTCGAGCGGATCCTTCAGGTCAAGCCCGACAAGAAGATCAAGCCGAAGCTCGATTGGGAAGTCGGTCAAATCGTGCGGGTCGTCGGTGGTCCGTTTGCAGATTTCGACGGCAACGTCGACGAGATCAATGTCGACCAGTCAAAACTCAAAGTGCTGGTCAACATCTTCGGGCGTGAGACTCCGGTCGAACTCGGTTTCGACCAGGTAGCAAAGGTCTGATTCGTAACGCGGAGCAACGGCTTCCGGCGAACTCGTAGCCGGGCGCTGCCGGGCGCTGTAAGGAGGAGAGACATGGGACGAAAAAAAGTCGCAGCGATCGTCAAGTTACAGATCAAGGCGGGTGCGGCGACGCCTGCGCCGCCCGTTGGAACTGCGCTCGGCCCACATGGCGTCAACATAATGGACTTCTGCAAGTCCTACAACGCCGAAACCCAGCAGAAGGCGGGTCAGGTGATTCCGGTCGAGATCACGATCTACGAAGACCGTTCATTCACCTTTGTGACGAAGACGGCGCCTACGTCGTTCCTGCTCAAGAAGGCAGCGGGCATCGAAATAGCCGCGACTGACCCGTTGCGTGAAGTCGCGGGCGAGGTGACGAAGCGGCAGGTTCGTGAGATCGCCGAAGAGAAGATGTCCGACATCAATGCGAACGACATCGACGCCGCGATGAAGATGGTCGAGGGCACTGCCCGCTCGATGGGCATCAAGGTCGGTTGAAACCAGATATTTGGCACCGCAGAGGAGACATGCAAATGCCAAAGCGCAGCAAGCGGTATCAAAACACGACGCGGTCGTTCGACCAGTCGACGACGTACGGTGTGGCCGAGGCTCTCACTCTCGTCAAGGCGCTTGCTACAGCGTCGTTCGACGAGTCGGTCGAACTCGCTGTGCGGCTCGGCATCGATGCCCGCAAGGCCGACCAAATGGTCCGTGGCACTGTGAGTCTTCCGAACGGGACGGGCAAAGACGTCCGTGTCGTCGTTTTCGCCCAGGGCGAAAACGCGAGTCTCGCGCTCGAAGCCGGTGCCGATATCGTCGGCTCGGATGATCTCGCCGAGCAGATCCAGGGCGGGATGCTCGACTTCGACGTTGCGATTGCGTCGCCGGACATGATGCGTGTCGTCGGCAAGCTCGGAAAGATACTCGGCCCGCGTGGTCTCATGCCCAACCCGAAGTCGGGAACCGTGACGCCGAAGATCGCGGAGGCCGTCACCCAATTCAAGGCGGGGCGAGTCGAGTACCGCAACGACAAGTTTGGCAACATCCACATGGTGATCGGCAAGGCGAGCTTCGACGTCGACCGCCTCGTCGAAAACTACGTGGCTGCGATCACCGAACTCGAGCGTGTCGAGCCGGCGTCGGCAAAGGGCCGCTACTTTCGGGGCGTCTCGGTCGGCTCGACTATGAGCCCGAGCGTACACATCGATCCGCACGATCCACTTCCGGCAGAAGACGAGGACTCACTCGCTTCCTGAGGGGCGACGCTGCGCCACGAAGTGTCGACGATTGACCGTCAAGATCGTCGGTGATCTACGACATTTCGGTGGGACTGCGCCGAAAACCTTGTTGGGCGCCCTGCAAACGGACGACTACGCTGCTTCGAGCCGAAGACAGTAGGTCCCGCGTCGTCCCCTGAGGCGGGTAATGAGTGCCCTACCGAGGTGTAGCGACATCTCCTGCGATGTCGCCGTCTTCGGTTGATGAATGTTTTTCCTACGTAGACCGGAGAAGGCAATGGCAGCAGTAGAGACCCGCCCCCCTCGCCGTGACAAGGTCGCTGTCGTCGACGGACTCACAAAACGCTTCGAGGACTCGTCTGCGATCTTGCTCTCCGAATATCGCGGGATGAAGGTCAAAGACCTTCAGACATTGCGTCGTGGGCTGCGTGAGGTCGGTGCGGAATACAAGGTCGTCAAGTGTACGCTGGCTCGTATCGCGGCACATGACGCCGGCCTCGACGGCCTGATTCCATTGCTCCAGGGGCCGATCGCGTTCACGTTCGTCGACGGCGACGCCGCAGCATCGGCGAAGATACTGCGAGAGACGTCGAAGCAACACGAGGTGCTCGAGCTTCGCGGCGGCGTGCTCGGCGGCGCGATTATCGACGAGTCGCAGACGAAGGCGCTCGCCGACCTTCCGAGTCGCGAGATTCTGCTCGGTCAGATAGCGGGCGCGTTCAAGGCGCCGATGCGCAAGGCGGCCGGGACATTCAATGCCCCGCTCCAGAAGATGGCAGGGCTGCTCGGCGCGCTGGAGAAGAAAATGTCCGAATCCGATGCGGCGTAGCGACCCGTCATCGACTGCAAACGTTTTCAATAGTTCGACGAGATCGAACTGAGTTCGACCAGTAAGGGAAGAGACAATGGCGAAAGTATCGACGGCAGATTTGCTCGAGAGCTTCAAGGACATGACGGTGCTCGAGTTGAGCGAGTTCCTCAAGGCTTTCGAGTCCGAGTTCGACGTGACGGCCGTGGCGCCGACGGCAGTCGTTGCCGCAGCGGGCGGCGGCGAAGCTGCGCCCGAAGAAGAGGAAAAAGACGAGTTCGACGTTATTCTCACCGCCGCCGGCGACAAGAAGATCCAGGTCATCAAAGAGGTGCGTTCACTCACGAGTCTCGGCCTCAAAGAAGCGAAGGCGGTCGTCGACGGCGCCCCGAACGCCGTTCTCGAAGGCGTCACGAAAGAAGACGCTCAAGCCGCGAAAGAAAAGATCGAAGCTGTAGGCGGTTCTGTCGAAGTCAAGTAGTTTGAAGGTCGCGCACCTGCTCGTCGCCAGGGGCACGATGACGATGTTCGTTGATCGTCGTCTTGTTCGGGCGTACTGTGGGTGTCGGCGCGAGGCTTGCTCGCGTCGAGATGCGCGATAATCTTCTGCCGACCGTAGCCGCGCGCGATATACTCGCTCTTCGGCTTTCGACCCTCCGCCAGTCCGCCCAAAAAATCGCTCGTGTTGATAAGGAGTGACGCCACTTGGCCACTACGATGCGTCCTGCTGCCCATGACCGCGTCTCATTTGGAACCATTGAGGAGGTGCTTCCGCCGCCCGACCTCCTCGCCGTGCAACGGCAGTCTTTCGAGTGGTTGATGACGAAAGGCATCGCCCACACTCTTCGAGAGGTTTCGCCGATCGAGGACTATTCCGGAAACCTCATTCTCGAGTTTGTCGCTCACGAGTTCGAAGAACCGAAGCACTCGATCGAAGAGTGCCGGGAGCGCGACATGCAATACGGCGCCCCGCTCTTTGTCACCGTTCGTTTCGGAAATCGTGACACCGGCGAGATCAAAGAACAACGTGTGTTCATGGGCGAGTTCCCGCTCATGACCGAGAATGGGACTTTCGTCATCAACGGCACCGAAAAGGTCGTCGTTAGCCAGCTCGTGCGCAGCCCGGGTATCTACTTCGACACGAACATCGACAAGACGTCGGGGCGGATCTTTTTCGGAGCGAAGGTGATCCCGGCACGCGGATCGTGGCTCGAGTTCGACACCGACAAACGCGACACGGTCGGCGTGCGCATCGACCGTAAGCGCCGCCAGCTCGTCACCGTTCTGTTACGAGCGCTCGAGTTCGGCGAGTTCGATCTGTCGACGGACGAGGCGATTCTCGACTATTTCGACGGTTCCGAACTGATCCGCAAGAGTCTCGAAAAGGATCACACTTCGACGCGCGAAGAAGCGCTCATCGACATCTATCGCAAGTTGCGTCCGGGTGAGCCGCCGTCGGTCGAATCGGCCCGCGGTCTTCTCGAGCAGCTCTTTTTCTCACCGAAGCGTTATGACCTGTCCCGCGTCGGTCGATACAAGGCGAATCAAAAACTCGACCACGGTATTCCTTCCGACGAGCACCTCCTCACCCCCGAGGACCTTCTCGCTACGGTCCTGTATCTGGTCCGTCTCGCCGAAGGGGATCCCGACCACAGGACCGACGACATCGACCACTTCGGCAATCGGCGCGTACGACCGGTCGGCGAGCTGATACAGAACCAAGTCCGTATCGGACTCACCCGCATGGAACGCGTCGTTCGGGAACGGATGACGACGCAAGACGTCGAGGCGATCACGCCGACGACGCTGATCAACATCCGTCCGCTCACAGCAGCGATCAAGGAGTTCTTCGGGACGTCGCAACTCTGCCAGCTCTACGACCAAACGAACTCGTTGACCGGGCTCACGCACAAGCGTCGTCTCTCTGCGCTCGGGCCGGGCGGTCTGAGCCGCGAGCGCGCCGGGTTCGACGTTCGTGACGTCCACCCGAGTCACTACGGCCGGATGTGTCCGATCGAGACGCCCGAAGGCCCGAACATCGGTCTGATCGGTTCACTCGCGACCTACGCACGTATCAACGACTACGGGTTTCTCGAGACGCCTTACCGTAAGGTCGAGAACAGTATCGTTTCCGACGAAATCCTCTATCTCGACGCCCACGTCGAACACGGCTACACGATTGCGCAGGCGAACGCCCCGATCGAGCGCGACGGCCGGTTCGTGAACCCGAATGTGCTCTGTCGACAAAGGGGCGAAGTCGAATACGTCCTTGCCGGCGAAGTCGACTTCATGGACGTGTCCCCGAAACAGATCGTCTCGGTCTCGACAGCTTTGATTCCGTTTCTCGAACACGACGACGCCAACCGCGCGTTGATGGGCTCGAACATGCAGCGCCAAGCAGTTCCGCTGCTCACGGTCGAGGCGCCGTTCATCGGCACGGGCATGGAAGAACTTGCAGCCCGCGATACCGGCGACATGGTGATCGCAGACGAAGAAGGCGTCGTCGACGAGGTCGCTGCTGATCGTATCGTGATTCGGAACAAGGCCGGCAAAGCCAAGATGCACCGACTGGCCAAGTTCCGTCGCTCAAACCAGTCGACGTGTTTGACGCAGCATCCGGTTGTCGCGGAGGGCGATGCCGTCGTTGCCGGCGATCTACTCGGCGACGGTCCCTGCACGAGAGACGGCGAACTCGCGCTCGGCAAGAACCTGCTCGTCGCTTTCATGAACTGGGAAGGCCACACGTTCGAGGACGCGATTGTCGTGTCGAACCGTCTGATTCGCGACGACGTTCTCACGTCATTGCACATCGAACAGTACGAGAGCGACGCGCGTGACACCAAGCTCGGCGACGAGGAGATCACACGCGACATACCGAACGTCGCCGAAGACGTCCTGCGTGACCTCGACGAGCGCGGCATCATCCGCATCGGAGCAGAGGTCGGCCCGGGCGATTACCTCGTCGGAAAGGTCACGCCGAAAGGTGAGACTGAATTGACTCCCGAAGAGCGTCTCTTGCGGGCGATCTTCGGCGAGAAAGCTCGGGAAGTTCGCGACACCTCACTCAAGGTCCCGCACGGCGAATGGGGCAAGGTGATCGACGTCCGTGTCTATTCGCGTGAAGACAACGCCGATCTCAAACCGGGCGTGAATAGGCTCGTCCGAGTCTTCGTCGTCCAAAAACGCAAGATCTCTGTCGGAGACAAGCTCGCCGGGCGCCACGGTAACAAGGGCGTAATCGCCAAAATCTTGCCGAGCGAGGACATGCCATTTCTCCCTGACGGGACGCCGGTCGACATCCTATTGTCGCCACTTGGTGTCCCGACCCGAATGAATGTCGGCCAAGTGCTCGAGACGCTGCTCGGCTGGGCGGCATACCACGGGTGGGACGGCGGCCCGGTTCGGCCCGATGCCGGTGTCGCCGGCAAGATCCGTTCCTGGACGAAGCCCGCCGTAAACATCGCTACGCCGATCTTTGACGGGGCGCACTGGTCAGACGAAGAGGCGGAGCGCGCCGGCACCGATCGGGCGACCGGCAAGAGCCACCCTTCGATCAAGAGCTTGCTCGCAAAGGCGCGCCCCGCGCCGTCTGCCGACGGGGCGGCGGTGACGCCAATCAGCGACGACGGCAAAGCGCAGCTATTCGACGGTCGTACCGGTGAACCGTATGACCAGCGGATCGCCGTCGGCTACATGTACATCCTCAAACTCCTGCATCTCGTCGACGACAAGATCCATGCCCGTTCGACCGGGCCGTACTCGATGATTACTCAGCAGCCACTCGGCGGTAAAGCACAGTTCGGTGGCCAGCGCTTCGGTGAGATGGAGGTCTGGGCGCTCGAGGCTTACGGCGCCTCGCACGCACTCCAAGAGCTTCTGACGATCAAGTCCGACGACGTTCTCGGACGCGTGCAGGTATACGAGGCGATCGTCAAGGGCGACAACATTCCCGAGCCGGGTTTGCCCGAGTCGTTCAAGGTCTTGGTCAAAGAGATGCAGTCTCTTTGCCTCAATGTCGAGGTGCTCTCGCCCAACGGTGAGCGTATCGAGATGCATTCGTACGAAGAGGATGCCTTCCGCACCGCGGAAGAACTCGGAATCGATATTTCACGGCCCGAACGCTCGAGTGCCGGGGAGGCATGACACGGTGATCCAAGCACCCGCCCACTCTTCAGGAATAGACTTCGACCAGCTACGGATTGGTCTCGCCACCGCCGACCAGGTTCGCGCCTGGTCGAACGGCGAAGTCAAGAAACCGGAAACGATCAACTACCGCACCCTCAAGCCCGAGATGGACGGACTCTTCTGTCAGCGCATCTTCGGTCCCGTGAAAGACTGGGAGTGTGCCTGCGGGAAGTACAAGCGCGTGCGTTTCCGCGGAATCATCTGCGAGCGTTGTAGCGTCGAGGTTACACGCAAGAGCGTTCGACGCGAGCGCATGGGCCACATCGAGTTGGCCGCTCCGGTCACACACATCTGGTACCTCAAAGGTGTTCCTAGCCGTCTCGGCTATTTGCTCGACGTTTCGCCGAAGGATCTAGAGCGCGTCATCTACTTCGCGTCCTACATCATCATCTCGGTAGACGACGACAAGCGCCACGAAGACCTTCCCGAACTCGAGACGCGTCTGCGCACTGAGATCGACGAGGTATGGACCGATTTCGAGGCCCGTCAGCAGGCACTTGCGACCGACGCCGAGAACGAACTCGCGGCGATGGAAGACGAAGGGTCGACCGAGGCTCAGGTCGAAAAGCGCCGCAAGGAACTGGACCGTGTGAACCGCAAGGAGACTCAACGCCTGCGTGAACGCGCCGAGGACGAGGCCGGGCACATTCAAGAGGTCTTCGACACGTTCAAGAAGCTCAGCGTGCGATCGCTCGTCGAGTCAGAGTTCGTGTGGCGTGATTTGACCGACCGCTACGAAGAGTATTTCCACGGCGGGATGGGCGCGGATGCTATCCGCCAGCTTCTCAACGGGCTCGACCTCGCCGAGATGGAGGTTGGTCTGCGCGAAGAGATCTCGTCGTCCAAGGGTCAAAAGCGCACGCGCGCGATCAAGAGGCTCAAGGTCGTGGCGGCGTTCAACGGCCGTAACTCTCCGCTCGGTATGGTGCTCGAGGCGGTGCCGGTGATCCCGCCCGATCTGCGTCCGATGGTGCAGCTCGACGGCGGACGCTTCGCGACGTCTGACCTCAACGACCTCTATCGGCGTGTGATCAACCGTAACAACCGACTCAAGCGCCTCCTCGACCTCGGCGCGCCCGAGATCATCGTGAACAACGAAAAGCGCATGCTTCAAGAGGCAGTCGACGCGCTGCTGGACAATGGACGCCGTGGACGCCCCGTCACCGGGCCGGGCAATCGTCCGCTGAAATCCCTGTCCGACATGCTCAAGGGAAAGCAGGGGCGTTTCCGCCAGAACCTGCTCGGAAAGCGTGTCGACTATTCGGGGCGTTCCGTGATCGTCGTCGGTCCACAGCTCGAGTTGCAACAGTGCGGCCTGCCGAAACAGATGGGCCTCGAACTCTTCAAGCCGTTCGTAATGAAGAGACTCGTCCAGCTCGATCTCGCCGCGAACATCAAGGCAGCGAAGCGCATGGTCGAGCGTTCGCGTCCGCAAGTGTGGGATGTCCTCGAAGAGGTGATCCGTGAACATCCGGTTCTGCTGAACCGTGCGCCGACGTTGCACCGTCTGGGCATCCAGGCGTTCGAACCGGTCCTCGTCGAGGGCAAAGCGATCCAGATTCACCCGCTCGTCTGCGCGGCGTTCAACGCCGACTTCGACGGTGACCAGATGGCAGTTCACATTCCGCTCTCGGTCGAGGCACAAGCAGAGGCGCGTGTACTCATGCTCTCGGCGCACAACGTGCTGTCTCCCGCGCATGGGCGGCCACTCGTGACGCCGACCCAAGACATGGTGATCGGCGTGTACTACCTGACTGAGTCCGATGACGGTGTCGTCGGCGAGGGGCGAGTCTTTTCGTCTCCGCAAGAGGTGATCACCGCATATGAGACTCGTGACGGTGGCGGCGAGCGGCTGCTCGACCTCCACGCGAAGGTGCGTGTGCGGGGCGTGAAGCCCGCGACGAGCACCGAACTCACCGAGACGACGCCGGGTCGCGTGCTGTTCAACTCGTGCTTCCCCGACGACTTCGACTACATCAACGAAGTCATCAAGAAGAAAGACCTCGGGGCGATCGTCGCAGACCTAACCGACATCTACACGAAAGCCGTGCTCGCGAAGACACTCGACGCGATCAAGAGTCTGGGCTTTCACTTCGCAACGGTTTCCGGTCTGACGTTCTCGATCGAGGACATCAAGGTGCCTGCCGAAAAGCAAGACATCCTCGAGAAATCCGAAGACAAGGCCAGGCGCGTTCAGAATGCGTACGGCAAGGGCGCCATCACCGAGTCCGAACGTCGCCAGCAGCTCGTAGAGATTTGGACGAAGGCGTCCGACGAAGTGAAAGATGCCATGGCCGTCGCGATGGAGGGTGACAAGTTCAACTCGATCCAGATGATGACCGGCTCGGGTGCGCGTGGTCAGATGGTTCAGGTCCGCCAGATCGGCGCCATGCGTGGTCTCGTCGCGAATCCGAAGGGCGACATCATGCCGCGTCCGATCAAGTCGAACTACCGCGAGGGGCTGTCGGTGCTCGAGTACTTTGTGTCGACACACGGCGCTCGGAAGGGACTTGCCGATACGGCCTTGCGCACCGCCGATTCGGGTTACCTGACGAGGCGGCTCGTCGACGTCGCTCAAGAGGTGATCGTTCGCGACGAGAACTGTGAGACTGAACGCGGTTTGCGTATTGACCTGGGCGATTCGACCCGTTCGCTCGACAGCCGTCTCTACGGTCGTTTCACACTCGAAGACGTCGTCGACCGCAATGGCGACGTGCTGTTGCCGGCCGATTCGCTGATCATGCGGCGTGACGTCGCGACGGTTGCGTCGTCGGGCATGTCGAGCCTGCACGTCCGCAGCGTTTTGACATGCCGGACGAGGGTTGGCGTGTGCGTGCGTTGTTACGGAATGGCGCTCGGGACGGGCCGTATCGTCGAGATCGGCGAGGCGGTCGGCACGATTGCCGCACAGTCGATCGGTGAGCCGGGTACGCAGCTCACGATGCGTACCTTCCACACGGGCGGAATCGCCGCGGCGGTCGATATCACCCAGGGTCTGCCGCGTATTCAGGAGCTGTTCGAGGCGCGGTCGCCGAGGGGTAAGGCGATGATCTCGCCGATTGCCGGTGTCGTACGCATCGTCGAAGACGAAGAAGATTCCGGCGCCCGCGAGGTGATCGTGAGCGGCGAAGATGGCGACGAGACGATTGATATCGGCCGGCGCGCTCGTATCGTCGTGAACGACGGCGACGAGGTCAAGCCGGGCGATGCGATCACCGACGGGCCGTTCGACCCGAAAGAGCTGCTCGAGGTCAAGTCGAGCCGTGCCGTGCAGGAGTATCTTGCCGACGAGGTGCAGAAGACCTACACGAGTCAGGGCGTCGATCTCAACGACAAGCACATCGAGCTGATCGTGCGCCAAATGATGCGTCGTGTCGTCGTCCAAGAGGCTGGCGAAAGCTCCTTCTTACCCGGAGAGCGTGTCGACCAACGCAACTTCCAAGAGGCGAATGCCCAGCTCGTCAAAGACGGCTTGCAGCCGGCCGAGGCCCGCCAAGAACTCATGGGTATCACCAAGGCGTCGCTTGCGACCGATTCGTGGCTTTCGGCCGCGTCGTTTCAAGAGACGACCCGCGTGCTCACCGAAGCGGCGATCGAAGGCAAGAGCGACCCGTTGGTCGGGCTCAAAGAGAACGTCATCATCGGACGGCTCATCCCCGCCGGGACGGGCGTACGTCGCTACCGCGAGGCCGAACCAAGGCTTCCGGACGATGCCGAGGTCGTGACGGTACATCCGTTCTTCCAGACCGACGCCGACGAGGAATTCACCGCTGAAGAGGCTGCAGAATTCTTGCGTAGCATCGGCACCAGCTCCGAGGAGACGCCGTCCGAGGCGAGTTGAGTCCGTCGGGGGCGCGGAACTGAGATGGCAGCTATCTATGGGGCGGTCGGGCGGGACGGACGACCTGTGACCGTGGGAGATATAGCGCCCGCTGGATTCTTACTCGAATCAGCGTTGTCCGGCGAGTCGTTGAACATAAAGATTGGCGATTCGTGTGCCATGGGTGTTTGTGGGCGCAGTATCGGCGGTCTCTCGATACTTGCGGACACAATTGAGCGACCGTTATCGGGCATCTTTGGCGTAGCCGACGTTTTCCTCACCAATAGACAGGAGCTGATCAGGTCCCTCGGCTCGGACGCTCTACCGGATTCGTCGCTCATCGGACTGTCGTTCGAGCGGTGGAAAGGTCGATGCCCAGAGCGAATGCGCGGATCTTTCGCGTTCGCAATATGGGACGAGTGCGAGCACCGGCTCGCATTGGTCCGCGACCAGAACGGGATGCGACCGCTGTACCTGCTCCAGACGCAGGATCGCATCTTGTTTGCATCGACTCCTGTCGCGCTGGCAGCGATGTGTGACGATGAGCCTCGCCTCGACACTGATTTCCTACGTCGAATGCTGGCGGACGATCTTGGCGAGACCTCATGTTCATACCTCGGTGTAGAACGACTACCGCCTGCAACGATTCGGATTGTCAGGTCAAACGGTTCGACTGATCGCCGTTATTGGCGACTCGAACGCGACGAGGATCTGAGGTTTAGCTCAGATGGTGAGCGCCTCGAGGCCTTCCAGGGGATCTTCGATGATGCCGTCGCCGCCTGCGTCGATGCCGGTCCGGCGGTCTCGTTCATGTCTGGCGGACTGGATTCGACTTCTGTCGTGGCGTCGATTGTCGCTTGCCAGCCTCAAGGGACCGGGCTGTTTGTTGACCGCATCATCGAATTCTCCTCGTATCTGTTTGATCGAGGTCACGCTACTGGGGTCGCGGTAGTAGTAACGGAACGGAAAACCGGTATAAGGCGTCCGCCGCGTATGAATCGGCATGTCAGCGTCGGCGTTACGGGCGGCTGATATGGGACTGGCGTGACGTCGCTGTATTTCCGAATATGAGCGTGCGTCCAGCAGTTCGGGCGCATCGAGTCTGAGGAGGCTCATGATGACGTAACCGAACGACAAGCTCGTGGTGGCCAGCCGGTGAGAGTCCGGTCTGGGGAGGTGCCAAGGCACC
>SDBV01002373.1_pt1 | contig 28114 bp, 62 predicted proteins | sample 2277081 | NCBI WGS metagenome assembly SDBV01 (sample SAMN10402039, study PRJNA504765) | marine sediment metagenome | isolation source: marine sediment core GS10_PC15, 223 cmbsf | place: Arctic Ocean: Southern Knipovich Ridge | collected 2010 | reverse complement strand
ATTAGCTGTAACCACAGCTATCTTTAAAGGTAAACTCAAATTAGACATTGTTATTTTATCTTTCATTCTAATTTCTTACTTCTAAAAGGAGAAACTATGTTACCCTTTTCATCTCTTGTCCATTCAATTCTTTCAATTTCATGGGTTATAGTTATTTCTTCACTATCTTTAATATCTTTATTCGTTATACCGAAAAACTCTTTTATTTTAGAAATCATTTGGATTCCTTTCTCTTTTTCATTAACTCTGGCTTTATGTTTGTATATTATATTATCTGCCCAACCCCAATCAAAAAATGTAAGCTTCGCTGTTACAACTGCTTTTTTTATTTGTTTTTTATTTTTCATATAACATTAACAACAATAACAACTCCAACTAAAGCAGCTAAGCCCCATAAAATAATTTGTTTTGGTGTAAGTTTACCTTCAAAACCTTGTCCTCCAGATTTAACTAATTCTGCTGCCCTTATTCCTTTAAGAACATGTTGTTCTAATTCAGCAAATTTTTCCCTCATAGAATCATCATCCCATTTCTTTGTTCCTATAGGAATTAAATCCCATTCTCTTTGAATCATTAATGGAATTCTATCTTTAGTAATTGTATAAATGCAATCTCTGTCTTCATGGTATGGTTTACCTTCTATTGTAAAAAAACCATTCCTAGTTTCCACTTCCATTAAGTCGGCATTTCCATTGTTCCTAAGATAAATTACTGCAGCTTTGTTTGATTTTTTTAATTTATCTTTATTAAAAACCTTACTCCACCATTTTTGATCTTTTTTCTTTTTACCTTTCTTTGATTTTTCTAATTCATTTGGTTCTCTTAAAACTTCAGGAATAACTTGTTGAGGATTTAATTCTTGTAACATCTTTTTTCCTTGTTCACTTTTATTTAAATCTTCTAAGAACTTTTTAATTTCTTCTTCTCCACTCATCTTCTTTTTCTCCTCCCTTGTAAATTCTCTATATTATTAACTCTCACTTTTTGCCTTACGCTATCCATTTTCTTTGTAACATTTAAATTCATTGTAAATCCATCTTTACTCATTCCTGAATCTGTTATATTCAAAATCTTTTGACGGAAATAATTAGAAATATTATTCTCTATTTTATTTTCTTTTGCCATTTCATCAAGATAAAACTTACTTATGTCTTCCATATCTAATAAAAACCTTACACTAAACATAGGTTTTCCAAGTTCAAATTCATTAAGATTAGTAACCCTAACAGTATCATCTGATTTTACTGCATTGCTTAAAAAAGTATGTTGATTATGTTTTTCTTCTGGTTCTGGTGAGCCATAAGATTCTTGATAATCTTGGTTATTATCAAATTGATCTTCTTGTGTATCATCAGCTGCGTCTTCTTGAATCTCTTTATACTCTTCAAGTTCTTCGTCTGTTAATTGTGGTTCTTCTGCCATTTTTTTATTATTTTAGTGATTTATGTCTTTTTTTATCATGTTTATATTTAAAAGGAACCCAAACCTTATAATCTTTACAATAATAAAATGGAGAGCCTTTTCTAGGTAAATTTTGTTCTGTTAATTTTGTCATTTTAATATATTTTCTTTTCTATATTTGGTTGTTGCCATCTTTCAGATTCAGTTAATCTTTCAATTTTTTCTTTTGGTTTACTTAACCATTCTTGAACTTTAGCAACAATAGGATGATTTCTTTGAACTAATCTACTATATATTAAAAAACCAAATGCTCCAAATACTGATATTATAACAATTGCATCTGTTAAAGTCATTTTTTATCTTTTTCAAAAACCTCCTCTAAATTTTGTATTACACCACTTATCACTATTAAAATCATTAAAAAAGAATATACCCATATAGAAATTTTATTATCTATTTTAGGAAGGATATAATTTACAGAAATTACTGTTAGAACGAAAAGACTAACTAAAGTATGAATCTGTTTATTCCAAAAAAGTTGTGTTACTTCCATTAATTTCATCCCCTCATCCTCCTCCATCCTGATTTTTCAAAATCATATTGAATATCTAATGCTATTTCATTTTCTGTTTGTAATCTCGAAAGTTCTTTAAGAAATTCCTTATCTACTTCCATTTTATCTAATTTTTCTTTTTGTTCTTCTAACTTATCCAAATCTATTTTTAAAGGAACATTATTTAATTCTGCAGTTAAAAAAGAAATCACTCTACCACTAATAAAAACTCTTCTTAATGCTGCACCACGTGTAAATGATATTTGTTTCATACTATCTTCTAACCAAAGAATGATCCCTCCCTAATGTCTTTCCCATCAAAGCTATTGCTACTCCTATAAAAGCTCCTAAAGTTAAAAGCAGTTTCCACTTTAAAGTGTTATCTGCAATGAAAAGAATATAAATTGCTAATGGAATAAATAAAATTGCAAATTTTATTAAAGTTCCAACTTCCATAAATTCATCTAACCACATGCAAAATCACCCCCTTTTATCATTGAATAAATTCCTCCTCTGTATCTCCTTGATCTTGATGGTATCTCTGTTCTTGTTCTGTTCTTGAAAAACTATCTTCAATCAAAAACCAAAAGCCAATAGCTATTAAAGAAGAACCTAAAGCTAAACCAAATAAGGTAGTATGATTAATAAAATTATATCCAGGAAATAAAGTTAATGTTCCCATCACCATTAATATTATTGAACCCATAGATTTCATTAAAGTATATCTATCATTAAATAATCCAAATATAATTAAAATAAATGCTAAAGCTATTACAGCAAATTGATTTGGAAATGCTTCAAAAGGTTTTCCATCAGCAGTAACATCAAAAGAAAAATCTATTACATTCGTTACACTTCCATCTAAACAAAATCCACCGACAGTATATTCTCCTAATTGAGAAGTTTGATTTGAACTTAAAGTAAAATTATATTCAGCTAAATTTGCTGTTGATGTTCCTTGAATTCCTGAAATTAAAGTTTCTTGGTTTGGGGCAAATATAGAAACATTACAATTAGTAGTTGAAGAACAAAAACCAGCATTAATACAAACAATTTTCAAATCCACTTCTTTGTTTTGTTGGAAAGTTAAAGCAGAAGCTATTGAAATTAAAAATATTCCTATAAAGATTACTGTTAATACTTTTTTATTGTTCATGTTCCTATTGCATATTCTAAGTAATCATAATTAGCTTCAACTTGTGCTGATCCTGTAGAAACTAAAGTTGTAACCCAAACATCTGTTTTTTCTGTAAATTTTAAATCCCCTAAACTTTGCCTTCCTATTGGAACATCTAAACCTCTTGAATTTCTAATTATGAAAGTTGGACTTACTGGAACTACTGTATCATCTGCATTTTCTCTTATTTTTAAAAATATATCAATGCTTTTTCCAGTGTCCATTGTTACTCTAAGAGCAGTTATAATTATCTCTTTTCCTGCTGGAACAGTATAATGAGTTGTTTGGCTTTGTCCTTCCGAAGCAGGAATTTCTATTTGTGTTGTTTGATTCAAAGAAGCAGCTGCTGTTATTATTCCAAGATTTGTATTTCCATATCCTCCGACACTTTTAACATTAAATCTATTAACTCTAATATATTCTTTTGTAGTATTTACATTTGTAATTCCAGCAAGATTAACTATTTCGCTTATTTCTGTAAAGTTTTCATCTAATCCAAATATTTCAACACTTCTTGCATTAGTTCCAGCAATAGTATCTGCTGCATTATTAGAAGAGATAGTAATTAATTCTGCTATTTGTAGAAATGTAAGAACACCCCCTTGACTTTGTATATCTTGTTCAACTGTGGAAACTCCTAAATTCTCACCAAATTTATTAAATGTTTCTTGCCCTTGAATATTTCCTTTAGTTGCCTCTATGAAAAAGTTTCTTGCTTTTTCTGATAAATCTATAACTTGTGTTTGAACAACTTGAGAAAAAGCAAAAGGAGATGAAACTAATAAAAATAAAAAAATAAGGATTAAGGGATGCTTTGCTATAATTTTTTTCTTCGTTTTACTTTCCGAAGATTCCATCTAAGTAAAACTCTCCATTAAAATTAAATTATAACTAATATAATTAAATAAGCCCAACATCTTGTAGACCTCCAACTGCTATATTTACACCTGCTATCATAATTCCTAATGCGAAGAATAATGTAACAAGGTCAAGAATTGTTGCTGCACTTCCAGTAACATTTCCTGATGTAGCCAAACTAACTTGGTCTGCAACTGATGGAATTAAGTTTACACCAATAAGGATTGTAATAAATCCTTCAAGTAATCTTCCTAATGCCATATTTCATGAATAAAAAAGTATTCTATTATCCTCCTCAAAAGAATGTAAGATTATTTGGTATATAAATCCTAGTAAATAGAAGGACTTATATAATATTTTAATTTAATAAACTTAAGGAGTTGAGCATGGAAGAACTATACGATAAAAACAAAACAGAATACAATTTAAATTTTTCTAAATCTAATTTAATTGGACAAGAACAATTTAAAGCCACCTATTTCTATACTTCAAGAGACTATATTAGTTGTTATCTTCATTGGAAAGCTATAAGATTATTGATTTCTAATAGATTAACTCCAGATGAATTAAAAAAATGTAAATCAAATGAAAGTAACCTTTTTAACAAGGGTGGGAAATATTTTGGTAATGGATTTGTCAGAAATAATTCATTTGTTATGAGGTTAGATTTCTATATTGAATTAATACAACTTTATTTAAAAAATATAGGACTAGATATTCAAGATAGAGGTGAAGAAGATATGTTCTAATGGCAATAATTCAACTGGGATATGTTCCTTTAACAAAAAAATGGATAGAATTAAAAGATATTGATCCTGCAAAGAAAAAAGAATATGTTCCTAAGTATTATAATAGTTATTTAGTTATTCCTATTGATAGATTCCTTTGGAATAAGATAAAAAATGTTATTGCACTTAGAAAAAAAGGTTATGATGCAATAATTATTATTGATGGGAAGAGGAGAACTGGAAAGTCTACTCTGGCTCAAACAATAGGTTACTTACTTTATCCTAAATTATCTATAAAAAACTTTGTAAAGGGGTTAGAAGATGCTCCAACTGTTTTAGAAGAAACAAAAGATGAAGGTGTAATCATTTTTGATGAAGGAAGTTTAACTGCAGCGAGTAAAGATGTAATGAAAAAGAAGAATAGACAAATTTTAAAGATTATAGATGTTATAGGACAGAAAAGATTAACTTTAATATTCTGTTTACCAGAATTTTTTGAGTTAGCAAGACCAATAGCTATTACTCATTCATTATTTCTAATACATATCTATACAGAAAGAGATTTAACAAGAGGAAGATACTGTTATTTTGGTACTAAAAAGAAGAGAGTATTATACGAGAGGGGGAAAAAGAATTATGGATCTTATTTAAGCCCAAAAGCAGATGCTATTGGACTATTTTATGATTTTAAAACTCCATTTGAAAAAGAATATCTAAAATTAAAGCGTGAAAGCTTAGCTGAAGCATTTGGAAAAAAAGATATTAAAGTATCACAAGAAATTAGAAAAGAATTTGTATTACAATGTTTGAAAAACCTACCAAAGTTAAACAAAAAGGTTCAAAACACTCAGTTAGCTACTCTCTTTGACCTATCAGCTGCATCAATTGGATCCTATTTACACCAAATACAAGAAAAAAGTGAGAAATAACGGCGTCATACTATACTATTATACCTTATGATAACTGATTATTATTGGTGGGTCAAAGATGTAGTCCTATTAATAAGGGATGGCTCACTTTTGCTTCCAGAGAATCAAAACATTTCCAGGGTTTAAAAATTTAATATATTTTAAACGATCCATCTCGTTAATAATTGATTGAAGGTTTTCTCTACCCATACGAAATTTAAGATTAAGTATCACCCTTATTTGTTTAACAGAGATCTCACCTTTCCACGAAGATTTCTGGAGTTTCTCCAAAATTATTTTGTAAGGGATTGCTATTTTGGATCCCATCAATATGAACTAAGGATACGTTAGTGCAGAATCCTATAGGGTTTGAATTAACTTCTTCATAAAAATCTTGATACACTTTCACGTCGTGGAAATAACTCCAAGCAATAAATAAAATTATTAAAAAGAAAATAGAACTCTTTAAAAAACCTTGTCCAAATAAAAAGTTCTTCCATATTATCTTACCATCCCAAGCTGCAGGAGATATTTGTTTATATCCTGTTCTAGTTCTTTGAATAAATAATCCTGGTTTAATCTCTTCAGTATCTTTTGGTGTTAGTGCTTTTGTTAAATTCATTTTATTTTTTCTTAAAAATTGTTCCATTTAATACAAAGATTCCAAGAATGATTAATAAAAGGTAAAATGATAATTCTATATTATACAAACTAACTCCTACCCATCCTCCTACTAAAAACAACATACCTGTTATAGCATCAAATTTCATTTCTTTTTCCTCCAATCTTTAAATAAAATATAATGATAAAGAATATAAGACAAGAATAAAAAAGAAAAGAACACTTTACTAATGAACCAAACATCCTGGAAGAATACCATTACTATAAACCAACCTGCAGCAAGGATAGAATAAAAATAAGATAGTGCAGCTATTATTTTTTTATTTTTCATTTCAACTTAACCTCCTTTTGATAAAAGTGGTTTGCAATCCAATAAAAGAAAAAGAAATATGTTAAAAAGAAAATAACAATCATCATCATAACATAAGCAAAACTAAATGCAACTCTTGATTCTGCAAATTGAATAAAGAAAAAAGGAATAGCTGTAGCAATAAATATAGAAACCCATTTTGCAGTTGAACCAAAAACATGATTTATTATTTTACTTCTTCTTCTCGTTGGTGATTTATCTTTATCATAATCTTCAAAAGATTCTGGTTTAAGTAAAGCCATAATGTTTGTGTATTTAATATAGGCACTCATTCCTCCACTATAAGAAATTCCCAATCCAAAAATGAAAGCAAATATAACCCACCAAAATCCTTTAAATATTAATATTATACAAACAAAACTAATCCCAAGCATTTGAAAGAAATGACTTTGATACTCTACCTTTGCCAACCTTTCTGGAGGAGGACTTCTTATTGCTTGTTTAAATTCTTGATACTTATTCATTTTAGTTTATTCTAACCATGAAGGGAATTGAAATACTTTTAAAATCTAAATCTGGTCTTTCTTCATTTAGTAAATTAATAATCTTCTCAACAACATCCTTCAAATCTACATTATCCCAATCAATACTCAAAATTACATTCCCATCTAAATTTTTAGTTCTCCAATATATAAAATATCTTTTTTTCATCTTCACCTCCAAAACATTACTTTAATATTGCATGGAATTTTAGTTTGATCTTCAAATACTCCTGCGATTTGTTTTTCTAAGTCTAAGATAAAATCTCTTAAGTTATTTACATAATCATCTGGATTGAATTCTCCGACATAATTTCCAAAACCATTTACACTTTTATCTTTAGCAGTATAGTGAAAACTAACAAATACTTGTTTCATTTGTTGAACCTCCTTTGATTTATTTATTATGTCTAACATTTCAAGCTCCTCCTGGAATAAATTTAAATAAATAATCAAAAACTCCTGTAGCAAATATTGATCCTAGAATAAATCCTGTGACCACTCCTACTAGATATGCTAATATTTTTCCTATCATTTTTTGTTCTCCTTTTCTACTTCAAAACTATTGAAAAAAAATCCAGCACAACCAATAAGTAATCCCCCTATTGTAATAATACTTTGTCCAAAATCACCTAAAGATAATCCCACTCCAAAAAATATAATAACATAATTCATTTCAACTAGCAACCTCCTCAATAACTTCTTTCTTAATTTGTTCTTTCATCTTTCTAATATTTTGTAACTCCTCATAAATTCCTGTAAGCCTTTCATAGAAGAAAGCAAAGCCTAAGAATATAACTCCAATAAGAACTGCTTGAACTAGTTGGCTTAAATCAAAATAAACAATACTCCATCTTATTGTTGCAGCTATTATCATTAGTATTCCTGCAGATCCTAATACAGTTGTTATTGATTTCATTTTTGTTTTTTATTTGCTAATTCAAATATTTCTTTAATCTCTTTTGCACTTTTTTTAAATGCCTCTGCAAAATCATATATTTCAATACCTATAATTCTTCCTTCTTTATTGAGATCAATTAAAATATTAATGTTCTTTAATTCCATTGAACTTTCAACTTCCTTTTTCTTACCCCAATAAAAATCCATTACATCATCCTCCTTAAAATATCTAGTTTTCATTTTAATTCCTCTACTATATACATAATAATACTGGCAAAGCCTTGAATCCCCATATAAGTTATCATACCCCCAGCCCATATTAAAGCTGCATCAGAACCATAAATCTCTTTTCCAATTAAATAAAATCCAATTCCAAACCATAACATCAAAAATGTTAAGATTGATAAAAAAATCATTTCTAATTCTTTTTTCATTGTCTTAGTTTCTATCTTGTGCGACAGATTGTTTAGTTTCTCCTTTAAATTCCATTTTATTTATGTCGTTATTTATTATCTTAATTGTATTTTCAAGTTGAATTATAGCTTCCTTGTAACTTAAACCTCTTTCATCTAATTGTTTTAATAAATTTATTATTATTTCTAAAAAAGGAGTAGGATTTCCCATTAGAATAAATCCTCATAAGATTTAATTGCATCATGAGGATTTGCTTTTGTGTAAACAGAAGTTGTTGAAAGATTTGAATGTCCTAGTAAAACTTGAACATGACTAATAGGAGTTCCACCTTCTAATAAACGAGTTGCAAATCCATGTCTTAGAGAATGAAAAGTATAATGATCTGGGAGCTTTGCTTTCTTAGAGTATGATTTGAATTTTCTTTGAAGAGTTCTTGCTGTTGTAGTTAATGGAATCTCTTTTAAAAAAATATCTTTCCACCCTTTTGGTTTTGGAACAATCCTTTCAACTCCAAATTTTGATTCTGAAATGAAAATTGTATTTTCTTTAATGTGTTCAACATTAACTCTTAAAACCTCACTAACTCTTAATCCAGAACCATAAGCTAAAAGAAAACCAATTCTTGCAATTAAATCTTTTGTTGGAACTTTTTGAATAAAAAGTTTAAATTCTTCTGGTCTAACCGCTTTTGGTATTCTACCTGATTTTTGTTTAACCATCTTATTTCAATCTCCTTTTAGCATCTGCAAGTTTTTTTTCAAGTTCTTCCATTTCTCTTTCTGCTTTTCTTTTATCAAGATTTGCATTTTTATATCTAAAACAAGCTCTTTCAACAAGATGTTGAGGATATTGTTTCTCTAACTTATGAATCTTCAAAAGAATCTTTTTAACTTCCCTATCTTCTTTCTCTCCATCAGTTAATCTTTTAGCCATATTTATCACCTCCTCTCTAGATTTATTTGGTTCAATATCTTTTTTATTTAATTTTGCTAATCCTCTAAAAACATTTGCATATCTTAGAAAATCTTTCTCTTGTTTGGGTGTTGTATTTTCATATTTTGATAACATCTCACAAACTTGTGCAAGACCTTCATTAATTTGTTTTTGTTTTTCCATCTTATTCCTTTTTATATTCCTCCAAATCTTGATCTTCTTCCACTACACAAAATAATTTTGCTTGAGTAATCTGCATTTTTTCTGAAATACAATCTATAACTTTCTTAACTGCCTCTAAAATATCTTCTGCAAAAATATGGAAAGTAAATCTTTCAGGAATTAATTTATTTTCTTTTTCCTCTGTTTCAATTTCAAATACTTTTTTCATTTTCCTCTTTTTGCGACACCATTTTAAATTATTACTAAAAGAATATTTATAAACTTGTCGTTGTTTATATGAAGTGCGACTTTCATTTCAACACCTCTGGAATAAAATAATATCCTTGCCTATCTCTTTTGTAAAATTTCTTTGCTCTATTAATAACTTTATCACTAACAATCTCAACAATTCTCCCTTTCGGGCTTTCACATATAATTGTCATAGGATATTTTCCATGACCACAACAACAAGCAACAATCTTCCAATGATTATCTGAAAAAACATCACTTAAAAACCAAGATAAATTTCCAACTAATTTTCTCATGCAAGGATCAATTCTTGTATCTCCCCATTTATTCCATTCACACATTTTCATTTCAACAACTCCTCCACTTCATTAATTATATCTGATAATACATGTGAATTTAAACCTCGATAATCTTGCACTCTCCAAAGAACACAAACCTCTCTTAATACTTTCATTTTAGTTTTTGTTGTTTCTATTTCCCCATGATTATATTGTTGATTAATTGAATATTCATTGAATAAATTATCAGCATAAACTTTAATTGTCATTTTAAATCTCCTGCGAGTTTGTCTATCTTTTTAAACAAATCAGTAAAACTTCTATCTCCATAATAATCTCCATTGGTTAAGAGTTTCTTCAACCTCTGAATGAATTCTTTTACATCTTTTACTTTTAATTTTCCATAAGCCATACTTGGTGGATGTTGAATCTTCTCACTTAAAATAAAGGTGTCAGCATGTTTTTTTTCCGATGAACCCCCAAGTGTATCTGAGGCGGCATGCTGACTATGAATACCAGAGGTTTCCGACTTTAACGAAATTATCCCCTCTGGCGTGTCCCCTGATTGATTTGAACCAATCCGATGACTATGATTTTGAGGTTTACATTTTGGACATAATGTTAATCCATGTGAAGGAGTTCTTACACCACAAATTACATAATTTCTTCCTTTCTTAGATTGATTATAAACTTTCCCACAACCTTTTTTAGTTTTCATTAACAATCCTTTTCCATCATTAACAATAGCTTTCTGGGCTTCAAACTTCTTGCATTTGCAATCTCTTGTTGCATAACACATTCCAATATGAGTATTTTCTGTTTCATCACTATGCAAACTTCCTTCATGCCCACATTTACATATTTCTGTCATCTTTGGTTTTCCTTGTTTTAGATATGCTCCATTAAATACTTGATGTTTATTTCCAATTCTCATTTATTCTTCACCATCCTTACGAACTCCTAATTTATCACAACCTTCATAAATTGAAAGCATATCTGTGTAACTCAAATCTTCAAACCATACAATCATTTCTTCCATTTTTACTATATCCATTTTATTCTCCTGTTACGGTGTATTTAATTATCATTTCTTCTTCCTCACCCAATCACTTTTATTTTTGGGATTGTTTATTTCTTTTATAATAAGTTCATCTATAAATTCATTAAAAACAAAAGTAGACATTGAAAGTCTTTCATTTGATTTCTTAAACTTTGCTTTCTTTACAATCTTAATTATATCTTTTTTCTCGTCTTCTCTTCCTTCTCTGTAACTAATTATTTCCATTTTTCATTGAAGGAAAAAGAGGTTTTGTTCTGCTCTCTTAACGAATTGCTCCGTCGCAATGAGAGCGTTCAAGGTGCGAAAAGAGAACCAGGCACACACCAACTCTGTACAGATTTTGTTTTCTTTTTCCATATTATTTTTTCTTTCTTTTAGAAAGTTTATTCATAATTTTTAATATTTGTTCTGGTGATTGATAACCTAAAGGTTCTTTTGGATAATTTTTATCTCCATTCCAAGCCCAAACTTCTGCGTCATCACTTGCATAAGCAACCTCCATCTCTCTAAATTCTTCTACTGGATTATTATAATTTTCACAATAATTTCCTATACCAAATTGAATTGAAATTGTCCAACCATTTTTAAACTTCATATGAAAACCTTTATTTGAACAACTAACTAACTTCTTTGACATAAACTCTTTTCTATTATCTTTTGTTAATTTCATTTTAATTATAAAGGGCTAAATGCCCAAATAAATTTAGTCTGAATCTTCTTTAGATTCATCATCATTTTCTTCTGAATCATCTTCAGAAGTTTCTGATTTTTCTTTTTTTGTTTTTTCTTCTTCTTCCATTTTTATTAAGTGGGGTTTTTACAAGACCCCAAACTTGTTCATTGACGAGTTTAAAAAGAGGTTAAATTTTCAAAAGTAATCAATGAATATGAAATAATTTATTTATAAGCTCTCAAGACCAAATATCCATCTTCTTCAGAAATTGTATCTGCTTCTTTTCCTTCACAATCTTTAATGGTGTCTATTCCTAAGTACTCCATTAACGTTGCAAGAGTTGATCCTTTCTGAATTTTTCCATCTTCATCTTCCTTATACCATAAGCCATAAGTTTTCAACTTATCTTTAAGTTGAACCTTAGCAGATGAAATCTCAATAGTGTCATCTTGATCTGAATGTTTAATAATAAAGATTACTTTATCACTCTTAGCTTTTTCAACGTGTTCTATTTTTACACCAACAATTTGAACTTTTCCAGCTTCGAGTTTCTTAGGTTCTTTATCACCAACACCTTTCTCGAGTTTTTCTTGGTTATCCATGTTTTTTACCTCCTATTATTTAATTGAATATTTATTCTATTAGTTGAAAATAAAATCCTCCTGTTTTTTGTTTTCCAGTTCCAATTTTTATTCCAACACAACCATCTTGTCTAGTTATCTTTTTTTTCTTTGATTTTTCATCACCCTTTAAAACTTTGTATAATTTTTCTACTTCTAGAACCCCCTTCTTCTCTATTATTTCTTTTACTAATTGTTTCTTATCTAAACAATACATTATTCTTTTAGCAATATAATCTGCTTTATCCTCAAAACCTTTAAGATCAAATTTCCTCATTAAAGTTCTATCTATATGTTCAATTCCATCTATTTTTTTCATTTTATCCAAAGATTGAATATAATGTTGCCCATCAATAATTAAAACACCAGTAGAATCCATATACACTTCTGGGTCTTTTTTAGATTTCATTTTTTCCTCCATTTAGAGTTTGGTTTTAATTCAACTTCATTTTTTATAAACATCTTTGGAGAAAAAATCATATTAGTAGTATCAATCAAAAAAGAATTAACTCTAAATAATAATATTAAAATTAATCCTGTCCAAAAGAAAACTCCTCCAGTATTTTCTATAACTTCTTGTAAAGGAAAATTAGCCCAATAGTATACTGCATAAATCATAAAAACTAACAAAGAAATAGATAAGATAACTCCAGTAATTCTTATCCAATGTTCTTGTTTCATCTCTCTTCCTCCAATAATTCTTGAGCTGTTTTAATCTCTGGATTATTCTTTTTGAATTGTTCTGTTAATTCTTTCATTTGCCCTATAGTTAAGTTTTCAAAGTTCATTTTAAATTATTAACTATTTCATTTAATTCTCTAACTACTTTTTTTAGCCTATCTTTTAATTCATTATCGTTAAACATATTTTTGTTTAATTCTATCTCTCTTTTCAATCTATTTGCTTTTTGAATTATACTTATTGAAAAATCTTCTTTTCCTAAATCAAGATTATTTTTATCAATCATTTCAATTAATTTTAAAGGAGGAATATTCTTAATTTGATATGAATTTATTTTATTATCTATAACAGCATTAACAATTTTATCTTGTAATTGATGCTTTCTATATAATATACTTCTTCTAATAATTGTCATAATAAGTGAAGCACTTATTTTTCTTTCATCTATTAATTCTAAAGATTTATTTGAAGCATGTTCATATCCAAAAATATAATATATGGCTCCTTCATTAAAATTAATACCTTTTTCTTTCGCTAAATTTGGAATTTCATAATTTTTAATCTGTTTCTTTCTTAATTCTAAAATTTCTTTTAAAATTTTATAAACATTATAATTATAATTATAATGTAAATTTTTTAACTTTTCTTTTAATTCTTCAATTCTTTCATCTACTTCTAAATTAATATCTTTAAATCTAAGTAATTGTTTTAATTTCATTTCTTCTTACCCTTCTTCTTTTTAATTACAATCATATCTGAAAAATCTAGAATATCTTCAAACTCTATATTATTATTTCTACACTCCTCTTTATTGAATGTAACACCTAAACTATTCCCTATTTTTTTAACTGTCTTTTTCATTGTAATAATACTATATAATATTTAGTATTTAAACTCTTGGGTTGTATGTTGTGATATATAGGAGTTACAAACCTTTAAATAAAGAATACATTTAATTTAAAAATGGATCATGAATCACTTGAACCTTATATTGGAAAACAAGTTAAGCTAGTTCTTGAAAATGGATTTTGGTATAAAGCAAAAATTATTTCTGTTACTATTGATGCTATAACTTTTATTGAACTTAAAGGAAATCATGTTTCTGTTCATCCAAAAATGATAGTTATGATTGAGGAGGTAGGGGATGATTAATGTAAAATATTGTAAGAAATGTAGAAACGGTTTTGATTTTGAAAAATGCCCATATTGTAAACAAATTAAAAAAGAAGAAGTTAAAAATGAAAGATCCAAAAATTGTTTGTAGTAATGGAGTTCAATTAATTAAGAAATATCCAGGAATCTCAAAAGCAATAGAATTAATAATTGAAGATAAATGTAAATATTACAATGAACATCCTTTCAAGGAGAAAGAAAAGAAAGTATGGATAGACCAAATAAAAGAGAATATAATTCTAGTAAATCAAGATTATAAAGAAAAAAAGAATCAAGCTTTTAAGGTATTTACTAAAAAAGGACAAGTAGAAGTATTTAATAAAATACAACCATTATTTTATGATAGAAGTGGAATGTTTTGGTTATGGAATAATGAAGAAAAAAAATGGGAAATATCTGATGATGTGGATATTTTAAATATGATTTCAGAAACAACAAATCAAGATATAATAAGTTCAAAAAATAGAACAGAAATTCTTAATGCTTTAAAACAAGAAGGAAGAAAAAATATTCCAAAACCAATTAAAAAAACATGGGTACAATTTAAAGATAAAATTTATGATATTGAAACAGGAGAAAATTTTGAAGCAACACCAGAATATTTTGTAACAAATCCTATTCCACATGAAATAAGTGGTGATCCAAGAACTCCTGTTATAGATAAAATATTTATTGAATGGGTTGGAGAAAAATATAAAGAAACTCTTTATGAAATTATGGCTTATTGTCTTCTTCCAAATTATCCTTTAAGTAGAATATTTTGTTTTGTTGGTGGTGGAATGAATGGAAAAAGTAAATTTTTAGAATTATTAAGAATGTTTGTTGGAGAAGATAATGTTTGTTCAACTGAATTAGATTCTTTAATATCCTCAAGATTTGAAGTTACAAGATTATATAAAAAATTAGTATGTCAAATGGGTGAAACAAATTTTAATATTATAAATAAAACTTCTATGTTAAAAAAATTAACAGGACAAGATTTAATAGGATTTGAATATAAAAATAAAACCCCTTTTGAGGATTGGAATTATGCAAAGATTATTATTGCAACAAATAATCTTCCTTCAACAACTGATAAAACTATTGGATTTTATAGGCGTTGGGTTATTATTGATTTCCCAAATATATTTTCAGAAAAAAAAGATATTCTTTCAGATATTCCAAAAGAAGAATATAATAATCTAGCAACACAAAGCATAATTAATTTAAATCAATTATTAGAAAAAAGAGAATTTACAAATGAAGGAACAATTCAACAAAGACAAGAAAAATATGAAGCAAAAAGTAATTTCTTAGAAAAATTCATTAATTTATTCACAGAAGAAAATTTAAATATGTTTATTACAAAAGCAGAATTTTATAGAAAATTTAGTGAATGGTGTAAAGAAAATAATCATAGAGAGATGTCTGAAACTTCATTAGGAATAGAAATGAAAAAATTAGAAGTTGAAAGTTCAACAAAACATTTCGATTGGATGTTTGATGGAAGAGGAGGAAATGCAAGGGTTTGGATAGGATTAAAATGGAAAGAATAATTAAAAATTATACAGGTTATACAGGTTATACAGGTTTTCTTACTCAATGTATACGTGGAGAATAATATGGAATTTATGTTAAACCTGTTAAACGTGTTTTTTCAAAGGAAAAAAAATGTCATTATAAAATTACGAAGTGGTGTTCCACAGGAAATGAAGGTGTAAAAAAGTGAAAATATTAAATTTATATGCAGGAATCGGTGGGAATAGAAAACTTTGGGGTGATGAACATGAAATAATAGCTATTGAAAATAATGAAGAAATAGCTAAGATATACCAAGACTTCTTTCCAAAAGATAAAGTTATTATTACAGATGCACATAAATTTCTTTTAGAACATTATAAAGAATTTGATTTTATATGGTCTAGTCCTCCTTGTTCAAGCCATAGTAAGTTTAGATTTATGACTACAAAGATGAAAGATGAAAAACATCTAAGGAAAATTATCTATCCGGATATGAACTTATATCAGGAAATATTATTACTTCAACATTACTTTAAGGGTAAATTTGTAATTGAGAATGTTAATCCTTATTATGAGCCATTGATAAAACCACAGAGAATAGGAAGGCATTGTTTCTGGGCAAATTTTGTTATTACTAATTTAAAAGAAAAAGATAAATATTTTAGTATTAAAGGGGGATATATTCCAAAACAGAAAAGGGGTTTTGATTTGAGTAAATATAAAATAAAACATAGAAAGGATCAGATATTAAATAACTGTGTCTTCCCAGAATTAGGAATCCATATATTTGAAATGGCGTTCAAAAAACCCCAATTAACATTAAAATGAAATTAAAAACCACAGATATGGAAAAAATAAGTAGAAGAATCTGTGAAAAAAAGAATTGTGGCGATAAATCTTCTGCTATTTTAAATTCTAAGTTTTTATGTGAAGATCACTTCAGAGAAATACATCCTGGGAAAGAATCAAGTTTATTAAGGTTATTACTCAAATTATTATAGAAAGACGAAATTTAAAGGGTTAGAACGCAAAAATGGACAAATTTAAAGAGAGATCAACAAGAAAATCAAAGAAACGTGAGAATAAGAAATTTCCCTATAAGAAGACCAGGAAAGAGTTAATCGGTGTAGAGGAAAAGTGATTTTATCTATTGCGAACCTCCAATATTCCCAAAACTTATTCCATATTCAACTAAATTTTCCCCCATATATTCATTGGCAAATACAATGGCTTTCCTTAATGATGTTTGAAAACTTAATCTTGTTGCTGTCTTTTTATCAAAATCATTATCAACACAATGATTCATCCACACTTCATATTTCTTATTCTCTTTCAAAATTATTAACTGATTATTAGCACTCATTTTATCTTTTACGCACTCTCCTTATTCGTTTTTTTCTTGAAATTATTATCTATGTAATCTATAAATTGGTCACGAGTTATATCTTGCTTAAATAAGCCCTCTAATTCACACCATAATTTTCCTCTTGTTTCTTTTTCCATTTTTATCTTTTACGATTTTTTAGTGTTTCTATTTATTTTTTTGATAATCTTATCCTTCCATTTTTTGATTATATCATAATGAATAAATTGTTTATATTCATTTGTTTCATTTTCAATCATCTCAATTATCTCTTTTTCTCTATTTTCAATTGCATTTGGAACAATAACATTCTTAACTTCAAATTCAAGTTGTTTTTTCTCTTCTTGCATTAATTCAACTGTTCTTGAAATTGCAGTGATTACAATCTTATTTGCTTTTTCATCACTTAATTTTCTAATGTTTTTCTGTCCAATCTTAACTGCTTCTTTCAATCTATCAAGTATTATTTGAGCATCAAAAATCTTCTTTGATAATTTAAAATATTTATCTTTATCTTTATCTTTTATTTTTTTCATTTTATTCTTTGTTAAATTCAATTCCTTTTTCTTGAATTATTTTGATTAATGCTTTTAATTTCTTCTTTGCTTCTTTCTCTGTTTTAGCTTCTACAAATAAACCAGCATTTCCAGTTCCAGTTTCTTTAACATAATTTGTAATCCACATTTCCCATTTGTCATAAGGCATAATTAAATCAAACTTTGCTTTTTCCATTTTATCTTTTACGCTTACTTTGATTTAATTTAGAAATATACTCTGCTTGAGTTTCTTTCTTAACAACTTTAATATTAAACTTTTTTAAAATCCTATCAAATAAATCAGCTTCAATCTCTCTGCCTATCGCCATCTTTAGAAATTTCTCTTTACTTATCCAACGAACCCTTATTGTTGTGTATTCATTATTTGTTCTTTCACGAACCATGAATATATTAAATATAATGAATATATAAACCTTTCTATGAAGAAGTTCTTAATATTAGAACAGGAGAAAAAAAGCTTGTGGAGAGAATCGAACTCCCATCTCTTTCTTACAAGGAAAGTATTCTACCATTGAACCACACAAGCAGAGTTAGAACTATTAATTATTTACTTGTCGTGGTGGCAGATTTAAAATTCATTTGAATATGGCAGTTGGTTTTACGGTTTAGCAGACCGTCGCTTTCATTACTGTCAGCTTTGGATACATGAGAATCCCATTGTAATCATGAATTACAATGACCAACCAAAATATCTATAGATTCAAACTTTTTAAAATGTTCGTCTTTCCCTACAGACAAAATTAACATTATTGTACATTTACCATAAGGTAAATATACTTTTTAGTAAATATACCATAGGGTATATTACTATTTTATTATAATATATTAGTAATACCAAAAGGTTCGTCTTTCCCTACACGAGAAAAAATAAAGGTCATTCGGCACATGAGTTTTACTCGGGCTGACCAGACCACTAACCTATGCAAATGAAACAAAAAGTTTCAAAAGGTGTCGATGGAGACACAATAGATTAGAGTATTCAAACTTTTTAAAATGTTCTACTAGAATTAAAACCCCTTTAAGAGAGAATTACTTCGGCTAACAAGTCTTGGTATTAATTAACCTACTCAACCCCATAACACTATAAATAAAATTAGATAGTGCTTACTCTTAAAGGGGTGAAAAAAGGGTGTGATTGCTCACCGAATGTCATTGTTATGACTATGAAATTATCTTCTTTTCTTTCTCCTAACTACTCTACGAGCTGTTCTTCTAGCAACTCTTCTAACTTTTCTTTTAACTGTACCTACCATTTTATTCGCCTCCTCAATTATGATTTTTTGAATTTTGTGATTTCAACTACTTTGTTATTTCTAAACCCTAATCTTATATCTCCAACAAATCTAAACCTAGTTGGTTTTTTTCCTGGTGGAGCTTTCATTACAACTTTTACTTTTTTTAATACCATTTTAAACTCTACTAACTGCACTTGCAGTTTCTGATAATAATCCTATACCTACTAAAGCAGTAATTCCCCCTGTAATAATATCTCTAGTTCCACTTCTTTTTTTCTTTTTACCTTTCTTTAATTTTAATCTATATGATTTTAATGCCATGATTATTTTTTCTTTTTTATAAATTCTTTAAATCCTTTTTCATCAAATTTTGGATTTGATTTTTTAAATTCCTTCACACTTTCTTTAATTAATTTTTGTCTGACACTAGGTTTTCTAAAACTTTTTATTAATTTTGCTCTTCTTATGAAATCTTTTTTTGTTAATACCATTCTTTATTTATGTTTCTTTACTTTAAATTTTTCTCCAAATCCTGTAAGCTTTAAACCAACAGGACGTTTCTTCATAATCCTTTTGACAAACTTTTTTCTTATTTCACTTACCTTTCCCATTTTATTTATTTCCAAAACCTGAAGGTTGGAAAGGTTTTCTTATTCCAGGACTTTGAGGAGATCCCAAATTTTTCTCTTCTCTCATTTTTTTAGCTGTTTCCCTCATCTCTTCAGTTTTCTTTAAGTTTTCCTCCCTTCTTGCCATGTTCTTTTGAGTATAACTTGAAAGTTTAGAAAACATATTTGTGGGGTTTTCCGAACTTGATTTATTTAAGTTTCTCAATCTATTTGTTGCTCTAAGTTTTTGTAATCCAGATAATTTTGCTGCATCTTTTTTAGCTTGAGCCATTGCAACAATCTTAGCATCTTTCTTAAACTCTTCTTCAAATATTTGTTTCTTTTGGAAATCTGCTTCTCTTTGCATCCTTGCAAACTCTTCTTTCTCAATCCTTTTACGTTCTTGGCTTTCTTGGAATTTTTCTTTTAGATTTCCAAAAAGATTTTCAAACATTATGTTCTCCTTCTATTGACGAGATTGTTTATTGATCCGAATTTAAACATTACTACAATTACAAATACTACGATTGCTAATGCAGCTATTATTAATATTAATCTAGTAATAGATCTACCTCCTGAACTAGTAATATATCCATCTGGATTGTAAGTATATGTTAAATTAACTGCGTTTCCACTGGAACCTGAACTATCATTTACATTTAGTATAACAGTTTTAACACCATCTAATACTCCATCGGTCATACTTAAACCATTAGTTAATAGGCTTGTATTTGTTCCATTAATTATCGCAGTAACTTCAATTAAATCTCTTCCTTCAACAGCTAAAGATACATTAATTGCTGGTGCTATAACTGTTAAATTTACTTGACTTGCAGTATTAGTTTGTGTGAAAATATTATCTGAAAAACTACCAATAAATACTACGGCAATAATTGCACCTAAAAATATTGTGAAAATTGCCATCCCATCACCTTTTAATGAGTTTGCCATATTTTTTATTTTTATCTCCTCTTTGTTTACTAGTAATAAAGACTATATAAATTCTGTTAAATTATTTTCAATTTCCTTGATATTTATTAATTATCCAAGCCAATAAAATTACACCAGCTAAACTTACAAATGCAAATAATGCTGTAAATCCTCCAACTGTTACACTAGCTATAACTATCATTGGGAATAAGAAAAAAATTGTTGTATCAAATCCTAATTTTAATCTTGACGCTGCTATAAAATATAAGATTATAAATATTAAAAATGCAAGAATAAAACTTCCTGCAATTTCATTTATGAAAATACATTTGAAATCAATTATATCACAAGCTGCCATGTTAATCTTTCCCTCTCAACCATTCCACAATAGTGAGTATATATATTAAAATTATAGGAACAAAAATCATTGTTCCTAAAACTGCATTTATTGAAATGAAATAAGCAGCTATGAAAACTAAATCAGATGTTAATAATGCTAAACTAATAGATATTGGTATGAAAAATCTTATATCTCCTGGAATAAAAAATGAACCTATTAATACTGTTGCTCCTAGTGCTAAAGATGTAAAACCAGTTCCACTAAAAAATAAATTCTTTATATCACCAATAAAATCTGAAAAGAAAGTTGAAGCTGTTACATTTTCAATATTTATCAAAGCATTAAATATTATTGAACCTAATGAACAGCCATTTCCTGAATTACAAATTTGACCTGTAGCTATTAGAAACAAGTCTAAGAAAATTAGTAATGTTACGAATTGTATCATTTTTCCCATTTTATCTTGGTATTCTTATGAATAACCTCCTAAGTATAAAAAATAATCCTGCTGGTGTTAGTGATAATGCAATTCCATATTGATTAGCAAATTGTCCTAATCTATTTATTCCTGTGTTTGTTGTTTCTACAAATAATCCTGTATCTAACCAACTTACAACACTAAAAGCCCAAGTCATTAATAATAATACTGCAATATTACTTTCACTAGTTTCTATAACTTTTCCCACATTCATAAATATTAAAACCCCTGCCATGAAAGCTAAAATAAATATTAATCTATTAAAATCTCCAATAAGTTCATTATCTGAAGCAAGAGTTAATTGTTTGAATATAGAATAATCACCAACAAATTCTGTGAAAATTATCCATGACCTTGTTACTGAAATTGTTTCTTCAGATGTTTCAATAATATATGAACCAAAAAGTTTTGTATTGTTTAAAGTATTTAAAGTTCCAGATAAATTTCCCACACCTGCATTGCTTACAAATAATAGTTCTGAATTACTTAAGTTTGTTATATTCATAGAAATTAAAGTTATGGAAGTTAAATTACTTGTTACATTAAATGTAAATGAAACAACAGTATTATTTGGAAGTGTTGAATTACTGGGACTTATAGTATAAACAGTTCCTCTAGAAATAATTGTTCCATTTGAAATTGAAATACCACCCCCCATAATAACAGTTCTTAAATCTGCTGTTGGAGTGAAACTAAAAACATTATCTGCAAAACCTGTTTTACTAAACGTTGCTGTATGAACTATGTTTGGATTTAGGAAGAAGGTTGCAAAACCAGAACTATCTGTTAACCCTGTTGCAACAGTTATTGTATTTCCACTTAAAACTCTTGTTATAATTGCAGAAACAAATTCTATTGTATCTCCATTAATATTTGTTGTTTTAAAAGGAGAGAAAAGCCCTAAGTTTGTTGGAAGTAAAAATAAAACTTGAGTTAAAGTTGCATTTGATAATGTTGTTGTTAATGAAAAACTTCTTTGTTGGCTTATATCATTATTGTAATCCATATTCAAAATTATGTTAAAATTTCTATCACTAGGGTTTCCACAGAAAGTATAGTTTGTTTTTTGAACAGCATCTGTAAATAACAAGGTTTTATTGACTTCTGAAATTGTTCCTAGAGAATAACTCCAAGTTGAACTTATTGTTGCATTAATATTTTCTTCAGCAAGTGTTTCATTTTTAAAAGTTATATTAATAAATGGAATATTATTTGGAGAAGAAAGACAAACAGTAAAGTTAGTTGCATTTATTACTTGTGTTTGAAGTGTTGTGTTAATAATTTTTCCACTTATTGTTAAATTGAAATTATGTGTTTTAGTTCCAATTGAAGCAGGGATTGTAATTGATTTAGTTACTGAATAATTATCTCCTACAGGATTTGTAATTATTGCTCCAGTATTTTCTGTTCCATCAAATGTTAAACTTCCAGCATTTATTGAAGATCCATTTGTAGTAACATTAACTGTGAATCTTTCTGATGCTGTTTCAAATGAACTTGAATTAAATGTTGTTGAAGTTTGAAGAACTAAATAACTCCAATTGACAACTTGAGAAGCAAGATTTCCAAGAGTATCATTTGCAAAAAAGGTTAATGTTCTATCTGTCCCAATTGTGAAATTACTTATATTTGTTGCACAATTTAATGTTGTATTAACTCCTTCATATTGTAATAAACAAGTATCTAAATTAATATCACTTACATTAAATTTTAATGTTTGATTTTCTGCAATATCTTGAAAGTTAATAACTCCAAAAGGTTCTGTTACATTTAAAGATGGAGCTATTGTATCTACAGAAAAGAAAATAGTATCATTTAATCCAAAAACTCCTGTTATAGAATTATTTGCATAAAGTAATAATTGAAAACTTCCATCTTCAACTTCCAATGTTGTATTTATATTTGGTAGGGTTACATTTGTGCCATTATAGTTTACAATCCATTTATCAACAGAAACAGATTCATTCGTGGCATTAAAGAAAATTGTTGAAGTTGCAAAAGTTATATTTGTTGGAGAGAAAACTTTTATCGTTGGAGCAGTATCAACAGTAAAAAATATTGAGTTATTCAATCCAAATATCCCACTTACAGAATTATTCGCATAAAGTAATAATTGAAAACTTCCATCTTCAACTTCCAATGTTGTGTTAATATCTGATAGAGTTACATTTGTTCCATTGTAGTTTACAATCCAAGTGCCAATAGTTGCATCTGCTGTTGCATTAAAGAAAATTGTTGGAATTGCAAAAGTTGTGTTTGTTGGTGAGAAAACAGAGATTGTTGGAGCAAAAACATTTCTAAAGGTTATTGCATTTCCATCATTAAAAAGTTGAGTTATTTCACTTTGAGATAAACTCCTATTCCAGATTGCTACTTCATCAATTAAAGAATCACTAAAATGATTTGATGGTCGTCTACCCATTCTTAAAACTCCTCCAAAATTTGATTTAATATTTCCCCCAGCAGATGCAATATTTAATTCAAGAGTTCCATTCAAAAAAATAGTAACAGAAGTTCCATTGTATCTTCCAACAATGTGATACCATTGCCCTAAGTTTAGATCTGTACTTCCTTCGGCAAGAGCAAGCGCATTAGCTTCATTCCATACAATAAGTCGTAAACTGTCTGCATTAAGATCAAATAAGAATGTGCTATTAGAAGTGGTTATCTCTTGGCTTAAAACAGTTTCTCCACCTGCCGAAGCAAAACTATTGACAAAAACCCATGCCGAGAGAGTGAGTGCATTTGTATCAAAATAACTATTTATGTTTCCTGTAAGATTAGCAGAATCGCTTCCACTAGAAGTAAAATTAAATGAATTATTTATTATTCCTACTACCCCTCTTGTCGCTCCAAAATTTGTTCCATCATTATTTCCTAGAGAATCTACTATTGCTCCACTTGTACCATTAAGAGTATAATAAGCAATCAATCCAACATTTAGCTCTGCTGTCCATACACTATGAAGAGAAACTTTTTGTCCACCTATTTCCCAAACCCCATCAATATAATCATCAATTTCAACATAAACTTCTATTCCTATTCTTATATTACTAGAAGGTATATCTCTTGAGTTATAAGGAAGCCAATCATTATAAGTTTCAGTTCCAACTAGAATTCTCTCACAATTTTTTGTTCCATTGATTGAAATATTGCAGTTGCCTTTACCATAAATATTTCTTTCTTTTTCTCCCCAATAAACAAAAGAATAATCTCTCTCAACTAATTTCTCTGTTTTCATATCTGTAAATTCAATATCTCCAAGTCCATTAATATACAACCCTGAAAACCTAAAATCGTACCACATAACCACTTGACTTCCTGCTCCTACTTTTTTAACATAATCAATTGATGGATGTGATTTTAATTCTGCACTTCCATAATTTTTTCCCAATCCCCACCAGTTATCTAAGTCCACTTTTAAATCACTGTTTGAATATGTTAATTTATTATTTCCACCCCATTCTAAAGCACTTACAGTTCCCACTAGTAATACTAGTATGAATGTAAATAACATTAATTTTTTCATCTTGGTTTACTCCTTGTCCAATTTGTAACTAGCCACATTACTGAAGCTAAAAAATAAGCTCCAACAAACCAAACCATCCCTATTCCTGTTACAAAACATACTGGGCGTTTAGTTAGTTTATCATCTCTATCATCATCATCAAAATCACTTTGGTTAAAATTAGGAGTTCCAGGACAATTTAAAAAAGAATTACCTCTCACTTCATCTAATACTTCTTTTAATGGATCTATTGTTACAACTAAAGTTAATGTAATTAAAAAAAAAACTGTTAATAATACAAAACCTATTGCTCCTCCTCTTCCTTGTTTACCTTTCATTTTAATTTTAAATTCATCGGAACTTTTTTTAATTTTCTCGCTCTTTGGATGGAACTTTTTTCTCTTCTTGAATCTAATCTAAATCTTGCTCTTTCTACAATTACAAAAGCACCTTTTTGACGAAGTGGAGAGTTGGGAACAGGTCTTCTAAATTTTGTTGAGGGAAATTCAAATGCTTTAATATCTTTTTTCTTTGGAGGTTGTTTACTTGCGATTATTCTTCCTGAAGCTGAAAGTCTTTTATCTAATCTTTTTGAAAGAGTTCTTTTAGCAAGATTTGGTGGAAGATTACTTGCTATTTTACGACTTTTTCCTCTTCTTCGTTCAAATACATTAAAAGAATCTCCTTTCAAATCAAAAGGAATTATTTTTTTAATTCTTTTAACTTTAACTTTTTTAGGAAGAGGAGGGGGGATTGGAACAAAGGGTTTGAATCTTCTTATTCTAGGTTTTGCTGATCCCGATCTGAAAGAAGTTTTTAATAATCTACTCAAAGCTAATTTAGATTGTGTTCTTTGTGCTTGAACTAATTTTAATCTTTGTTTTTGTGCTTGTTTTGTTTTTTGTATTTGTTTTGTTATTTGTTTTGTTCTTTGTGCAGAAGTTAAACTTGTAGCAACTCCTAATGTTTGAGCCGAAGCTATTGTTGTTGCTGAAGCAGTACCTTGAGCAATTTTAAATCTTTGTCCAAGAGTTAATTTTGATCTTTGTACCCTCTTTAATTCTCTTGCCTGATTTCTTTTTACTCTAGATATTTCTTTCGCTCTTCCAGGTTTTAATCTTGTAGGAATTCTAACGGTAATTCCAGGTCTTGATGGTAATTCTCTAACTGTAATTCCTGGTGCAATTTTAACTCTGGAAATTTTTATTATATTTTTTTCAATTAAACCTAAAACAAAATTTTGAAAGTTTTGTTTTGCTTGAATTGTTTTTAATCCTTTTTTTATTTCTGCTAATATTTTTGCTTGTTCTTTTGGAGTTTTTGCTTGAGCTAATCTTCTTTCAATTGCAGCAAGTGCCTTCCTACCTTTATTAATATCTTCTACATTTAATTGTTCTAATTCTCCAAATTTCCCACCCTTTTTCTTTTTTAAGAATCTACCTAATTCATCAAATCTTGTTTCCCCTCTTCTTCCTGGAGGGATAGCTTTCTTTAATAAATCTGCAATTTGTTTGAATTCTCTTTCAGCTTGAGGTAGACTTTTTAATCCTGTTGTTGTGAATCCTGCACCAAATGAAAGAAATCCCACTGTTTGAAGTATTGCTGCAGTTTCTCCTTCTCTTTCAAAAGTATTTTTTATACTTACAGCTTGAGCTGCTGTTAATGTTATAACCCCTAAAGTTCCAGCAATTTTTAATACATCATCAAATTTAGCACTACCTTTTAATGCCTTTGGAATTATTTTTGTTACAGCACCTCTTAAAAGTGTAATCCCTTTTCCAACCCCTGCACCTAAAGCAAAATTTTCACCAACTTCAAAAATTAATTCTGCAAGAGGATCTGCTTGATCAGGACGGAATTTAAAAGCTCCTCTTGGATCTGCTAATATTTTTTTTAATTCACTTTTTAGAAACTTTTCACTTCCAATAAGTAAAGGAAGACCTGTTGGAGTAATAATTGACTTTGCTAAAGATCTTAAAGCTTCATTTTTAATAAATTTTAATTGAGGGCTACTCTCTTTAATATTTCTTACTAATGCTTCAATATTTGTTTCTGCAGGTCTAACAACTCCTGGAGGTATAATTGGAAGGGTAGAACCAAAAGTAAATCCTGGATTTTTTTCTCTTCGTCTTTTATCTGCAGCAAGAAATTGTGTTTCGGTAAGTAGTGCAGATCCTGTTTGTTTAGACCTTACTAATTGTTCATTTTCAAATCTAAAATTAAAGTCTTGAACTCTTATTTTTCCATTTTCTCTTCCTATGGGAATTGCTAATGTAAAAGAAGTTGAACCTGTTGCTTGTCTAAAACTTTCTGCAAATTTTTCTGGTTGTCCAAATGTAATTTTTTCTAAAGGTGCTATAGAAACTTCAATAGGTTCTCTTAATTGTCTTGATAATTGTTGTGCAATATCTTGAAATCCTACAAGCTTTCCATTAATAACAATAGGTTCTAATTGCTCTAATGTTCTGCTTTGTTGTCTTAGAAAATCACTAACACCTCTTAATTCTCCATTAACAAAAATAGGTTCTAACCCTCTTCTTTCAAGTTCAGTAAGTTTTTCACTTATTGCTTTTGTCAAAGCTATTTCTTTCCCTGCTTGAAATTCACGAATGAACTTTTTAACTTGTGGAGAAGCTCCAGGATCAACTATACCTTTTCGGAATAGTTTTTTTGCTTGTTCAAAATCACTTTGCCTTTGCCTTTGTGTTGCAATTTGACCTTCAACATCTCTAATCTCTTGTTCTGCTTTAGTTATTAGAGATTCTATAGGAATTAAAGTTTGAAGAGCTTGACTTCTAATACTTTTTAATTGTTTTGCTTGAGCTTGTCTTTGGGCTAAACTTTGCCTAGTTTGTTGTCTAACTTCTATTGCTGTAAGCTTAGGTTGTTGAGTTCTTATTTGTATTTGCTGTCGTTGACTTTCTACAGCTACTTTTTGAGTTGTTAATTGTTGTCTTGCTTCACTTACTGAAACCATTTTATTTTTTCTTCTTATTAAAAATAGTTAATTTAACAAAAAGATCCTCACCAAATTTAATTGTGGGATTTATTTTTTTGATTTGTTTTCTAGAAAGAGGAACATTTAATTGTTTATTTCTTTTATTGATAAATACTTTTCTTTCAATAGTTTTCTTAGACATAAAAACTACTAGTAAAACAACTATATAAATTCTGTTAGGAAACAGGTTGAAGAAACCAAATTATTTTATCTAAAATCCATGCTATTAAATAAAGATTAGCTGTAACCACAGCTATCTTTAAAGGTAAACTCAAATTAGACATTGTTATTTTATCTTTCATTCTAATTTCTTACTTCTAAAAGGAGAAACTATGTTACCCTTTTCATCTCTTGTCCAT
>SDBV01002372.1_pt1 | contig 28114 bp, 40 predicted proteins | sample 2277081 | NCBI WGS metagenome assembly SDBV01 (sample SAMN10402039, study PRJNA504765) | marine sediment metagenome | isolation source: marine sediment core GS10_PC15, 223 cmbsf | place: Arctic Ocean: Southern Knipovich Ridge | collected 2010 | reverse complement strand
CGTTACAACGTTCTCTTATCGGTGAAATATTTTCCCGCATTGAGCGAACCGGCCTCAAACTAGTTGCTATTAAAATGGTCCGACCAACTCAAAAACAGTTGTACGAACATTACAATAAGGATGACGCATGGTACGAGAAAAAAGGACAGACACGAGTTGAGATGCTTAAGAAAGCAGGCAAGTCAATTAATCGAAAGGCAATTGAATACGGTAAAAATATTATTCGAGGAAGTATAAAATTTATGACCGCTTCTCCTCTAGTTGCCATGGTATGGGAAGGGAACCAAGCGATTGGGATTATAAAAAAACTTGTTGGTACTACTGAACCATTAACTTCCGATGTAGGTACGATTCGGGGAGATTATCAACTGGACTCTTATGATTTAGCTGAAGCAGACGATCGTGGGCCAGTTCGTAACCTCATACATTGCTCGGATGAAAAAAGTGAAGCGAAACGAGAGATTAAACTTTGGTTCAATAAGAACGAATTGTATGATTACCGTCATATCGCTGAGGAAATTCTCTACGATGTTAATCTAGACGGCATACGGGAGTAATTGTTGCTAATCTGAAATGGAGGTATAATATAGATAGCTCCGTTGATACTTACTTAAAGAGAATAAAGCGCAAAAGCACTTCTAGGGAGTCTTATATGATTGCATGTCTGTGTGACTTGCACTGCGGACACCCCCTTGTTTAATAGGCTACTATTCTTTTGAGTAATTATCGCGGGGCTTTAGTTTGAAAGAAAAACCCGCGAGTTTATCGCGGGATTTCTATTTTGAGATCTTCTTCGATTACCAGACTACCGTCTGGCGTCATGCATTGCCGTGGGAATGATTCAGCTATTGGATATTCACAATCTTTTATACTAATAGTTCCCCGCTTTGAGTCTAAATCATTGAATAGGTCGAGATATCTTTCGACTATAATACTGATCTCCAGAACTATTCTGTCTGCTTGCTGGACTAGTAAGAATGATTTACTAATAATACCATTTTCAAGATGAGTACTACTCTGCTCAATTAATTCTTTTGCCCAGTCAATTTTTCTTTGGAGCTCTTTCTGATTTTCTTGATCAAGATTAGCTTTTTGAAGTATCTCTTCGGCTTTTATAATATTCTCTTCTGCTATATTTAATCTCTCTTGAACTGCTAGATCGAATCCTGATGTGTCAGAGACTGGGAGCTCTTCTGCTGCTAGCATCATACCCCCTCCACCCATGCCTCTAGACTCCTGATCTAGGATAGCATTTTCTGTCTTTACTCGTAATCTAGAAGCCATATTTGTTTTCGCACGCACATTTAATACTAAAGGCTCGGTTTCTCCTGGTATCGTTTTACTTGCAATGATTTTAGTTAAGACATAATCATGAGCTCTTAATGATGTCTCAAAATGTGAGCTGAATTCTGCGGCGTCTGCCATCTTATTTTGTAATTCAAATTCAGCGATTCTGGAGTTAACTATTTGGGCTCTCTTCTCAAAATCTTCCTCAAGGTATTTCATGTGTTCGGCCCTTAGGCTTTCTTTTGCTGCTAGTTTTTCAGCTTCTTCTAATCTTCGTTCTACCTTTCTTATCTCCCATCGAAGTTTGGCTTTATCAGAGAATACAAGATAATCTTTGGCTCGCTCATTGAAATGTTTTTTTATTGGATAGAGAAAACTATCAGGAGTTGATCCTTCTGCAGCAACGGACATACCTGAGCCACCGATAACTATTAACAAAGCAGTAAATGCAACAGCATATCTTCTGAGTAAAGTAGTTATAGGGATTCTTGGTTTTTCAGGGATAGGATTGGATTTCATGAATTGAAAGAGTTTCTCACGGATCTGAGTTTTTTCTTCTAGGCCGAGCTTAAGTTTTCGAGCCTCTTCAAATAGTTGTTTGAATCCTTTATCCATTTTTAACTAATTCATTAATTCTTTTGATTCCCCTATGTATTCTCACGGAAACAACATTTTCTGTTTCATTTATTGCTTTGGCAATTTCTTTCGGGGTCATATTATCAATATATCTTAATACAATAACTTCTTTATATTTATCATCTAAATTATCTAGAAGATTTAAAATATTCTTTCTATCTGCCACAAATGCTATTTGTGGTTCTTCGCTTGGTTCAAAACCATCTTCTTGCAACATATCTAATGAAAGCTCTTTCTTCTTTCTATATTGATCGATTATTAAATTAGTTGCTGTTTTATATAGAAAGGATTTCATATCCTTTACCCTATTCCCATTAGAAATATATTGCCAGGTTTTTTTGAAGGTTTCCTGCATAAGATCCAAAGCCTTGTCATGGTCTGAAATTCTAAAGTAGCAATGTCTATATATTGCGTCAGAAAAATCCTCGTATGCATTCATAAATCTCATATTTTCCTTCTTTGTGTTCATATATTATGACGTGGAAAATGGTGTAATATTACACCATTTGACAAACCTTATTTTTATTGCACTATATACGATTTTCGATGATTTGTAAAGAGGGGATTTTGGATAAGAGTTAGTATCGATATATTCCATTCTTCTCTTCTTGAAAAACTATTATTAATATATCAATATCCACATTTTGATTAATCTTAGTTCTATTTAAGAGAACCTTAAAATGGTATGATGTATGTATATATGGCGAAAAAGGAAATTGTGAAAAAAGCTGTTGTGAAAGAAAACACAGGAGAGTTTGAAGCCGAAAGTCTAGAGCCAGAAAATAAGGTTGTTACAAAGCCTATGGTAAAGGTGAAGCCTAAGCCAATTTTACAACCGAAGCCGGTTGTAAAGGTTCAACCTCAGAAGGTTGTTATAAAACCTATGGTAAAGGTAAAACCTAGACCAGTAGTACAACCAGAACCGGTTGTAGAGGTTCAACCTCAGAAGGTTGTTAAAAAAGTACAACCAAAACCAGTAGCTCAAACAGGAGGGATAGTAGATAAGGATAAATTAAAGAGGGAGAAAGCTAAAGAATTAAAGAGAAAAGAAGATCTCAAGCTTTTTGCTTCCGAGGCTGTTACAATAAAGAGAGAATTGGACGGATTGTCCAAACTTCCTTCTATTAATATCCCTATAATCCGGGCGATTGATTTTCTAATCAAACACGCTTTCTTTATGTGTGCGTCTGATATACACTTCGAACCTTTCGAAGAATGCGTAAATATTCGTTTAAGAGTTGATGGTATTTTGCATGACTTTTTCAAATTCCCCAAAGAATCTCAATCTGGGTTGGTCACACGTATTAAGGTTTTGGCGGGGATGAGAACGGATGAACACAGAGCGGCCCAAGATGGAAGATTTCGTGTAGAAATAGCCAGACCTGTCGACAGAGATTTTGATATTCGTGTTTCTGTTGTTCCCACATATTATGGCGAAAAAGCCGTATTAAGATTATTGGCCGAACAAGCGGAGATTGAGTCTTTAGATGACCTTGCTTTTACCACAGAAAACAGAGCAAAACTAAATCAAGCTTTGGCAAAGCCTTACGGAATGATCTTGGCTACCGGTCCTACAGGTTCTGGTAAGACAACTACTTTGTATACGAGTTTAAAGGCTATTAGTTCAAGAGAAGTCTCTATTATTACGATTGAAGACCCTATTGAATATTCTATTGAAGGTGTTGATCAGATTCAGGTAAATAACCAAACGAATTTAACGTTTGCTAATGGGTTACGTTCTATTTTACGTCAGGATCCTGATGCGATCATGGTTGGAGAAATTAGAGATCAGGAAACGGCATCTATTGCTGTAAATGCTGCGTTAACGGGTCACAAAATGTTCTCCACACTACATACGAATGACGCTGCTACAACATTGCCGCGACTTTTGGATATGAAGGTAGAACCTTTCCTTATTGCATCTACAATAAATATTGCTATTGGCCAGCGTTTGTTAAGAATGATTTGTGTTCAGTGCAAAGTTAAAAGAAGACTAACGGATTTGGAATTCCAAGGGTTAAAAGACGCAATACCGATAACGATATTGAAAGAACATAGGGATTTTTATTACGGAAAACCAGGTCCCAACTGTAGCTGTAACGGATCTGGATATAAAGGCCGAGTCGGTATTTATGAAGTTTTGGAAATAGACGATGAAATCCGAGCGGCAATTATGAGAAGAGCTGATGCAGGAGAGCTCAAAAAAATTGCTATAAAAAAAGGAATGAGAACAATGATGGAAGATGCTTTCCAAAAAGCACTCGATGGAGTTACAACCATAGAAGAAGTTCTCAAGATGACTTATGAAGACTAATCAAGCTGTTGTCCAAAACGATCAAGTAGCTGTAGGCAATAAACAAATTGTCCAAAAAAGAGTCGTTAAAAAACCTATGGTGAAAGCAAGAATTAGACCAGCGGTGCGACCAAAACCGATTCTCAAAGCAAAGCTGAAGATTGTAAAGAAAGCTAAGAAGAAAAAAGAGAAGAAACCATTTATTCTCTTTTTCCATTTGTCTAACAAGGAAAAGATGTTTTTTGCTAGGCGTATGGAGATGATGCTACGTACTGGAATGCATGTACTTGATAGCTTGCTTAAGCTACGAGAACAAACCGAGAGCCCCGCGTTTTTAAAAGTTTTGGATCAGACTATTTTAGATGTGAGAAGTGGACAATTTTTGTATGTTGGTCTAGGGCGTTTTAAAAATAAGTTTGGAGAATTCTTTATTAACGTAGTTAGGGTGGGAGAGATAAGTGGAACTCTCGCCAATAGTTTCAAATATTTAGCGGAAGAATTAAGGAAGAAACAAGAATTGGCGAGCAAGGTAAGGGGAGCGATGATCTACCCTGCTGTTATTCTTGTGGCAACTATTGGTATTACCGGAGTTTTGATCTTCTTTATATTCCCTAGAGTTATTCCGATTTTCGAGAGCATGAAAGTAGAGTTGCCTCTCGCGACGGTGATTTTAATAACAATAGCGGAAACGCTTTTGAATTACGGACTTTATATATTTGCTGGGATAGCAGCCTTTCTTGTCTTTCTTCGGATGTTGTTAAGGATACCGAAGATAAAGATGGCATGGCACAAGTTCTTTTTAATAATTCCGTTTGTTAATAAATTAGTCATAGCCGTAAATGTCATTAGTTTTGGGAGAACCATGGCTCTGCTTTTAAAGAGCGGAGTTAAAATTGTTGAAGCTCTAAATACCACAGCAGACACTTTAGCCAATCGAGCCTATCGTAGAGAGATAATAAGGGCAGCTGCCCATGTGCGTCAGGGGGGAACGATTGCTGAATATTTAGAGACAAGACCTAGATACTTTCCCAAAGTTTTTTCTCAGATGATAGAAGTCGGAGAGAATACGGGGACATTGTCTGAAACAGCAATTTTCTTAGCTAATTTTTATGAAGAAGAGCTAGACGGATCTACAAAAGCTTTATCAACTATTTTGGAGCCTCTCTTGTTGGTAGGTATGGGCCTTACGGTGAGCTTTATTGCTTTAGCTATTCTCTTACCTATCTTCCAGATTACTTCATCTGTAGGAAGATGAGACCCTCTGCCGGATTCACAATTCTAGAAGTTATGTTGGTAATCGGCATGTTAGCCATAATCTTTTCAATTGGGGTACCTCTTACTTTTAATTTTTACCTTAACTACGAATTAACAACGGAAAGAGATAATTTTATTGCTATACACCAGCAGGCAAGGAATGCTGCGATGACTGGAGAAGGTGGAACGGATCACGGAGTATACATAACTAATGATGGCTATGTCTTATTTGAAGGAGAAAGTTATGCGAGTCGTTCAATAGATCGTGATTTGAATATTTCGAGGAGTGGTCTTATAGAAATAATTGGGCCGACCGAGACTGTTTTTGATTCTTTGTCCGGAAGAACTGCTTCGGCAGCTTTTTCTGTAACTAACGGAGAAAAAATATTTAATATCGATATAAATACGGAAGGGAATATAAGTTGGGAATTATGAGGAATGAATCGGGACAAATGTTAGTTGAGGTTCTAGTCGCATTATCTCTTTTTGTGATCATTATAACGGCTGTGATTATATTTTTCTTCAATGGGCAGCTAGCTACTTTATCGGCAGGAAGAAATAGGGAAGCTTTAGGTATCGCACGGAACGGGATAGAAGCGGTTCGTTTCATTCGTGATACAGATTGGATAAATATGTTAAACGGACAGTATGGCCTAGAATTCACAGAGGGGCAGTGGCGATTTAATGGCACATTTGATACTACCGGGGACTATACCCGTGTTATTTCAATAACTACTCCGGAGACAAATGTTAGACAAATTATTAGTCGTGTATCTTGGCAGGATGACAGATTTGGGCAGCAGGAAATTGAAATAACGACACTTCTATCCGATTGGCAAAATGCTCCCCCTCCTTCACCCCCTGGCGGTGATCCAGGCGACCCTGGTGGCGGAGGTATTATTGGAGACTGGGCTAATCCGCGAACTTTGGGTTCTGTCAACCTCGGGCCCGGTAATTCGGCTACCGACGTGGATGTTTTGAATAAAATTGTTTTTCTTTCTACGAAAGCATCAACTCCAACCAAACCAGATCTACATATTGTGGATGCAACAGATGGGGAGCATCCCGTTGTAATTGCTGATTTGAATACAGGGGATGGGCTGAATGCCATAGATGTTAGCGGTGACTATGTATATGTAGCTAATAACGATAAAGATGTCAGTCATCTTCAAGTAATTAATGTGAGTGATATATATGATCCTTCTATGATCTCTCAGTTTTGGTTTACCGATGCAGGGGAGGCTGTATCTGTATTTTATTTAGATGACAAGGTGTATGTCGGAACTGAAAAAAGTGGCGGTGGTAAGGAATTCCATATTGTTGATGTGAGCGATCCCTATCATCTTAGTTTAGTAGGTGATCTGGAACTTGGGGAAGATGTTAATGGTATTTTCATAAAGGATGACAAAGCGTATCTAGCGACAAGTGATGGCGACGAACTAATAATTGTTGACCTCATCGATCCTGTTAATCCGATTGTTTATTCAACCTTTGATGCTGAGGGTGGTTCGGAGGACGGCAAAACCGTGTACATTGTCGGTGATAAATTGTATTTGGGCCGTCTTGTAGGTGGGAAGCACACTAATCACCATGAATTTTACATACTGGATATTTCTGATTCTCTCAACCCAAGCAGTCTAGGGTCAGTAGATTTGGCAACTAGCCTTAATGATGTTGTCGTGAGAAGCCACCTAGCTTTCTTAGCTACATCTTTACCTAATAGCGAATTTCAAATTTGGGATATTTCAGATCCGGCTGCACCATCGTTGTTCTCTACATTTAACTTCCCGCAAGTTGCTACGGGCATAGACTTTGAAGACAATTTGGTTTACGTATCAGTACGAAGTAACGATGCTTTAAGAATTATTACCTCTGGACTATAAGATGAAAGGATTTACTTTAATTGAGACATTAATATACTCGGCGATCCTAGTTATTGTTCTCGGCGGTATTTTTATGATTTTTTATTCTATAATGACAACATCGGAAAGCCTAAGATATCAGGTAGAATTAACACAAAATATAAAATTCTTAGAACAAAAGCTTAAGTGGGCACTGACGGGGGCGGAAGAAATAACGATGCCAGCTATTGGTAGTGCGAGTAGCCCAATTTTATGGATTAACAAACCGGGAGTAGCTAACCCCTTAGTATTTGATATTGATAACGGGATAGCGAGGATTGCTTCGGGAAGTGATACTCCTGTTCCTTTGACCAATGATTTTGTAAACATAACGACAATTAGTTTCGAAACATTTTCTTTCTCGGACAGCACAGGAAGCACGGTTAGAATTAGAGCTGAAATAGAAAATTTATATGAAATCGCTCCGGCGACGACATCATTAGACTTATTTATCTCCACCCAATGATTAGAAAATCAGAACAAGGATATATCGCATTAACTACAGTCATTATTCTAGGTGTCACTTTATTAGTTGCTGTTTTGGGCTTTGGCTTCATAATATTTTTCAACAGGGAAAGCACAACCCAGGCTATTTTAAAAGATGATTCATACTTTGCTGCGCGAGCATGTATAGAACAAGCGCTGCTTAACCTAACTGCAGATTCGGCATACACTGGGGGAGAAAATATTTCTGTTGGTAGTAATCAATGTACGATATCATCAGTTGCACAAGACGGAGAAAACTATTTAATTATCACCACAGCGACTGTTGAGAGAAGTACAACCACTTTGGAGTTAACAGTAGATGGGATACTAGATGTAGTCTCTTTCGTTGAAAGATAGGTAGATGTGGATAAAAAAGTTATTATTTAATGCTAATATTAAAAGACGGTCGAAGTTATATATTAATTTTATTAGAAAAAATTGTACAATGAAAAATAAAAAAATTGCTGGTTTCACCCTTATTGAGTTATTGGTTGTTATCGGCATCATCGCCATTTTGGCGTCTGTAGTCATTGTAGCTTTGAACCCGGCAAGACAATTTGCTCAGGCACGAGACACACAGAGGTGGTCAAACGTTAACACCATCTTGAATGCTGTCCACCAGAGAATGGCAGACAGCAGAGGTCTTTGGAACACTACCTGTGGGACAGTTACTGTTACCTTGCCTACAATAACTTCCGGTATCGGAAGTAGCGGCATCGACCTTGAAGATTGTTTGGTACCAACCTACATCTCTTCGATGGTTGTTGACCCAGATGGGGGTTCATTAGCTTCATCCGGCTACACTATTATAAGAAATGCGACGACTGGGAGAGTTACAATTACAGCCCCATATACTGAGATTGAGGAAACAGACATCTCTGTATCACGATAATAATTCGATCTAAAAAGAGACTGCTTTATTAGTAGTCTCTTTTTGTTTAGTTAAAACTTGTCGGGCTGCCGGGAATCGAACCCGGGTCACAGGACCCCCAGCCCTGTATAATGACCATTATACTACAACCCGTATTCTCCCTTTTCGAATACGAGCTCAATCTCTTTCTCTAATAGGTCAAGAAAAACATCTTCTAGTTCCGGGGTCCCTTTAAGATTCATTATCTCTCTTACTTTATCTAAGTTAATCTGAAGTTTTTTCGCAACTTCGATTCTTTCTTCTTTCTTGGCAAATTCTATAAACTTTTCTAATTGAAACTCTATCTGCCGCAATACTCTATGTTGAAAATCATGGCCCTTTAGATCATCTATTGATTCTTTAAGCTTTTCTCGCATGACTGTCATAACTTTTTCTGATTGATCTCCTTCTTCTATTTTTTCAAACAATTGTTTTTTTTGGAACCAGAGATTAGATAATTCTTCTATTGTTTGGAGATTAGCTCCGGCAACAACGTGGGGAATATTATTGAGTCCGGGTTCCCCACCTTCTTCTGAAAGATAGTACTTAACTTTGGCTAACTGACCGGATAATATTCCCTTCCGGATTCTTATGAGCTTTCTTCTGATGTCACCACTGAAAGTAACGTCGATGGCGAGTCCCAAGTGAGAAAACTTACCTTCATCGGAAAATTCTGTAACCATATCAATTCCGTTTTTGATGTCATCATATATTGAAGTAATTCTGATCATGGCTTTATCTCCCATCCAACGTCCTTTCTCTGCACTGTCGGTATATAACAGTTCGAGGATCTCTGCGATCCTTGCTGCTTCTTTCTGTTCCGGAGTATCTTCCTCTCTCATTTTTGCTTGGAGTTTTTCTACGTATTCCTTGTCTGCTTCTACATCATCGTAGAAATCTTTGAATTCATCCATCTCAATACTTTCTCTTTCTTTTAATAAAAGAGCATGAGTTTTTTCGAGGGTTCCCATTTGTTCTCTACCAAATGTTTCGAATTTGAATTTTTTCTCCATAGAATTTAAATAAGGTACCTCTTATCGTACCTTATTTTGTGCTTTCTTACATGAGGTGCAAGCTTTCACTCGCTTGCCATCTAATTGAGTCCATTGTAAATTTGGACGCTGCTTGCGCTTTCCAGTTGGGTTATAATTACCTCGTAATAGAGTTCTTGTGTTAGCGGTATTAGATTTCTTGCCGCAGATTGTACATCTGATCATAATATGTTATTCAAATTAGGCTTTTACAATTTACAACAAAATTGCTAGTATTGCAAGAGCTTATGGGTATAGAAACATTATTATTTCTAGCTATATTGCTGTTCTCCGTGGTAATCCATGAGGTTTCTCATGGTGTTGCGGCAAACAGTATGGGAGATGATACCGCCAAAAGACTAGGGCGGCTTACTTTAAATCCGCTAAAACATCTAGATCTGTTCGGTTCAGTAATATTACCACTCCTCCTTATTCTTTTGAGAACTCCGTTTATTTTTGGTTATGCCAAACCGATGCCATACAATCCTTATAAACTGAATGATAAGAAGTACGGACCGGCTAAGGTAGCTATGGCAGGACCAGCAGCTAATATAGTTATTGCCTTTTTATTCGGGATGATGACCAGATTGGCAGTAGCAGGGATTATACCCGTAGGACCTGCAGTTATTAATATGTTTGAGGGGATAGTCTGGATTAACGTGCTGTTGGCAGTATTTAATTTGATGCCGATTCCACCTTTGGATGGGCATTGGCTTGTCCTTACTTTCCTGCCTGATAAATTTGCGAGATTCAAGATGATGTTTCAGCGGATGGGAATTTTCCTATTCTTCATCTTACTTTTCGTTGTCTTCCCTTTAATTGTGCCTGTAATTGTGTTAATTTCAGAACTAATGATAGGAAAGCCCCTTTTTATATAGTTTAATTTGACTTATTGAAGGGTTTCTGTTAATGTTTTGTTGCTTTTATGCCAACATTTAACCAACTCTTAAAAAATAAGAGAAAGACAGTTAAGGCCAAACCAAAGGCCCCAGCTTTGTCTTTGGGATTTAATCATAAGAAAAATAGACCTGTTATGTATTCTTCTCCATTCAAGAGAGGTGTTTGTACTAAGGTAACAACCGTAACCCCTAAGAAACCTAACTCTGCTTTGAGAAAAATCGCCAGAGTTAAGTTAACTAACGGAATGGAAGTTACCGCATACATCCCTGGAATAGGCCATAACTTGCAAGAGCACTCTGTTGTTATGTTGCGAGGTGGTCGTGTGAAGGACTTGCCTGGAGTACGATATCATATCGTCCGAGGCATTTTGGATGCAACAGGTGTTGAAGGAAGAAAACAAAAGAGATCTAAATACGGTGCTAAGAGACCTAGCTAATTATGCGGAGAAAGTTAAAGAAAAAAATTATAACTCCACCAGATACCAAATACGATTCAGTTTTGGTAAATAAATTTATTAAAAGAGTTATGCGAGATGGTAAAGAAGGATCAGCTCGAAGGATCGTATATGGTGCAATGGATGCCGCTTCGAAAAAGACTGGTAAGAAACCATTAGAAATGTTGGAAGATGTTATAGACAACGGAGGACCTCAAATGGAATTGAAGTCACGAAGAGTCGGTGGTGCAAACTATCAGATTCCATATCCAGTACAAAGTGATCGAAAAGTAACTTTAGCTGTCCGATGGATAGTTGCTTTTGCAAGAAAGAGAAAAGGTAAGCCAATGCAGGACAAGCTAGCCGAAGAATTTATTAATATAATCAATAACGAGGGGGATACTATTAAAAAGAAAACAGATACTCACAAGATGGCAGATGCCAACAAGGCATTCGCCCACTTTGCCTGGCACTAAACTATGCGAGACTATCCGATTGAAAGAACCCGAAATATCGGGATTATAGCTCATATCGATGCAGGGAAAACTACAGTTTCCGAGCGTATTTTGTTTTACACAGGTATTTCTCACAAGATAGGTGAGGTTCACGAAGGTGAAGCAATTATGGACTGGATGGAGCAGGAAAGAGAAAGAGGAATCACAATCACTTCTGCTGCTACGACAACCTTCTGGATGGCTACAGACCAAGAGCAGACTGAGGATAACAAATACCGAATCAATATTATTGATACTCCCGGCCATGTTGACTTCACAGTTGAGGTTGAACGATCACTTCGTGTTTTGGACGGAGGAGTTGTTGTCTTCGACGGTGTTGCAGGTGTTGAGCCTCAATCAGAAACTGTTTGGAGACAAGCTGATAAATACAGCGTTCCAAGAATTTGTTTTATTAACAAACTAGATAGACTAGGTGCATCTTTCCAAAGATCATACGAATCTATCTTAGACCGACTTACACCTAACGCTGTTAGGATGCAGCTTCCCGATGGACACGAAGCAAACTTTAAGGGAGTTGTTGATTTGCTAAAGAGAAAATATTATTCATCTGAAGGGGAATTTGGTGAAAGGGTTATCGAAGGTGAAGTTCCTGAAAGCATGAAAGAGGAAGTGGAAACTGCAAGAGCTGAATTGATTGAAAAGATTGTTGAGCATGATGATGCTGCAATGGAAAAATATTTGAATGGTGAAGAAGTTGATTTAGATACTTTGAGAGCAATTTTACGAAAAGCCACAATCGCCAACAAAATAGTTCCTGTATTTTGTGGTTCAGCTTTGAAGAACAAAGGAGTTCAGTTGATATTAGATGCTGTTGTATATTATCTACCATCACCTGTTGATCTTCCTCCAGTCAAAGGAACTCATCCAAAAACTGGAGAAGAAGTATCAAGAGAACCAGATGATGTCACTCCTTTTGCTGCTTTGGCTTTTAAAGTTGCAACTGACCCATATGTAGGGCAGCTTACATTCTTTAGGATATATTCCGGAACACTAACCAGCGGTTCCTATGTTTTAAATACAAACACTGGTGAGAAAGAAAGAATCAGCAGAATTTTGCGAATGCATTCAAACCAAAGAGAAGAAGTACAAGAAGTTTATGCCGGTGGTATTGCCGCAACAGTTGGTTTAAAAAATACTCGAACAGGAGACACACTATCTGCTGTAGACAATCCAATTGTTTTGGAACAGATTACATTTCCAGAACCTGTTATCTCTCTACGAATCGAACCTAAAACAAAGGCCGACCAAGAGAAGATGGGTATCGCTTTGAAGAAACTGTCTGAAGAAGACCCAACATTCCAAATTAAATCAGATCAGGAAACAGGAGAAGTTATCATCTCAGGGATGGGTGAGCTTCACTTAGAAGTTTTGGTAGATAGAATGAAAAGAGAATTCAGTGTTGAAGCTGACGTTGGGAGACCTCAAGTTGCATACAGAGAAACTATTCAAGCTTCTGGAGAAGCAGAAACCAAATACATTAAGCAGTCTGGTGGACGTGGTCAGTATGGTCACGTGAAGATTAGACTTGAGCCTCAAGAAAGAGGAAAAGGATTTGAATTTGAAAATAAGATTAAAGGTGGTGTTATTCCAGAAGAATTCATCCCTGCTTGTCAAAAAGGTGTTAAAGAAGCAATGGAGAAGGGTGTCGTTGCCGGCTATCCTATGATCGACGTTAAAGTTACGTTATTCGATGGAAGCTATCACGATGTCGACTCTTCTGAAATAGCTTTCAAAATTGCCGCATCTATGGCATTCAAAGATGGTGCTTCAAGATCTAAACCAGTATTACTGGAGCCTATAATGAATGTTGAAGTTGTTGTCCCTGAGAGGTTCATGGGTGACATCACTGGTGATTTAAGTTCACGAAGAGGTGCTATTGAAAAGATGGAAGACAGAGAAGGATTAGATTTGAAAGTTATTACGGCTAAAGTGCCTTTGAGTGAAATGTTCGGATACGTAACTAATCTAAGATCCCTTACTGAGGGGAGAGGAACTTCCAACATGGAATTCGAAGATTATCAGCCGGTGCCGGCAAACGTAGCTAAAGAGATTCAAGAAGGGAAGAAATAAAGACTCCGCGGAAGCGGGGTTTTTAGCTTAAAACCTAACTAAATTGATCAAATCACAGAAATGTGGTATAATGTAGATAAGGTTTGAAATTAGGGGGTAGAGATGAACAAGAACTTTGTCACCTTGTTGGCAATCGGAGGAATGGCGATATTACTGGCTATTGTTACACTCAAGATAGTCGTAATCTCCCTATTTCTCTTCGGTGATTTTAACGCCATTGGTTACATGCTCCTAGTGGGTATTGTATCGATCACTGTCTTAACAATGTGGTTCTTTACAAAATTCAAGACCTCTTACTCGGGGCTGACATCACACGAAAAAAAGAAGGTTAATGCCGTGCCTAAGAAAATTGCCAGGCATTTCCTCAAAAAGATCAAAGAAAGAAAAGATGGCTGGGGAGAGATCTCAAGAGTGGCCCTAGACTAATGGTGCAGTACACCAAACGACCTTGTGTTTTTACACCGGGTCGATTTTTTTTAAAATCTTAGATATAAAATGTAGTTGGTTATACTTATATGCCCACCTAGAGTAGGAGTAATATAAGATATCCACATCTACATTTGTTTTTCTATTTTGGTTTGCTATATTGTGATTAATGGATTTCGAGAAACCACAATTTGAAGACCAAGAAACGGGGAAAAATGTAGAGGATCGTGAGGACGAGAATCCTTATAGAGTCATGTCTTCTTCTAGAGAGGTTTTAGAAGATGAAGAGAAAGATATGGGAGAAGCTCTTTCTGAATGGGGAGGAGCAAAAAATATATTTGAAAATCTTATCGTAGGTGGCCCTTTAGTTGCTCTCGCTACTGAATTGTTATATCAAGGCCCTCAAAATTTTATTGAAGATCCTAATATCGGTGCAAGGGCAATCTGTGGGTTCGCACTATATAATCTAGTAACCATTGCTGGATGGTCAATCTCTGCGCTTAAACAAAAATTAGCCAAAGATGGTCTTGAGGCAGTGAAGGAAGAATTAGCTGTAGCTCAGTAAATCATATTATGACGAATAAAATTTCAGAAGATAATCTAAAAGAAATTGAAGAACTGTTAAGCAGCACAGGTTTATCTGACAGCCAGAGAGACGAAGTTATGAATAATCTGGGAAATGCAATTATAGCTAATACATTAAATTGTCTTTTGTCTGAGCTATCAGACGAAGAGAAAGATGAGTTGAATAGCAAAAATCTTAGTAGTGAAGAAATGATGAAATTTTTCGAAGATAAATTAACAAAAGAAAAAATAGGAAATTATATAAAGGACTCTGCGGAGAAAGTAGCTACTAAATTTATTAAGAAGATATAACATTAATTTTAGATAAGATCTATTGAATCCCGTCTGACTTGGACGGTTATTTTATTCCTGTTTTTTATTGACTTTCTTTATGAAGCCTCTTTTTTATTTTAAAAACAATTCAATAGGTTTATTCTGACGTCTCCACCATCCAAACACCTCCACAGCTATCTTCTCAATCCTGGTTCTAACGTCGTCCCTTTGGGGGAGCTATATATTGACTAAACCACAGAAACGTGGTATAGTTATTATATTGAGAGTTTGAGGTAAGGGAGGCCCAAATGAAAAGATTACTGCTCTTTGTCATCATTTCCATACTTGTTTCTGGGCCTTCGTTTGCCCAGGGCTTGAGTGGAGAAACCGAGGTTGGTTCAGACGGAAAGGGAGAAGATTACTTTTCCCAATATCTGTTCTACGACTTCAAAAACCTCAATGTCTTGACCCGATACTTTTACGTGAACGGAGTTCTGCAACGGGGAGAGTTTGCGATAGGACCAACAGTAGCTCTGAGCAAAGATAATGTGCTGAAGTTTCAGTTCGGAGGCACAACCGACAAGCAAGTCATGCTTGCTGGATTACTGATAGCCAAGGCATGCGGACGGCATATTCTGTATATCGTGGATGAGAAGTTATCTACCCAGGATGGCCCGAACATGCTATATCAGAAAATCTTTGTTTCGCTGAATCAAAATCAAAGCGATTCCTGGCAATTCAGGTCAGATGGACTTACTGTTGGCACGAAGCAGGTCTTCTGGCGAATTGGTCTCGAATATCAACACAAGCTGCCTGACAAGAAACACATCTTTGTCGCTCCCTACTATGACCCAATACGAAAGAGTGTAGGGGGTCAAATTGGCGTCAGGTTCTTTTGAGAGCTACTTCCGCCCACCCAAAGCCGCTCGGCTTCAGTCGGGCGGTTTTTCTTTTTCATAAATACTCAAAACAGGTTCGAACTTCGTAGCATAGATGAAGCTATGACAAAGCTATATTTTTTGTTATCTTAATAAGAAAGGAGATGTTTACCATGAGTTCTTTAAAAAAAGAAAAAAAGCATAAATCGACCACTTCGAAAGAAGATAGGCCTTTGGGAGCCCGACGTATTAGGGTTATGTCTACTAAAAAATTATTTAAACCCCCAGAACGAAAGCTTCGTCGTTACAAGTTTACTTCTGATGATGAAGAGACCATTCTTGCTTCTGGTGGCACTGTAGGACTTTCGTAGGTTTAGAAATTAAAAACCTACTTTCTTGTTGAGCATCAACTCTATTCGAGGTCGACTTACATGAGGTCTATTTGGCCTCTCTTTTTTTTTGTTACCTTAAACAAAACTCCGGGCGTGATCCTAGGAAGTTTCATTGACTTCCCTTAGTTTCCGCGCTATTATTTTATCGTTATGAACTTCGAGGAGCTAAAAAAATTGGTTCGTCGATTCGGGTCTGTCGTTCTGTTTAATAACGATAAGCCTGAATTAGTTGTCATGTCATATGACAAGGCAGGAATTGAGCCTGAGACTACAGAAGTCGAGGATCAGCACGAACAGCAGGAGATCGAAAGATTGAATAACGAGATCCTGGCTTTACGTGAGGAATTAGCCCAAAAAGAGCGAGAAGCAGAGGGTTATGACGATACTGAGCTCTAGGCTTGACGAATTTCTATAATTTGTTAGTATAAGTAGACAATTTTACATAATAAACACATTAAGATTGTCCGTAACCACTACCGGCGCCCTTTTAAGGTCACCGTGGTTGTTCTCGGATAAATTGCTACAGCAATGGCAGAAAAATTCGAAAGAGGAAAGCCCCACGTCAATGTAGGAACCATCGGACACGTCGACCATGGTAAGACCACACTGACCGCGGCAATCTTACACGTACTAGACCTAGCCGGTGACGGTTATGGTGCACGTGTAGAACCGATCGATAGGATCGACAGCGCACCAGAAGAAAAAGCAAGAGGTATCACAATCGCCTTGCATCACTCTGAGTACTGGACTCCTACTCGACACTATGCACACGTCGACGCACCAGGTCACGCTGATTATATTAAAAACATGATCACGGGAGCTGCTCAAATGGACGGTGCTGTATTGGTTGTATCAGCAGTTGATGGACCAATGCCACAAACCAGAGAACACATTCTTTTGGCTCACCAGGTTAACGTGCCAAAAATCATTGTTTTCTTAAACAAGGCTGATCAAGTTGACGATCCAGAATTGGTTGACTTAGTGGAAGCTGAAGTTAGAGAACTATTGAATAAATATAAGTTCGATGGAGACAATGCTCCAATAATCAGAGGCTCAGCTCTAAAAGCTCTTGACGTAAAGTCAGCAGATGATGAGGCCGCAAAGCCAATCATGGAGCTTGTAAAACAGATCGACGAATATATTCCTGAACCTGTTCGAGACACAGAAAAGCCATTCCTTATGCCAATTGAAGACGTATTCTCAATTGAAGGAAGAGGAACTGTTGTTACAGGAAGAATTGACAGGGGTATCGTTAAGATCAACGAAGAAATTGAAATCGTTGGAATTAAAGATACCACAAAGACAGTTGTTACTGGAATCGAGATGTTCAACAAACTTCTAGATGAGGGAATCGCCGGCGACAATGCTGGTATTCTTTTGCGAGGAGTTAAGAAGGAAGATGTTACAAGAGGTCAGGTTTTGGCAAAGCCAGGATCAATTACACCTCACACAGAGTTCGAAGCTGAAATTTATATCTTAACAAAAGAAGAAGGTGGAAGACATACCCCATTCTTTAAAGGATACAAACCTCAATTCTACATTCGAACAACTGATGTAACTGGAGATGTAACCATTCCAGAAGGAACCGAGATGGTTATGCCTGGGGACACCCTAACATTGAAAGTTAAATTAATTGCACCAGTAGCTATGGAAGATCAGATGAGATTCGCCATCAGAGAAGGCGGAAAGACCGTAGGAGCTGGTGTTGTAACAAAGATTATCAACTAAAATGAATTCTAAACCTGCACTTTACCATGGCTAAGACAAACGAAAACGGACAAAGAATAAGAGTTAAGTTGCGAGCTTACGACAACAAAATTATTGATAAGTCCGCTAAACAAATCGTTGATACGATTGAAAGATATGGAGGGAAGGTAGTTGGCCCAGTGCCACTACCAACAGAAGTACATAAGTATACTGTTAACCGATCCACGTTTGTTCATAAAGATTCTAGAGAACAATACGAAATGCGGGTTCATAAAAGATTAATTGATATCTTGAACCCAAGTGCAAAGATTATTGATTCACTGATGAATCTGAATTTGCCAGCAGGGGTTGATATAGAAGTTAAAATGTAATTTCTTGTGTGTGAACTCTTAACAGAGTTCACACCCCACTTCCCATCAGGGGAGTGAGGTGTGTACTTTGTGCACAAGGGATGGAAACAATGAAATCAGACACTATTAGAATTTAAAAAAGTTTTTTTGGGATTTAGTTAGGCAGGCCCGGCTAGATTCGGGTTTTTATATTGAATTATGAAATTCATCCTAGGAACAAAATTAGGAATGTCGCAGATATTTGATGATAACGGAAGAATGATTCCAGTTACTTTGATTGAAGCAGGCCCAATGACTGTTACACAGATTAGAACTAACGAGAAAGATGGATACAGTGCAGTACAAGTGGGATATCAGACAAAGAAAACAGGAAAAGGATTTAAACATTTGCGAGAGTTCAGAATTGAAGATGAAGGTCAATATAAAACAGGAGATGTCATCGATGTCTCCGTTTTTGATGAAAAGGACCTTGTAAGAGCAATCGGAACGAGCAAAGGTAAAGGATTTGCCGGAGTTATGAAGCGTCACAACTTCAGCGGAATGCCTGCTTCCCACGGACACAAACATGTTGCGAGACATGGTGGTTCTATCGGACAGAGATTTCCTCAAAGAACATTGAAGGGAATGAAAATGCCTGGACACATGGGAGCTAAGCAAGCCACAGTTCGAGGATTGACGGTTGTGAAGATTGATAAAGAAAAGAACATGCTTTTAATCAGAGGCGCTGTTCCTGGAATCGACGGGAAAGTTGTTGAAATAAGAGAACAATAATATGGAATTAGAAATATACAACGACAAAAAGGAATCAGTAGGGAAGGTAATATTACCTGAGAAAGTTTTCGGTTTGAAAGTTGATACAGATCTAGTTAAGCTGGCAGTCGATGCACAGACAGCAAATGGGAGATTAGTTATTGCCCACACTAAAGATAGAAGTGAGGTTTCCGGTGGTGGTAAGAAACCATGGAGACAGAAAGGAACAGGTAGAGCACGACACGGATCAAACAGATCCCCTATCTGGACTGGTGGTGGAGTTACCTTTGGCCCAACTAAAGATAGAAACTTTTCAAGGAAAATTAACAGAAAAGTAAAGACAAAAGCTATGTTCATGGCTTTGTCAGGAAAAGTTAACGATAAAGAGATTTTGATTTTAGATAAATTCGATGGAGCAAAGACCAAAGAATTGGATACAGTTTTAAATACATTACTTGGAGATGCAAGAAGAAGCGTTTTAATGATAACACCGGAAAGTAATGCAGTAGTAGGAAAAGCATCAAGAAACCTTCAGAAGACACAAGTTATCGATGCAAAGAGTTTAAACGTGGTCGACGTATTGAAGTACAAGAACATAATTTTAGTAAAAGATGCGATTAAAACAATCGAATCGCATTATAGAAAATAATCATGGCATTGTTAGATATATTTAAAAAGAAAGACAAAGAAGCAAAACCTGAAGTCAAAGAGGTTCAAAAGTTAGTTGAAGTAAAAAAGGAAACAAAGCAGCCTATCAAGAAAGGGAAGAAGGCTGAAGATGCTTCAATTTACGCCGTGATTGACCATCAGCACATTACTGAAAAAGCCAGTGATTTGATGAGTTTGAATAAATACACTTTTAAAGTATTCCCTAGATCAAATAAAGATATGGTCAGAAAGGCCATTGAAAAGCTTTATGGAGTAAAAGTTAAGAGTGTAAATATGGTAACCCTTCCTTCCAAGACCGTAAGACTTGGTAAACACGAAGGTGTTAAGGGTGGATTTAAGAAAGCAATCATTACCCTTTATAAAGGCCATACAATTGATATAGCACCGCATTAGTATGAAGAAGTATAAGCCAACAACTCCATCGAGGAGAAATATGACAGGATATGACTTTTCTAACCTTACGGAGAAGAAGCCTTTGAAGTCTTTAACAAAGGGTGGTAAAAGATCAGTTGGAAGAAACAACCAAGGGAAGATAACAACCAGACACAAAGGTGCTGGTGTGAAGAGAAGATTGAGAGTTATCGACTTTATGCAGAACAAGATGGATATTCCTGGAAAGATCGGATCTATTGAATACGATCCAAACAGAACAGCAAGAATTGCATTGGTTGTATATACTGATGGAGAGAAAAGATATATTTTGGCACCAAAAGATATTAAAGTTGGTGACGCAATAGTTACAGCAGAAAAAACTTCTTTAGTAATCGGGAATAGAATGTATTTGAAGAATATTCCCCAGGGAACAATTGTTCACAATGTTGAGCTATTCCCAGAGCAGGGAGGAAAGATTGCAAAGTCCGCAGGGTCATCCCTTACGGTCTTGGCTAAAGAAGGTAAACAAGTACAGTTACAAATGCCATCTTCTGAGATCAGACAAGTGTTGAATACATGCATGGCATCCATAGGACAAGTTTCCAATATTGAGCACAGCTCAATTACAATAGGAAAAGCAGGTCGATCTAGAAAGATGGGTATTAGACCAGCCGTTAGAGGTTCGGCCATGAACCCAGTAGATCACCCACATGGTGGTGGTGAAGGAAAACAGGGTATTGGTTTGAAATATCCTAAGACCCCATGGGGTAAACCAGCTTTGGGTGTTAAAACCCGAAGAAAGAAACAAGCTTCACAGAAGTTTATAGTAAGAAGAAGAAAAAAGAGAAATAAATAATCATGTCACGATCACTTAAAAAAGGACCATTTATTGAAGCCAAACTATTAAAGAAAATAGCTAAGTTTAAAGCTGGAGAAAAAGTAGATCTTAAGACATGGTCACGAGCATCTACTATCACTCCTGAAATGATTGGTATCACAATTGGTGTACATAATGGTAAAGGACACATTCCCGTATTAATTTCGGAAGAGATGGTTGGCCACAAACTTGGGGAATTTTCACCAACAAAGAAATTCTCAAGACATGGTGGTAAGATGCAACGAGAATTAGAATCTGCACAAAGGCAGAGAGAAATTGATGCCGCTAAGACAGCTAAAGTAGAAGCAGAAAAGAAATAATATTATGGCAGAAGTAAAAGCAAAATTGGGTAGACTCAGAATAGCTCCACGTAAAGTGAGACTAACTGCTGAGTTGATCAAAGGAATGGACTACGAGAAAGCTCGAGAGCTTTTAGATGCTACTCCAAAAAGATCAGCAAGACATATCATAAGACTTTTAGATTCTGCTGCAGCAAACGGATATAATAATCTTGATTTAGTAAAAGAAAATTTGTATGTGAAAGAGATTACCGTAGATGAAGGAATGAAGCTGAAGAGAGCAAAGGCTAAGGGATTCGGTATGGTTATGTGGATTGAGAAGAAATCTTCACACATTAATTTAGTTTTGGACGAACGGGTCCCAGGTATGAAAGCAGAAAAGAAAAAGGAAGAACCTAAAAAGGTTCAGGAAGTTCAAGGCGAAGAAGCAGCGAAAGAAGAAACAAAGCCTGAAGTTCAAAAAGAAATGGGTCGTAAGGGGCTATTAGGTGGCCTAAAGAGAAAAATGTTTAGAAGGAAAGCAATATAATGGGACAGAAAACATCACCAATTTCATTTAGAGTAGGGTATAAGCGAGGATGGCTATCCAAGTGGTTTGGCGGTAAAAAATATCCGGCATACTTGGAAGACGATTTTAATGTAAGACAATTCCTAACAAAGAAATTAAGATTTTTGGGCGTAGATAAGATTAATATGGAAAGAAGCTCAGATATACTTAATATCATCATTACTACATCACGACCTGGTTTAATAATCGGTACTGGTGGTTCAGGAGTTGAAAAATTAAAGAAAGATTTAACAAAAATTTTAAAAACAAAAATTCCGGTAAAGATGGAAGTTCAGGAATACAGAAATCCAGAATCTTCAGCTAATATTGTGGCTGAACAGATAGCTGAGCAGCTTGAAAAAAGAATGCCATTCAGAAGAGTTTTGAAAATGACCTTAGAAAAAGTCATCGCTAGTAGAGATGTCAAAGGCGCAAGATTAGAAGTAGCTGGTCGTTTGGGTGGTGCCGAGATCGCAAGAACAGAGCATTTGTCCAAAGGTAGCCTTCCGCTTCAGACAATTAGAGCTGACATAGATTATGCCAGAGCTATTGCATATACCACATACGGTACAGTTGGCGTTAAGGTTTGGATATATAAAGGAGAAATTTTTGAAGATTAATCATGTTGCAACCACGAAGAATAAAACACAGAAAAGTCCGAAAGGGCAAACGAGGAAGAAGAATGACTCCAAGAGGCTATAAAATTAATTTTGGCTCATACGGGTTAAAAGCCATGGAGTCTGTCTGGATGACTGCAGCACAGATTGAAGCAGGGAGAAAAGCAATTACAAAGAAATTGAAAAAAGGTGGAAAGCTTTGGATTAGAATTTTTCCTGACAAACCAAGGACACAAAAAGGTGCTGAGGTTGGTATGGGTAAGGGAGCAGGAAGTATGTCCCACTTTGTTGCAGTAGTTGAAGCAGGAAGAATTTTGTTTGAGCTTGATGGTGTTGATAGAGAATTAGCACAGGCTGCTCTTAGATCAGCTTCACACAAATTGCCGATTAAAACCCAATTCATAGAGAAATAACATGGAATATACAAATTTAGAAAACAGAACAGATGCTGAATTAAAGAACATGCTCAATGAATTGCAGGTTAAGCTTGGAAGAATGAGATTTGAATTAGCAAACAAGACTTTAAAGAATATTAGTGAAATTAAAACAGTTAAGAGAGACATTGCTCGAGTATTAACTGCTTTGAATATATACCATGGAAAATAAAGAAAACAAAAAATTAATAAGAAAATTGAAAGGTATCATAACTTCCGACAAGATGGATAAAACTGTTACCGTTGAAGTAACACGATTAAAGAAAGAACCACGATACAAGAAATTTTATAAAGTAAGTACGAAATATAAAGCTCACGATCCAGAAAATCAGTACAAAATGGGCGATAAAGTAATGATTGAATTAACCCGACCCATGTCTAAAAACAAGAGATGGATCGTAGTTGAGAAGATAAAATAACATGATACAGCCAGAATCAATAGTAAATGTAGCAGATAATACCGGAGCCAAAAAAGTTGGCGTATTCAAGGTATTGGGCGGATCCAGAAAGCGATATGCACAGCTTGGTGATATTGTTGTTGTTTCCGTAAAGTCTGCAGAACCAAGAAAGTCTGTAAAGAAAAAGGATATTCTGAAAGCTGTTGTTGTAAGACAAAGACAGCCATACAGAAGAAAAGATGGAAGTTACATCAGGTTCGATGAAAACGCTGTGGTTATTTTAGAAGGGAAAGAACCAAAAGGTGCTAGAATCTTCGGTCCTATCCCAAGAGAAATTAAAGAAGCCGGATTCAATACAATTGCATCCTTGGCACCAGAAGTTTTGTAATCATGAAGATCAAAAAAGGAGACAATGTAATAATGTTGCGAGGTAAGGACAACGGCAAGAAAGGTAAAGTAAGCCAAGTCTTTTCCAAGGAAGACAGAGTAATTGTCGAAGGTGTTAATATGATCAAAAAACACGTTCGAGCAAAGAAGCAAGGACAGAAAGGACAGATAATTTCTATAGAAAGAAAAGTCCCCGTATCTTCAGTTCAATTGATTTGTCCGAAATGTGGTAAGAAAACAAGAATCGGATACGTTGTTAGAGACAGCGGGAAAACAAGAATGTGTAAAAAATGTGAAGCTGAATTTTAATCATGACACCAAGATTGTTAGAAAAATATAGAAAAGACATTATTCCACAACTAACCAAAAGGTTTGGATATAAGAATGTCATGGCAGTACCTAAGGTTGAAAAGGTTACGGTTAATGTTGGATTTGGAAGACAAGTTAAAGAAGGTGGTGATTTCGGTACTAAAGTAGCAGAAGCATTAGTCCAGATCACAGGCCAGAAGCCAGTTTTGACCAAAGCGAAAAAATCAATCGCAGGATTTAAATTAAGAGAAGGACAGGTAATTGGCTGCAAGGTAACCTTGCGTGGCGCCAGAATGTATGATTTCATAGATAGACTAATTTCTGTGGCTTTACCTAGGTCACGAGACTTTCGAGGGATTAACCTTACGGCGATTGACCCTAAGGGTAATTTGTCGATCGGTATTAAGGAAGATAGCATCTTCTCAGAAATTAGCTACGAAACAGCCAAAGATGTATTTAGTTTAGAAGTAACAATAACAACTACAGCAGACACTGCTGAGGAGGGAGAAGGATTGCTTAGGGCAATCGGATTCCCTTTGAAAAGTGAAAAATAACCATGGCAAGAAAAGCAATAATTGCAAAAGCGTTAAAGAAACCTAAATTCTCTTCGAGGATAGTTAGACGATGCTTTATATGCGGTAGAAGAAATGGTTATATTTCAGAATTTAATGTATGTCGAATACATTTTAGAGAATTAGCAAACGACGGACTTTTGCCCGGAATTAAGAAATCAAGTTGGTAATATGAAAACTTTATTAGAAATGTTAATAAGTATCAAAAATGCTCAGGCTGCAGGCCTAGAGAGCATTTCGGTTCCTTTCTCAAATTTGTGTTGGGAAGCAGCAAAGCTGTTGAAAAACGAGAAATATGTTACCTACGTTGAAAAGAAAAAGAGACAAACAAAGAAAAGTGAATTCACATACTTGGAGATCGGGATGGCATATAAGAGTAATGGTGACTCGGCATTAGAAGAATTGAAGTTCTTCAGCAAGCCATCAAGACATTTGTATGTTTCAAGTAATGAAATTAAAAACACTAAAGGAGGATTTAATACACTATTGATTTCTACCTCACAGGGTTTAATGACTGATTCTGAGGCAAGAAAGAATAAAATCGGTGGTGAATTAATTGCCGGAATGAATTAATAATCATGTCACGAATAGGAAAACAACCAATAGAGATGCCAAGCGGAGTTGAAATTAAGATCGACGGACGTAAGGTGGAATTGAAAGGACCGAAAGGAACCCTTATGGTTGGTTTACCACAAGGAATTAGAGTTGAATCGGCTGAAAACACAATCGTTGTTTCCCCTATAACCGAAAGAAAATCATTAATTGCTTTCTGGGGATTATCTCGAGCATTGATAGCCAATGCGGTTAAGGGAGTGACAGAAGGTTATGTAAAGGTATTGGAATTCCAGGGAGTGGGATATAGAGCTCAAGGACAAGGGAATAAGATTGAATTGAACTTGGGATTTTCACACCCAATAAACTATGTGGCTCCTGAAGGGATTGATTTCAAAGTTGAGAAGAACGTAATAACAATTTCAGGAATTGATAAACAAATGGTTGGTGAAGTTGCTGCGCAAATCAGAAAATTGAGAAAACCAGAACCATATAAAGGTGCTGGTATTAGATACCAAGGCGAAAAGATCCGAAGAAAGGCGGGTAAGAAAGCAGCTACAACCACTTAATAAATCATGGATAAGAATAAAGATAAAATCAGAAAAAGAAAAGCTAGACACAACCGTGTCACAGCTAAGGTTCAAGGAACAGCAGATGTGCCAAGACTTAATGTTTTCAGAAGTAATCAGCACATTTATGCTCAGTTAATTAATGATGCAATCGGAAAAACTTTGATTTCAGCAGATGATATTAGAATAAAAGGTAAGGGGATCAAAAAAGATGTTGCTTTGGCCGTAGGAAAAGAATTGGGTACTAAGGCTAAAGAAGCCGGAATCAAAAATGTTATCTTTGATCGAGGTGGATATAAATATCACGGCCGAGTAGCAGCAGTCGCAACTGGTGCTAGAGAAGCCGGTTTGAAATTTTAATCATGGAAAAGAAGAATTTTAAGAACAACAGAAGAGGCGGTAAGCCAGGTGGTAGAGGTAAGAGACAACCACCCGAACATGAGCAGGTAGTTTTGGATATTGCCAGAGTTACCCGTGTTACAAAAGGTGGTAAGAGATTCAGTTTCAGAACAACTGTCGCTATTGGAGACAGAAAAGGTTCTGTTGGAGTTGGTCTAGCAAAAGGTAATGATGTTGTTCAATCTATTAATAAGGCTGTTTTCCAGGCCAAGAAAGATTTAACTAAGGTAAAATTAGTTAATAACACTATTTCTAAGCAGGTTCAATTTAAGTTTGGGGCTGCTAGAGTATTATTAAAGCCTGCAGCAGCAGGTAACGGTGTTAAGGCTGGTGGCCCAGTTCGAGTCATCGCTAAGTTAGCCGGTATTGAAAACCTTACTTCAAAGCTTCTGAGCAGAACGACAAATAAATTGAACATAGCTCGAGCAGTTATGGGAGCATTGAAGAAATTAAATAAGTAATATGCAATTACACGATATAAAATCTAGCACGCCCAAGAAAAACCGAAAGAGAGTCGGTCGAGGTGGTAAGCGTGGTACATATTCTGGTAAAGGAATGAAGGGGCAGAAAGCCAGATCAGGTACAGGGCAAAGAGCCGACTTCAGGGGTGGTGATACCCCATTGTGGAAATTATTCCCTAAGCAAAGAGGTGCTAAGAAGAAGGTTCAAGTCAAACACAGATTATTCCAAGTTAAACCTAAAAAGGCGAATATTTTCAATATGGATGCATTAAACATGCATTTCAATGAAGGAGACACGGTTTCTAAGAAAACTTTGTTAGAAAAGAAATTGATTGATAATTTGAAAAAAGAAGTTAAAATATTGGGAGACGGAAAGCTAGAGAAGAAATTAAACTTTGATGGTTTAACCTTTTCAATAACTGCCCTAAAAAAGATTAAAGAATCGGGCAGCGAATTAGTAAATGCTAGATAAATTACTAAAACTATTTAAAATACCCGATCTAAGAAGCAAAGTATTGTATATTTTGGCATTACTTGCTATTTTCAGAGTCACTGCTGCAATCCCTGCACCGGGTATAGATACTCTTAGACTTAAAGAATTCTTTGAACAGAATCAGCTTTTTGGTTTTATTAGTACATTCACCGGAGGTGCATTAGATAGTTTGTCTATCGGAATGCTTGGTCTTGGTCCATACATTACTGCATCTATTATTATGCAGCTTTTGACCATGATCTTTCCTAAGTTTGAACAGATGTATAAGTACGAAGGAGAAGCAGGAAGAGCTAAATTCAACCAATATTCAAGACTTTTGACCGTTCCCCTATCATTAATGCAGGGTTATGCGTTTTTGTCTTTACTTATGCGACAAGGAGCAATTGGTCAGCTTGATATGCTTGGTTGGGCTACGGCGCTATCTTCCGTCACAGCAGGTGCGTTATTCCTGATGTGGCTTGGGGAGTTGATTACAGAAAAGAATATGGGTAATGGTGTATCGTTATTGATTTTGGCCGGTATTGTTTCCGGAGCTCCAGTTGCGATTAGAAACGCGGTCGTAACTTACGATCCATCACAATTATTTACATACGTAGCATTCGTTGTCATCGCCATCGTGGTTATCGCGGGGGTTGTATATATTAACGAAGCGCAAAGGAATATCCCTGTTAATTATGCGCGGCGTGTTCGTGGATTCCGGCAATTTGGTGGAGTTTCTACATACTTGCCGATGCGAGTTAACAACGCAGGTGTTATCCCTATTATCTTCGCGTTGTCCTTATTACTATTCCCAACTATGATCGCTGGATTTTTCCAGGGGACTAATATTCCCGTTGTTTCCAATGCTTTGAGTGCAATGGTTAGATTGGTAGAAAATCCGTGGATTTATGGAGGCGCATACTTTATATTGGTAGTTCTATTCACATATTTCTATACAGCTGTGACTTTCGATCCGAAATCCATAGCTGATAATGTTCAGAAACAAGGTGGATATATTCCTGGGATCAGACCTGGCCAACCAACTGTTGCATTTCTAAGTCATTTATTAAACCGAGTTACTCTTGTCGGTGCCATATTCTTGGGATTGATTGCTGTATTACCAA
>SDBV01002371.1_pt1 | contig 28117 bp, 24 predicted proteins | sample 2277081 | NCBI WGS metagenome assembly SDBV01 (sample SAMN10402039, study PRJNA504765) | marine sediment metagenome | isolation source: marine sediment core GS10_PC15, 223 cmbsf | place: Arctic Ocean: Southern Knipovich Ridge | collected 2010 | reverse complement strand
TAGTCAATATAAATTATTTTATCCCTGCAATCAGAATTGTAAAAGCGGATGGAGGGATTAGTATAGCTATCTACTACTTAAAAAAATCAGCAGCAGCAAAAGCACCTCCAACAAGGGATCTCGCTCTTTTTTCGGGAGTTGATTCATTTTTATTTTCAATTACTTATGCTGAAATTTAATGCACAGCACCAGCCTCTATAAGTATCTCAATTATATCTTCTTGATGTAAACCTTCTGACATAGAAAATGCAGTATTGCCTTCTTTCCACCCAAGATTTTCTCCCAGCAGAAAACCATCAGCTGTTGTTAAAGCATTAACATCCATCCCTGCGGATATCAATAACTCAGCAATTTCTGCGCTACCAGAATAAACTGCTCCCATCAATGCGGTAAAACCTTCTATGGTTTTTATATTAACATCCGCACCTGCTTCTATCAACAGTCTAACACTTTCTACATGTTCAAATGTCGAAGCAAATAATACTGCTGTCCAGCTGCTGTTATTTCTTTCATTGATATTCGCACTGTTATCTACAAGCAGGTTAATTAAATGTATATTATCAGTTATGGCAGCCTCTATCAGGGCATTATTCCCATCAATATTTTTTATGTGAATATTTGCACCGGAAGTAATAAGCAGTTCTCCAATTTCAGGATACTCACTGTAAGCTGCATCCATTAAAACTGATTTTCTATCTTCATCTAAATGGTTCACATCAGCTCCGGCTCAAATCAGTTTTCGAACAATTTCCGGTGATGCATATGCTGCAGCATAGCTTAAAGCTGTACTGCCATGCATATCTTCTTCATCAATACTATCCGATTTCAAAATTAGCAATTCAGCTATTGTTTCATTATTTAAATGAACAGCCCAGCTTAAAGGAGTTTGCCCTTTGTAATTATCCTTAAGTTCTACATCCGCTCCGGCAGAAATAAGCAGCTCTGCAATTTCAGTATAACCATTCCCAATTGCTCTTATAAGAGGTGTAAAACCAGTATTGAACTCGCTTGTATCTAAATTAATACTTTTTTGTATAAGGATTTGCACAAGTTCCGGATTGCCGTTTTGTACTGCCCAGGCTAAAGCTGTTGCACCGTTTTCATCTGTGGTATTTATATCTGCTCCGGATTCTATAAGTAATAGAACCTGTTCCTGGTTATCGTCTGTTGCAGCCTGAATAAGTTGATCATTTAAATCAGCAAACAATGGAATACAGACAAGAATTAAAACGGCTTTTATAATTTTTCTTTTCATAACTTATGTTTATGTTAATTATTATAAATAAAATTATATGTCAAAAAATATATATCGTCTATTGATATTTTGTGATTTTTAATACTGTTTTTAAGGAAATGATTAATGGTTTAGAATATTTTACTCAGGGTTGATAATTTACCACCATGTAACTTGTATACCTAAGAATTTAGAAGCACCCATAATGAAGTCAGGAATCCATGAAAAAAACCCTTGACTCAGATTTTAAAAATTCCATCATTAAATAATTAACTATGTTTTAGCTTACAAAATGTACTTCTTGATTATTTTCCAGGAATCAGGAGAACGTCTCACTAAATTCGCGGCCATAGACACAACCAGATCTTTTTGAGGGATGCACCAGATTCCGTTGCCACCTGTGCCAAGGGCTGCATAGGTGCATAGATTATCCTCTTTTATAAGCCATCATAGGTAACCGTAATCATTAGAATTATACTCTGTTGACAAATCTATCCAGCGTTCTGATATGATTTGTTTATTATTCCATACTCCTTTATTGAGATAGAGAAAGCCGAACCGGGCCATATCTCTTGATGATATTGTCAGGCCCCACCCGCCTGTCGTATTACCCTGCGGATCCTTTATCCATCCGGAGATATTCTTTCCAAAAACATCATCAAGTGTAAATGACTGCATCTTATGATCCGGAATCTCTTTAATGCCGATAGGTTTGAACAGATGGGTGTTGGCAAATTCACAGGAAGACAATCCCGTCGTTCTAGTGATAATGGCTGATAGCAGATGAGTATTGGATGTACTGTAATAAAATTTTTCGGGTTTTGTAGATTTTCCCAGCTGATCCAGAATAAAGCTGCACCAGTCAGGTTGTCTTCGCAGTCTGTCAAGCGCTTCATTTCCGGAAGCTGCCGATTTTAACATAGTGGGAGCCGTCATTGTAAGAAGATGTTTTATGGTGATTGATTTTTTTATGATATCTTCTGGTCTGCAATGATATTCCGGAAAGAAATCGAGTACTTTCTGATCTGTACTCTTTATATAGCCTTTGTCGATGGCAATACCAATTAGGGCAGAAATGAAGCTTTTAGTTACCGATGACACATTATGTGTATCATCGCTACTGTGACCATTGTAGTATCTCTCAAAAATAATAGAACCCTCTTTGATGATAATTATACTTTTGATATGCCTGTATTGAGCCTGAATTATCTGTTCAAGCGATGCAAGCTTTCCGGGATCCAGGCCGACTGCTCCCGGTTTTACAGTTTTCCATTGTTCTGTAGGCCAATAGGTTCGCCTCATATTAAATAAGCTCCTGTAACCGACTTTGGATTGTTTTTGAATTCTTATTGCAGAAACTACAAGGTCCTAATCTATTTCACAAATATACATTATTCTGAATAATTCTATCTACCTTAATGCATCTTCATAGCTTAATGGTTTCTTTATTTTTTTTGTCATTACTACCCAGAATTCATTTAATACTTGTGCAGAAATTACAATTTTATTACTTTTTATGTGTTATACCAATATGAAATTTAAAAGATTTTTACTGTGGATGTATGTTAAGTTTTTATTATTTTCCCGTAACAAATACTTTGACAATATTACATCTCCGCATCCAGGATCCAGAATCTCCGGTGATACAGTTTTAAAATAGTATTTTATATATGATACCAGGATTATTATTGATTTTTAAAATATACATAACAGGAATAGCTTTTGAGCTGTTAAATATACATGTCTATGATTTGTCCCATGTATTATATACTTAAACTTGGTGAATTGCGATGATGAGTTCAAAATACAGGAATGGTCTATATATAGCCCTGTGGCATCAGAACTTTTCGTTTAGAAAATAATCCTGATTATCAAGAGTACCTGACCAGAATATGGAATTTAGAAATATTTTTTTTCTTATGGTATTTTGTTTCATTCTCTTTTAAGGATAGATTTGAGCATTTTTTAGAATATCAACATTAAATGCAATGTCTAGCTTTTCAGCAAGGTCCAGATTAAGTATTATTTCTACCTTCTTATTCCGTGTAATCGGAATATCGAAGGGAGCTTTACCATTAATAATTTCAAGTACAGTTTGAAAAGCCCATTCACTCTGTTCACTTTTAACCTTCACAATCCCAGGAACAGAATATCGCATCAGCCGATTGTTTATCGCCCCTAAAGGTATTTTAATATTTTCAAGTACAAATTCTTCTGCTTTTTCATTGTCCCAACCGTCGATTTCAGATAGTATACCACCATGAATAATCATATCTGCCTCTATCTGCAATATTAAAAATGTGCTTTTCCATTATTCGAAATTTATAACATAATATGTTGCCATATCTATATCCAGTATTTCACGATATGCTTTTATCACTTTTCGTTCTGTGAATGTGTCTTGTCCAAGCCATGCGATCCGCTCTCCTTTTGCATATTCTTTTAAATGTTCAATCAATTCTGAAACCAAAGCTACGGAAATCATGCCGGTAGTATTTGAGTATGGTACATCATATACAGATACATCCCAGTCTATACCTACGAAAACAACAGGAAGGTCTCCGTCCCTGTAATATGGCATTATTAGATATTTAAAGGCATTATCATCAATGGTTATAACAACATCAGGCTCATACTCTTCTATGGTTATTTTAGCATCTAAAGCAGCATTTAATTTAAATTCTTCATTTGTGTTTCTTTTTGTGTCCATATAAATAATTTTGTATTCAATTCCTACTTTTTCGAAATTATCTATAAAGCTCCTGTTTTTTTCAATTACACCTTCTATTTCTGCATGATAAGAATGGACAATAAGAATTTTCTTGTCCTGATATTCAGTTTCTATATCTTCATTTAACTCATCTGTTCCCCTTTTCTCACAGCTTGAAGTAAATATAAAAATACAAATCATAAAGAATATAATTATTTTTTTCATAATACTAATAAGTATATGTGCTGCTTTATTGGTTGGAGCAGGAACAGTACTCACAGTAGAGCAGGTTAAAAAAGCTGTTGGCGCAGGTTCAAAGTTTATTGTTTCTCCTGGTTTTAATTCGAAAGTAGTAGAGCATTGTATCAAAAACAATATTCCAATAGCACCGGGAATTAATAGTCCTGCGTAGATTGAAATGGCATTAGATTATGGTTTAAAGGAAATAACTGTGTATTTGCTTTAAATGATGCTTTTTCCGGAATAGAAATAATGAATAAGAATTATTCCGCGAATAATGGCCATCTTGCTATTGTGACCAATCATATTCTTCGGGCAATTGCATATTTAAAAAGAAAAAGTAGCGATATTGATTGGAGTAATATATTTAGTGGAGCTGATTTGTTCCATATAACCGGTATCACGCCTGCAATTTCTAAAAACGAAGTAGATTTTTCGTTGGAAGCAGTGAAAACTGCATTCCACACATCTTTTCCAGGCGGTTTTAATATTTTTAATTATTATTTACTTCATAACAAAGGCTGTTGCTTTTTAACTGTTAAAAGTAAAAGAAACAGTTTTGTTATTTTATATATTGTAATTATTATATTTAATTAATTATCTAAAATGGGTATTACAGGTACAACACTTTCACCTGGAACCAATACAACAGGAAATACATGGCTTGCTACAATAACATCACGTTTTTCAATAATTTTTAATAATTGCTTTGCAGCGGTATATCCCATTGTAAAAAGTGGTTGTCTGACAGAAAAAAGCGCAGGAGTAAAATACCTGCCGGTAGTAGTGGCATCAAAACCAATAACAGATATTTGATCTGGTATTTTTATTCCGATATTCGTTGCTTCCCTGATCATGCCAAGGGCAATCATGTCAGTTGCAGCTATAACTGCTGTTGGAGGATTGTTCATCAAATTAATTGTTCTCATTACCTGATGACTGGATTCCTCTTCATTATTTAATTCTGCTGTAAATAAATACTCAGATGGTACTTTCAGGTTATTTTCATGCATGATTTCCAAAAATCCTTTTTGACGGTCTTCAACATTATTATTCTTTTCTATGCCGCCTACAAAAGCTATTTTTCGATGTCCATACTGAATGAGTTTTTTTGTAACATCCTTACCACCCTGTACATTATCCGAATCCACATAGGGGATCTTATTATTTTGAGTTCTATCACCAATTACAACACAGGGTATATCGAATGCTAACATTTCGTTCACCGAATCTTCCCGAAGAGAGGTACATATTAATATTATTCCATCTACCTTTTTTTCATAATATAATCTGTAATAATCAGATACTTGTTTCTTACCACGGCGGGTGGATATAACAAGATCATATGAGTGTTCCATTAGTGCCTGCTCAATTCCTTCCAATAAACCGTTAAAATACGGGTGGGATTCAAAATGGACATTGGGGTTTTCAATTGATGATGCAACTCCTATGGAAAATATTCGACTCTGATTAAGCCCGCGGGCCAGGCTGTTTGGGTGATAATTAAGCTTTTCTATTGCAGCTAATACTCTTTTGCGTGTTTCTTCTTTAATATTGCCCTTATTATTAATTACTCTCGAAACCGTAATAGATGAGACATCAGCAAGTATTGCTACCTCTTTTTGCGTTGCCAAATTCAATACTCCTTTCATGGCTATAGATTTAACTTAACATATTATGTTAACGTAATCAATATTTTTCTGATATCTTTTTTATAATCAATAGTTTTAGCATTAATTGGTAAATAATATCCTTTAAATTAAGAATATACCATACTTTCAAAATAATCTTGCAAGATACTTGACATAATTTTATATTTTAACTATAAAATCGAAACAGGCAAGCAATATTTAATAAATTTAAATGTTTGCGCAAACATTTCTAAAGGAGGAAATATGAATAAACTTTTAAAAGTAATGTTGTTATTTGTATCATTAGCATTATTTATTTCTTTATTCAGCTGTGAAAAGCAAGAAGAAGCAACTCAAGGTATAGTACAGGTAACTGTCTGGACACTCTGGACAGAGTCAACACAGGATGCTAACGCAGCAGCTTTTTACAAGGCTCTGGAATCAGCTAAAGTGGATCTGCCGAACATCGAAATTATCCATGATGCTACTGAAAATGAAGCTTATAAGACAAAAATTAAAACAGCTGCAGCAGCAGATGATATGCCGGATGTTTTCTTTGCATGGGGTGCAGGGTTTGTAGGACCATTTGTAGATGGTGGAAAAGTAATGCCTCTGGATGATTATCTGAAGGATGGAACCTTAGACAGGATGAATGGTGGTGCTAACACTAATTTTACTTTCGATGGTAAAATCTACGGTTTAACTTTTACACAATGGGTTGCAGCTCTTTATTGTAATGAAGAGATGTTTGATGCATACGGATTAGAACTTCCGGATACTATGGAACAACTCAAAACAGCTGTACAGGTTTTTAATGAAAATGGTGTTATTCCTATTACTGTTAGTGCTAAAGACCGCTGGCCTGCTATGTTCTGGCAAAATGCCCTTGCTATTAGAACTGCTTCAGCAGATGTAAGTAATTCAGCATTAAGTGGTAATGCTTCTTTTGATACACCGGATTTTGTTAAATCAGCACAAATATTAGAAGACCTGGTAAATATCAATGCTTTCGTAGAAGGTGCACTGGGAATAGATTATGATGAATCCGGCGCTCTGTTTTTAACAGGACAGGCTGCAATGTATTACATGGGAAGCTGGTTTGCAGGTGACATTGTTGGAGAAAACAGCACAGTAGGAGACAAAGTAGTAGCAAGGCCTTTCCCAACTATACAAGGCGGCAATGGTGGTGTAAATGAGTTCTTAGGCGGAGCTATTGATGGTCTGTGCGTTTCCCAGAATGCACAGGATAAAGATGCATCTGCACAGGTAGTTAAGTATCTGATGGAACAGGTAGCTATAAATTTGACAGAGGCGGGTGCAGGTATACCTACATGGAAAGTTTCCGGAGTAGAAACTGGTGATCCAAATCCAATAACTTTACAAATATTAGACTTTATTAGTAATGCAACCGGTTATGTATTGGCCTGGGACACATTTTTATCTGGTGCAGATGCAGATGACCATAAAAATATGGTTGCTGAAATATTTGGCGGTCAATTAACACCTGCAGATTTTGCTCAAAAAATGCAAGCAATGAATGAATAATAATAATTAAATTATGTTAGTGAAATTTATAATAGTGATGGTTTATAATGGTTTTTAACCATCACTATTTTTATAAAGAGGTTTTTTGTGATTAGAGTAGCGCGAAATAAAAGGACAAAAATAATAATACTTTTTATCTTACCGGCTCTTGTACTATACCTAAGTATGATAATCATTCCGATTTTTACTTCAATGTATTATAGTTCCCTGGAGTGGGACGGAATGGGCAAGAGTGAATTTATCGGGTTACTTAATTACTTTAATTTAATAATAGATAATAGTGATAACTTTTATATAGCGATTGGTAACTCATTATATTTAGCATTTTTATCTGTATTTGTTCAATTACCAATTGCATTTTTAATTGCCAGAATACTTGCTAAAGGTGTAAAAGGCGAGGGTATTTTTCGTTCGCTTTATTTCATGCCTGTAATCATTTCTACTGTTGTTATAGGCCAGATGTGGCGTAAAATATATAATCCTCAATTCGGATTGCTAAATAAATTGCTTGAAATAGTCGGGATGGATTCATTAGCACAGCCATGGTTAGGCAATACCGAAACAGCCCTTATTGCTGTTTTTATTCCTTTAATATGGCAGTTTGTAGGTTATCATATGCTTCTTTTTTATGCAGCAATAAAATCTGTTCCCAAAGATATTTTAGATGCAGCTAAAATTGACGGTGCCAACTTCTGGACAGAGACATTCCATATAATTATACCAATTGTTAGTTATATCATTGAAATATGTGTTATTCTGGCTATAATTGGTTCTTTAAAAACTTTTGATTTAATTTATGTATTAACAGGGGGTGGTCCCCTCCATTCTACCGAAGTACCTTCAACCATGATGTTTAATTCTATTTTTCACAGGAATAGTTATGGTTATGGTAGTTCCATGGCAGTTTTTATAGTAATAGAGTGCCTGGTTATTACGGTTGTTATAAAGGCAATTTTTAAAAAGAGAATTTATACTGTATAGGACGGAAGAAAAAAGAATATGGATATAATCAGAGCCAGAAATATTAAAAGAAATACTGCTAAAACATTTATATATATATTTTTAATATTATATGCGTTTATTCAACTTTATCCGTTTATCTGGCTGTTATTTTTTTCATTTAAATCCAGTATTGAAATTTATGGCGGAAATGTTGCGGGATTCCCGGAAAAACTTCGATGGGAAAACTATCAAACTGCCATATATGGTGGTAATGTTATTTTATTTTTCTTTAACAGTGTATTTGTAACCGGATTTACCATTTTTTTAACTTTGGTTGTCTCAGCTCCTGCAGCATATGTCATCGCAAGAATACCATGGAAATTAGGCAATACTGTTTTAATAATGTTTTTATTAGGTCTTATGATTCCTGTTCATGCTACTTTATTACCATTATTTATTTTATTTAGTAAAACAAAACTTTTAAACAGCCCCTGGTGTCTTATTCTCCCTTATTCTGCTTTTTCCATGCCAATTGCTATATTTATTTTACATGGATTCTATAGAACCATACCAAAAGAAATGGAAGAATCGGCATTTTTGGATGGCTGCGGTATTGCCCATTCTTTTTTCAGAATAATACTTCCCTTAATAAAACCGGCTTTAGCCACAATTGCCATACTTACTTATCTGTTTGCCTGGAATGAACTTATGTTTGCCATTACTTTTATCAGTAAATTAGCTTATCGCACATTAACCGTAGGTATACAATCGATGGTAGGTCAATATAATACAAACTGGGGTGCAATTGGTGCCGGTCTGGTCGTATCTACTATACCTACTATTATTCTATATTCAATAATGAGTAAACAGGTACAAAAAAGCCTGATTCACCAGGGTTCTATGAAAGGTTAACACTCAATAAATAAAACTAATTATGAAAATCAAGAAAACTAAAATATCATAACTAAAGCCAGATGAAGACTATGTGGTCAATAAACCGCTTACAATTATACCCCCACATAATCTATATTAAATTATAGTAAATTCACTATTCTTAATTTTTTTTTCCTTAAAAACATCATTATTTAATGGATAACCAGCTGCAATAAGACTTATTAATTTATATCCCTTTTTAACATTACATATCTCTCTGATTGTTTCTGCATAAGGCTTTTTATCCCCTGCAATCCAGCAGCTGGCAATATCAAAATACCTTGCTGCAAGAAGAATATTCTGAGTTGCTGCTGAACCATCCTCTAAATAATACTTTATATCTTCACAAAAAACTACAATACATAAAGGAGCATTCTTAATAAACTTACCATAATCTGTTTTTTGCGCAATTTGCTCTTTTACATTATTATCTTTAATTACAACAATTTCCCATGGCTGAACGTTATTTGCTGTTGCAGCCAGCTTTCCTGCTTTTACTATTTTACTGATTATATCCTCATCTATAAGCTTACTGGAAAACTTTCGAATGCTTCTTCTTGAATAAACCATTTTTAGACCATCCATTTTATATTACCTCCTGATCATTTAAATTATTATATATAATTTATAATATATATTTCATTTATTTGAAATGGTTTTATAAAATTCATCCAGCCTCATACTAATTTCATTAATTTTAATGGATAAAAGATTATGGCTTGCTTTATTATAAATATAAGACTCTAAATACACTCCAACAGAATTGGCTTGTTCTATTGTTTCATAAGCTTCACGAACGCTTACAACCATATCCCTTGTACCATGAAAAATACAAATATCTGGTTCGCCTTCATCCATGTAATTTGCACTTTGTCCGGGCCCCCATGAACCGGAAACCGAAAAAACTGCAAAAACATCACTGGAATATTCAGAATAAGAATAATTATCATTGCCCGGTAATTCAGGATAATAACTAACAAACAATGCAACGCTGGCTCCTGCAGAATATCCTCCGATCATTATTTGTTCCGGATCTATATTCCAGAGCTCTGCATTTGCCTTAAAATATCGGATGGAAGCTTGCGCGTCAAAAATTGCTGCTTTAATTGCTTTATACACAGAAGTGATACCCCGCCATAATCTATATTCTATGCTGGAAACAACATAACCTTTTCCTGCCATGATATTCGCCCAGTTTCCACAGCTTTCTTTTCCGCCAAAACCTTTCATAAATGATCCACCATGAATCATTATAATCAAAGGCCTTTTTTCTGTTATCTCATTAACCGGATAAAAAATATCCATTTTTAAATCTACAATACTTTTATCTGCATCTACAGTAGTACAATATACAACATCCAATTCATATTCTACTTTATACTCTGGAGGAATAACATTAATATCTAACACATCTGCTGTAGTACATTTTGCAAAACTTAAAATAAATACAATAACCGGGAAAATTAGTAAAAAAATCTTTAGTTCAAATTTGCATTTAATCATTATTTATATCCAATTACTCTTCAAACTAATTATAATCCAAAAATATACAATATTTAATGAATTTATCAGAAAAAAATGAAAAATCCCGGAGCAGAGCTCCGTGGTATCTTCGTTCCCAGCACCAAAATTATTAATATTGGTGCTGGGAACTATTTCATAGCCTTCATACCCTTAAGTAGAGCTGCGAGGTATTCCGGCTGCCAGAATAAAAGTATTAAGGGGGTTTATTCCAATTTGTTCTGTTTGTAAAAAAGTAAGAGCCGATAAGGGCTATTGGGAAGCAATAGAAGTTTATATTCGAGACCATTCAGAAGCCGAATTCACTCATGGCCTATGCCTGGTCTGTGTAAAAAAAATATTTCCCAATTTAAAAACAAAAAAAGAATAGCGGGTAAATCCTATTAAACTTTAATCTAACCTTTCTTTTTAGTGCTTATATTAAATCATGCTTAACGTTTTTCTTTTCGCCTGATTTGCTTAGCTTTTTTCCTTTTGATCTAAAAATATTTTTATTAGAATTAAAATCAATTTCATCCACCGCGGTTGGCCCAAAGATTTGTACAACATCATTATCATCAATTACCCTGGAAGTTTTATTTCGAGCTTTTTTAAGCATACTTTTTGATTTATCTTTAACTGCTTTATGAATCAGATCATCCATTTCTATATTGCGGAGCGTAAAAAATAGTTTAGGATTTTCATCCAGTCTTGTTCCTATTCCATATAAAGCAGCAGCTACATGTTTACACATTTCCGCCCAGTCCGGACAGCTGCAGTTAAACGATATTTCAGATGGTGAGGGAAATAAGCCCTTTCCTTTGGCTGTAAATATTTCCATCAAAGCTTTTGGGAACTTTCCTTCAATTAGTTCCTGCAATGATTCTATTTCTTCTGCACATTCTTTTTTAATATGATTCCACACAACTTTTACAAGCGGTTTTATTTTTATTTCAATTCTATAAGGCTCGGTACTTGTGCCCATAACAAGCGAAGTTACCTTTCCATTATTTATCTGCAGATCTATAACAAAACCATTTCTTATATAACTTCGGCCTCTTCCTATTCGGCTTTCATAGTCTGCATACTTTTCAAGATTCTTGTTCCATGCCTGCCCCCACCAGGTTTTAACGAGTTTATTACCTTGAACAATAACAGGTTTAATATCGGGATTCTTCTTTCTATATTGTTTAAGTTTTTTCTGCGCTTTTGCACGTTTTTCAGCAACTGATACATATTTTGGAAAACTACTATAATATGACATATCATTTCCTCACACAATTATTTCTAACTTATTACTCCTATACCTCACTTAAGAGCAGCAATCTATACTCTACAATGTTAATTTAAACATATTTATAAGTTTTTCATTATCCATCTCTGTTATCCATTCCTCTTTTGAGCTCCCGATAATTTCATTTGATAAAGCAGCTTTACTTGTAAGCATTTCATCAATCCTTTCTTCAATTGTTCCTTTTGTTATAAACTTATGAACCACTACATTTTTTTTCTGACCTATTCTAAATGCCCTGTCCGTAGCCTGGTTTTCTACTGCAGGATTCCACCATCTGTCAAAATGTATCACATGATTGGCAGCTGTAAGATTAAGCCCGACACCTCCTGCTTTTACAGTCATTACAATAAAAGGTATATATTCATGGCTTTGGAATTTATCAACAATATCTTTTCTCTTTTTAACAGGAGTTCCCCCATGCAGCACAAGGCCTTTGTGATGGAATATTGATTCAAGAAATTCTTTAAGCGGATTGGTTATTTCCCGGAATTGAGTAAATACAAGAACCTTCTCTCTTTTTTCATATATAGTTTCACAAATCTCCCGTATCCTCGAATATTTTCCGCTGTCCTTTTCCGCATACTCATTTCCGCCAAGATATTGATCCGGATGGTTGCAAAGCTGTTTAAATTTTATTAGCGAAGCAAGTATTAATCCTTTACGGTTTATCCCTTCAATTTCCGATTCGAGCATACTTTCCAATTCTTTAACAAGTTTTGCATACAGTACTATCTGTTTTTTGCTTAAGTCGGAATATGTTTTCATTTCCACTTTATCCGGCAGATCAGAAATTACTGATTTATCTGTTTTTAATCTTCTTAATATATACGGACTTATTATTTTCTTTAGTCTTACATATCCGCTTGAATCACTTTGAAGCTTTTTAGTAAAAACCCTAAACTGTTTTGTATTTCCAAGCAGTCCGGGATTAATAAAATCAAACAATGACCAGAGATCCGAAATCCTGTTTTCTATGGGAGTTCCTGTCATAATAATCCTGTTTTGAGATATAAGTCCTTTAACTGCTTTAGTCTGCCTTGTGCCAGGATTTTTTATTGCCTGCGCTTCATCAAGAATTATGTATTTCCATTTATACAATTGAAACCATTCATATCTTTTTGTTAAAGAATAAGTGGTAATTATTAAATCATATTTTTGTAGAAAGACCTTATCTTTATTTTTAGAAGCCTCGGGATTAACAGACGGATGCGCAATATAGTATTTTAACTTTGGTGAGAATTTTTCAATTTCATACATCCAGTTGGAAATAAGTGATGCAGGAAGCACAAGCAGAGAAGCATGTTTATTTTTTAAGGTTGATGTCAGGCTCAACAGAGCAAGCAGCTGTACTGTCTTACCCAGTCCCATGTCATCCGCAAGGCACGCTCCAAAATTAAGATTATGCAGGAAAAACAGCCAGTTTAATCCTTTCTGCTGATATGGCCTTAGTTTTGCTTTAAAGCTTTTTGGCAGGATTGCATTATCAATTAACTCCGGATCCTTTAGTTTTTCTATTACAGATTCAAGCCATTCACCATTTGATATTTGAAGAATTTCATCTGTATCCGTGCCTAACTCTTTTCCCAGATTAAGCTGGATTTGCATTGCTTCTTTTAAAGTAAGCCCGTTTTTCATAAGCTCCCTTGCTTTTTCATATGCTTCGAGTGTCTTTTTTAATTTTTCAGGATCTACTTCCACCCACTTACCCTTAATAAACGCAAGACCCTCAGATTCACTTAAAAGTTTTCTTGCTTCTTCTTCAGTTATTTGTATATCGCCAAGCAGGAATCTCGCATCAAAATCGAGAAGAGCATCCATTCCGAGAAAAGCAGGGTCATTATTGCCAATACTTATATTAAGCTGCAGGCTGTTTGCCTTATTTTTCCACCAGTTGGGAATCCTACAAAGTATCCCGTACTTTTCATATAAAGGGATTTCTTTTAAGAAAGAAAATGCTTCTTTTTCAGTAAGCTTTAAAGGATGAAATATTTCACCCGATTCTAGAAATTCCAGTATTATCTTACTTTCCTTTGCAGCGAGATGCACTGTAGATAAAAGTTCGAGAAGTTTATTGCTGTTATATTCAGCCATGGCATGTTTTAAAGGTATATGTTTTGATTTTCCTGCTTTATTTAAACCAGTCGAATATGTAGCAAGAAAGGCAAAAGGATAATCTTCAATTTTACTCTCAACAAGGTGGAAAAAGACTCTGCCTACCAGATGAACATCCGGGCTGTATAATCGTATAAAATCAGACACTTTGCCTTTATACTTTTTAATATCAATCCTGTATTGGTTAAGAATAGATCCCCAGAAGCTTATCAGCAGCGCCTTACTAATATGTTCCGAACCTGTAATAAACGGAACCCGGAGCAGCATACTTTCTATTTCGTCTTCTGTGATTATTACTTCTACTTTATCTCTCATAGTATCAAGATCCGGATTCATTCTAAGCTTCTCACCGAAAAGTCCTGCAAATATCCTGAAATAATCGAGACTTTTATGAAGATTGATTTTTTTATTACAGAAGGCAAGATATAAAAAAAGTTCACCCAAACTATATTTATACTGCTTGTAAAGTTCATTCTGAAGTCTTGATTGGTCTTTTATAATCTCAACTTTTGTTTCTATCCACTCAAGCTCAAGAGTATTGTCGGATAATATTACTGCTGTTAATTCTTTATGCATTTTTATTCCTTAATTATTATTCAGATTATGCATTTTTCAGCCTATTTGCAAAGCCGATTGCATATAAAGGGATATTATAAAAATCATTATCGTGTATAAAATTTCTCGGAGAAGTTCTATAGATTCTTTTGCAAGAATATTTTTCTGCATACGAGCGAAGACTTTTAATTCCTTTAGAATATCCGCTTTTAACCTCTAACGGAAATATTTCATTATCTATATTTATTATAAAATCTACCTCCGCATCACTCTTACTTGTCCAGTAATAGAGTTGTGTTTTTAAAGTAGAAACAAGTTCGGATGCAACAAAGTTTTCTATAAACGCACCATTATATTCAGAAAGCAGATCATTCCCATTTACAATAATTCTGGATGCCAGATTTAATTTAGCGCTTAGTATTCCAGTATCAAATAAAAATAGTTTGAATTTTGATTTATCATGGTATCCGATTAAAGGCAATCTGGGTACTTTAATATTATATGAAACATTAATAAGGCCGGCTTTTTTAAGCCATTCAATTGATAATTCATATACGGATGCTCTGCCATTTTTAGATACATTTTTATATTTGAACTTTTTATTTTCCTTCGCTAATTGTGTTGGAATAGAATTCCAGACATTTGATATTCTAATTGCTTCACCAGTCGTTGAATATTTTGAAAAATCACGTTCATAGGATAATAATATTTCATTCTGGATTTCCCGAACCTTTTTAATATCTTTTGTACTTAAATATTGTTTTACTACTTCCGGCATTCCTCCTAAATATAAAAATATTTTAAATAGAGATAACAATTTTTCGTGAACCGGTTCCGGTATGGGCGAATAATCATTTTTAGCCAGTAAAAATTCAACAAGCATTTTTTCAACATTAGCAATAAGGAATTCCTGAAAATTCATAGAATTTAAATTGATGAAATTTACTTTACCAACAGGAAAGCTCGATGTTTTCCCAACACTTACTCCAGGCAGAGAACCTGCAGCTACAATATGAAATTCCTTTGCTTCTTCATGAAAATATTTTAAACTTGTAATTGCCTTTTGCGCTGCTTGAATTTCATCAAAAAAAATTAGTGTAGTACCTTTTTCAATTTTTTTCCCCTGATACAAACTTAAGGAATCTATTAATGCAGCAGGCTTTAATGATTTTAAAAATAATCTGGAAAGTTCAATATCTTCTTCAAAATTAAAATATGCGAGATCTTTGTATTCGTTTTTACCAAATTCCTTTAAAGTATATGTCTTCCCAACCTGTCTTGCTCCCTGCATGAGCAGGGGCTTGCGATTTGTATTCTTTTTCCATTGTAATAAATCACTATAAATAAGACGGTACATTAGTTATCTCCAGTAAAATGCTGTTTCTAATATATTTTATCTCCAGAAAAGTGTCAACTATAATAATTTTTATCTCCAATAAAGTGTTAAAATGTAATAGATTTAGCTCCCTAAAAGTGTAGATTATGCAAAAGGCAAAATATTAAAGAAGTTCACACATTATCCCTGCCTTGACCACATCCTTTCATTTTAATAAATTATAGAAACAATGTCACTTTCAATCAAAAAACAGGATCGGATTTGTACATATTCAGATTTTAAAAACTGGCCTGATAATGAAAGATTGGAATTTATAAACGGCACAGCATACAACATGTCGCCGGCACCTTCATGAAGGCACCAGGATATTTCCAGGGAATTAGAACTTCAGACTGCCATTTTTTTTAAAAGACAAACCATACCGTATTTATTACGCTCCTTTTGACGTACGCTTACCCAAAGCAGAAAATACCACTCTGTCGGGAGCTGTGCTGACCAATGATCCTGCTAACTTCTAAAGGCGCTGCAATATAATAAGAGATGATTTATACCTGTTAAAAAATTGTATAAACGTTTAAATCATCAATTTAAAAAAACGGTTATTAATATTCGCTATAATCAACCTTTAAATAGGCAGTATGTATGCGCCGCCGGCTAAAGCCACTATGTACTAAGTAAAATTTTTAATGTTCTTTTTAAGCGGCTTTAATTAGTATGAAGGCTGATTAAAAAGTGCATATAGCCAACTGCTACTTAAAAAAATCATCATCGGCAAAAGCATCCTCTACAAGGGATCTTGCTCTCTCTTCCGGAGTTGTTTCATTTTTATTTTCCATTATTTCAGCAGCTGTTTCCGGCTCTTCCGGTTCCTGTACTTCCTCTACAAATTCTTCTATTACTTCCGGGACTTCTTCTTCAGGTTCTTCTATAACTACAGGTTCCTCTGCAACTTCCTCTTCTGGAACCTCTTCTTCAGGTTTTTCTGTAACTTCTTCTGTAATTTCCTCTGTTACATCAGCAACATCTTCTATAGTTTCAATGACTTCATCTTCAGGAAAATCATCAAATATAATTTCTTCTTCTATATCTGTATTATCATCATTATAAAGATCTTCATCTTTGAAATCTGTATCCTCAAATTCCGTATCATCAAAATACTCATCATCATCATACTCAACTACTTCAATTTCTTTTTGATATTCGGAAGTATACCCAAAAACAGAATCAGACAATTCACTTACAGCATATTCATTAACAGCACTTATCATGTAATATCCCGATGTTTCTGTCATATTATCATCCTCAAAGGAATTGGATTCTGTTTCTCCAATCTTTATCCAGTTCTCATCATCTTCATCCCATCTGAATATACTGAATTTATCCGCGCCTTCTACAGTATCCCAGTTTATTATAACCCTGTCTTCATAATCGCCTTCACTGGCTATTACGTTTTTCGGCTTACGGAGATCTTTTACTTTCTCCTGCTCTTCCTCTTCTTCATAGATTTCAACTGTTATATTAATCGAGCTGCTGGGCTCACTTTCTATATCATTACGATAGGCAGTTACTATATACCAGAGCACTTCGTTGTTAGCAAATTCTTTTACATCTCTGAAATTCGGATTTTCCGTACTGCCAACAAGAATAAAGTTTTCAACTTCAAATCTGTAAACATAAAAGCCATCTATTCCGGACATTTCATCCCATCCAAGATAAACAGCACCATCGGAAAAAAGGCTCTGAACATTCTGCGGAACACCTACTTCTGTAATTATAATCCCGGAATAACCTTCTGCAGATTCACTTAGTTCTGTTTCTTCTGCGTAACTTATACTTGTAACTGCATAGTAATACGATACACCCGGTTCTAGGTTTTCATCAATAAAAAGATTTCCCCTTGTATTTCCTATTTCTGCAAAATACTCCCTCGGATTATCGGACCTGTAGATTTTATAAGAATTTGCATTACTAGCTTGCTCCCATGTTACCTCAATTTTATCCGGAAACGACCCTTGTGAAGCTTCTACATTTATTGGGATTTCCGCGACCTCCGGCTGATAAGTGACTTCATCATACATAACAAGGCAGGTCACAACATACTGTTGGAAAATATCATAACTTATCCAGCCATAACCACCCTCGCCCCAGTATGTACTCCACGAATTAATTAATTTAAACGCTCCTTTTGCATTATCATAACCAATAACGCACATTGCGTGGCCGCCCATATACGCACCGGAAATCCTGTTATAAACTCCTCCGGAGTAATCCATAAAATTTTCATAGATCTCCATTCCAATAAGTACTGTATTCCCGTTTAAGAGAACAGATTTTACTGCTTCTAAATCATTTATATTAATCCTGGAAAAAGAAACTGCTTTGTACTGTATTGCTTCATTATGAGCTGTTCGGGAAGGCTGTTGGGTATAATTTTCTGTATACGGCATGGTGTCCAGAGTTGCACAGCCGCTTTCTATTACAAGCGCAATTGCATATTCTAATGCAGAACCCTGGTCTACTCCGCCATTAATCTGATTATATATGTATGACGGCGAAAACTTATGGTCATCTGAATTTGCACCCCAGCCTCTTTCTATATTTTCATGAAAAGATTTCGCAGCATATGCAGTTGTCCATGCAGTACAACTTCCTATCATCCCCTGGTCTCCCGGTTGTGGAAAATACGATGATAGGTCCACATCTGCAGCTAAATCAGGAGCAGGCCCGCTGTATGCCCTCGGATTAACAGCTCTAAATGATTTATAAAGCATTTCCGGAGTTTCATTAAGCCCAAGGAATTTTTCTTCTTCACTTTCACAGCTGAATAAAGAAATAAATAATACCAATAATAAATTAAATATAATATTTTTCTTAATTCTTCTTTTCATCCTGATCCCCTTAATTCATTATAATGTATATTTAATTACTTTGCGCATCAATTTCCGGCAATAAGAATATTACAGGTGTACATGTGCCTTTTGTTATTTCTAGGCGTATACATTCAAGTTTATCGCCGGACTGCAATTCGATATTGCCAATTTGTATAACAGCTGTTTCTGTTATTATTATATTTGAATTATCCGGTGAAACTATTATTTTTTTCCTGTATTCATTATCCGGGAAATTTGGAAAACGGTAGCTGCTTTCATCCTCCGGATTCTGCAGTACAAAATTAAATACTATTGCAATTTCTTCTTGATTTATAATATCAATATTGATTATCTGCGCCGTACCCGAAAAACCATTGTATTCACAGTTTCCGAGTACAAACAATTTTTCTATATCTGATGTATCCTCTTTTTCTAAGCTGGATTCACTAGAATTTGGATATTCAGAAATATTTTCCGGGTGTTCGGTTTCGTCTTTTGTAGATTGATCCATAGTTTCTTCTATTTCAGAAGTGTTTTCATCTTCTTCAGATACAATTCTCATGTTTTCCAGTTTATCTGTACGGCATCCGCTAAAAGCTTCAATAATCGATAATATTATAATTATTAACAAACCTGTCTTAAACAAAAATCTTTTCATACTTATAATCCCTTAATATTACTTTTTATTATACCTGCAATAATATGGTAGTAAATTTTATTTATCTACGCAATAACTATATTCCGGTTAAGAGTCTATAAGTATGCGGTTTCCCACGGCAATTCGAAATATGGGTTATTATGAACTATTTTATTAAACTACTTCTTAAGAGTTTAAATATTCAGACACAATTAACAGGATTTTTATTTAGTAATATCTACTTCCTTTATTTAAATATCAATTAGTATAAATATACTCTCCAAAATCAATTGATAAAATAACTTAAATTGCAGTGTCTTTCAGATAAATTTTAAGCTGTACCTCATGTATTTATTCAATTTCTTAATTACTTTAATTCAAAAATAGCTTATTCACCAACTATTTCGTTTTCACATTGTTTTATTTAATCTGTGATATCCTGTGATGTACTATGACGTCCAGGGATAGACAAATACCGATTGAACCAGGATGGTGAAAAGCCGGTGGATGGATAAATACTTGTCGAGGCAGAGATGCCGGAAGGCCAGTTTAAATCCGTGTCAAATTTCGAATTACAGGATTTCCTATATTGTATGACCACAAATTATCTGATACTGTTATTCTGATTGCTAATCTGGGGGTAAATATGCAAACATCAGAAATCCCTGTAATAGAAACTACGAACCTCACAAAGTACTATGGTAAAAACCGGGGAATAGAAAACATCAATTTGAGTATTAATAAAGGTGAGATATTCGGATTTATCGGGCCGAACGGTTCAGGAAAATCAACAACTATTCGTACATTACTTGGCCTTTTATTCCCTACAAACGGCAGCGGCAAAATATTTAATATGGACATTGTTAAAGACTCCAAAGAAATTAAAAAGAAAGTCGGATTTATGCCTTCGGATATTAATTACTATGATAAGATGGATGCGGAAGAATTACTAAAATATTCTGCACGAATATACGGAGTTAACGCGGATAACAAAATAAAAGAACTTGCGGAGATTTTCGAGCTCGATTTAAAGAAAAAAATATTCGACCTTTCCATGGGTAATAAGAAAAAGGTTTCTATTTTGCAAAGCCTAATTCATAAGCCGGAACTTTTAATTTTAGATGAACCTACAAACGGGCTGGACCCCCTTATGCAGTCGAGGTTTTTTAATATTCTGTTTGAAGAAAATAATAAAGGAACTACCATATTCTTTTCTTCTCACACCCTGTCTGTTGTACAGAAAATGTGTAAAAGAATCGCAATAATAAAAAACGGAACTATTATTAAAATAGAAGACATAGAGGCAATGCAGAAAAAACTCTTTAAAAAAGTTAATATCGATTTTGAAAAAGATATAGAAGAAAAAGAATTAAATATGGCAGGAGTAAAATATTTAGAAATCGATAAAAATAAAAATGCAAAGTTTCTATTTTCCGGAGATATCAATTTTTTAATGGATAAACTTAACAATTTAAATATTACAGACATCACAATAGAAGAGCCTTCTTTAGAAGAAGTATTTATGCACTACTATGAAAATGGGAGTAATTCATGAATATCCATATTTATTTAATGGAATTAAAAAGAAACAGGTTCTCATTTTTAACATGGTGTATAGTAATTGTTGCTATAGTATTTCTTTTTATGGCATTTTATCCTGTAATCTCCGGAAGCGGCATTATTTCTCAGATGTCTGCGCTGCTTGAAAGCCCTATGATGAAAACATGGTTAAGTGCATTCGGCGCAGACATTAATAGCATGACAGATGTACTTGGATTCTACACAACCTATAATTCCCTTTATGTCCAGTTATTAGGATGCATCTTTTCAATTATGCTTGCATCACGGATTGTAGCAAAGGAGGAAAATAAAAAAACTGCAGAGTTCCTTTTAACACGCCCTGTAACACGGAGTGAGATTCTTATAAGTAAAATTCTGTCATATCTTACACAGCTTGTAATCTTTAATATAATCTTAGTATTAATAGGAATAATCAGCCTTAACATATTTAAAAGCCCGGATGCACCAAATTTCAGAGTTGATGCATTCCTTATTTTGTCCCTGTACTCATTCCTGTTAATGCTTATGATGGGAACAATAGGTTTATTTATTTCACTTCTAAAAAAAAGAGGGAGGGCAGTAACTGGTATTTCCATAGGAATAGTAATAGGTTCTTATTTTATAAATGCAATGTCAAGGATCTCAAATAAAGTAGATTTCATAGGTTATATAAGCCCTTTTAAATTTGTAAATACAGATGTACTCAGTAATGTTTACAAACTCGATTGGTGGCGGTTATTATATTTCTTAGGTATTTCTACAGTTTTTTTTATTGCTTCGTATAATATTTTTAAAAGAAAGGATATTTTGATTTAAGGAAGTAGTAAATATGAATATTTGACCGACCTCCGTCCCTATTAAAATCCAGGAGTAATAAATGAATATACAGATAATAGGCCATAACAAATGTAACAAAACAAAAAAAGCGTTCCGTTTTTTTAAAGAGCGTAACATCAAGTATCATTTTAAAGATATTACAGAAAAGCCTTTAAGCAAAGGTGAGCTTGAAAACATAACTCGTGCTATCAAAGCAGAAGAGCTGATAGATACAGAGAGCAAACTGTATAAATCAAAAGGATATGAATATATGGAGTATAATCCTTCAGAAGAATTATTAAAATATCCCATGCTGTTAAAAACACCAGTCGTACGAAATGGGCATAAAGTCACAATAGGCTACGAGACTGAAATATGGAGGGAGTGGATAAATTATTCTTAATATCAATCTGTTGTAATACCTATACCTTATACCTGTACCTACCTCCGTCCCCATAATTATAATTAAATATTTAGTATCTTTTTCAAACAAATTTCTGGAAATAGCAGTTTAAGTGAAATTTCCGGAGGCTCTAAAATTTCATACATGCCTTTTTTCAGACTATATATACCACCATATTTATACTGCCATGAATAATTTACTATTTCTGCCTTTACGGGATTTTCTCCAATATATAAAAATGTTCTTACATACTGCATGAAGTTATAAATAATAGTACTGTGAAATCTATCGTACCAGACATGTCCAATTAACCCGAACAATTTATTATAGTTTATGGCAAATGTCGCTAAAATCCACTGCATAATACGTGATAAACTCTCAGTTTTAAGCGGCTGAATCATTAAATGGATATGATTACCCATTATACAGAAGGTTGTAATAGTAAATTTATATTTCTTTTTTGCACGTTTTAATACATCAAGAAACAATTTTTTTATTTTTGGTGCATATAATATTAACTCACCGCGGTTTGCTCTTGCTGTTACATGATATTTAGCACCTTCAATAAGCTTCCTTTTCTTTCTCATCTTTCACATCCTTATTAATATAGTTCTTATATATTAAAACAGATAAAAAGTTCATTTTGCTTTCAATTTTTAAATTTTTTTTTCTTTTTTTCCTCTAATTGCTGCTTCCGAACCATTTTAACATGACCTCCGTCCCTCCATGCTTATTGACAAGAATTCGACCTCCGTCCCTCTCAGTACAAAACGGGCATAAAGTCACAATAAGCTACGAGACTGAAATATGGAAAGAGTGGATAAAATTTTAAGAAACAACAAGTTTCTTAGGAAATAAGTAAATATTTAAAGACTAGTCCGGTAAATCTAGCTTCATAAAAAACACATCCCCATCTACCTGACTTCCATTTGTATCCTGATTTTTTTCAGCAGCATCCTGGAATTCTATATTCCTTCCGGCACCGATGCTTTCATAGATGCCTCCGTTTTTACTGCTGTCAACCAGTCCTGCATTGCTCATATCGAAAATAGTAGTAGTGCTGCTTACATCTGTAATCTGTGGTGAATAATTTTCAAGTTCGCCCGGAAGATCATACCAATAACCATAGTACCGGAAATAATTAGCATTACCGGTATAAACCTGCCCATATAGATACAATTCATTATCAATTAAGCCGATTCCCTTAATGTGATGTTCACATACTTGCTGAGGACCGTTTCCCGAATAATAAACCGCAGCCCAATCAAGACTTAAATCGGAACTGTTAAGCTTTAAAAGTATCCCGTCTCCTTTAGCTGTATCCAGGCCGGAAATACCTATTCTTCCTCCTACATAAACCGAATCTCCAAAAACACTCACTACATAAGTATTATTAAGTCCTCCACCAGTTCCAGGAAATGTCTTACTGATAATTGAGTTTCCATCGGAACTTACCCTTACAATGGTGAAATAAGTAGTCGCACCCCGTCTGTCAGCAGACAAATAAACATTTCCATTATTATCAATATCCATTGAATTAAAATTGCATCCCGTACCCATTGCAAAATTCTTTACCCCTAATACACGTGGATTTGAATTGATGTCACCCAATTTACACAGAGTAGGAGAACCCCAGTTGGCGCCCTGCCAGCCGGCTACATAAAGGTTTCCCATTCCATCGGCTTTAATAGCATAGCCTCTGTCTTTGTAGGAGTTGTCATCCGGATTAATTATTCGGCTCCATTTATAGCTTCTGTCATTAGCTGATAGAGCAGTTACATAAATGCCTTGAGTGGAAGTAGAATAATCATAACCCTGTCCTGTTATATAGACTTTACCGTCTGCAACCTCGATTGCATAGGATTCTCGGCTGAATCAGTATATCCAAGCCGGTTTACATCTCCAAATCAGTACTTCTGCCAGACCACATTTCCGTTAGCAGGATCTATCTTCATAATAAGAGCTAAAAAGGCACTATTTGAACCATTACCGGTAATACCGGTACCATAAATATACCCGGAATCATCTATGGCAATCGCATTTGTGCTTCCATCGGATTCATCATTCTGTCCTGGATCCGGAATAGAATCTTTGTAATTTGAATGGTAAACATTCTGCCATCCAAGCATACCATTGGCATTAACTTTTCCTACAAAAATATCATAATAGTAGGTATCTGAAGAAAGATATTTACCCGAACCGGCAAAATACATATTACCTGAACTGTCCATGACCATTCCGGCGGGCCTTTCATCCTGGTTATTATCATACCCGCCCCATAATTTATGCATGGTAAGGGTGCCGTTAGAAAACTCTGTAAACTCTACCGGCCTGCCTCTACCGCTGACTGTAAAGCTGAAGGTATTACTTGTATTATAAGTGATTATTACCTCAGCCGACCTTGTTCCTCCAAAGACAGGACAATAATTTAATTGGAAATCGTATGAACTACCGGAAGACAAACTTTCACTGTTCACAACAAGTGGTTTTTTCTCCCAAAGGTTAAGACCGGAATCAGATGAATTGACTGAAAAATCTTCATCACCTTCTATCGTAATACTATTGATTGTTATAGTACCACCGGAATTATTGGTAATGGTGATTGTTCTATATTCAGGGCTGGAAATGAGATGTACACCCTGAAATCCTATCGGAGTAATAGTGTCTCCGTTATTAACAATCGTACTGTCACTTGTTCTGACACTTATTTGAGCTGTTACAGGGAAAGCTGTCAGGATAAACAAACAAGCCGTAGTTACTGCAAAAATTAAAAATCGATGTACTTTACACATTAATTTTACCTCCTGGATTTTAAATGACAGGGCAGCAATGTTTAAAAATGTTTGCTTGCTAATTAGATATGTGCATATTAACTACTTTTAGCTAAACGCATTTCTGTACAATTAATTATTCCTATCAATTATTACAACAAAATGTATCACGATAAACGTTATTTACCAAATATGAGAATTTGACCTCCGTCCCTGTTATATATATAGAATTCGACCTCCGTCCCTATCAATTGATATGCGAATTATATTTAAAGAATTTAGTAATAGTAATGATGTTATCGGCTATTATTTATTTTTTTTATATTTTCTTCGATGGCTTCTATATAATGGTTTTTTCTATCTTCAAAATATAAGGAGACCACTTTATATACAGAATCCATTTTTTTAAAATGGCTCTTTACCCAGAATTCATAAAAACTTGGCGTTTTATTCCTCATATCTTCTGCACTACTGAAAATCACATACCCTGTGGATTTCAGATAATCAATTCCTTCATAATCATACCCTTCATTATATTCATTATAAAGGACAGGCAGTTTTTCTATATAATCCGGAACTGCCATCTGGCACATAACATCTGCGGTTCCCAGGCAGTAGCTCACAAGCCGCTCAAGTTTTGAAGAATAATGAATATACCCAATATTTATTTTAGTGCATGTGCACCAGATCATGTTCTTGATTGCAGTTATTTCATTTTTATTTAATCCGTCTTTAGAAAGATATTTGTCTGCATAAATCACACTTCTGCCTACATGCTTAAATGTATACTTGGCACCTGTTCGTGTATCATCCCCAAGTATTTTAATATATCCCGTATCATGCATCAGGGCTGCAATCAAACCATATCCGAAATATTCTTCTGTAATTTTTATCTGTTTTTTACTTTTATTCCAGCCGTCCATTATCCTGCAAATTGCAATTGCAGTCTGGAGAGTATGTACAAGGTTATGATATTTTGTATCGCATTTATAATAGCCACTCATCTGCCCGTTAAAAAGGCCTATGCAATCATTATATATTTTATCTAAATTGTCCGGAAGATTTTTATTGAAATTATTTTTATAGATATCTTTTATTTCTTTAAGGATCTTTTTTGGATCTGAATCATTCACAAACTTTTTCCTATATTAAAATACTTTATTACATCATACACCTTTATGTACTAAGCCCGTATCAACTAATATTTATGCACTGACTCCTAATAATACTTTGTTACATTCTATTCTAATCCACCGGAATCCTCATGTCCACTAACACTTTCATCCGTATCGTATCAGATATTGCCGGAAGTTGTGATATTGGTTATATTTTCAGGATTCACATCCTCTGTAGACCATAATTCTGAGATATAATCACTACCAAAGTAATTGCCGCTAATATTAATATTTGAAATAGTGCCGTTTGTACCAGTTCTTGTATACAGAGTATATTGTCCCCCATTTAATAAGTTTTGTGAAATCGAAACATTTGTAATATTATTACCAGGATAATCTACATACATACCAACTGCACTGGTCTGCTGGTCAGGGATCTTAATATTATTGTTTTTAATAATAAGGCCGCCAACAGGCCCGCTTATGTGGATACCATCATTGTGGGATCCATTGTACGCAGGCATATCCGTAATAAAGTTATTCTCAATAAGACCGGAATGTACAGCTGAAGAATAAGAACTGCTTTGACCAATTGAAATACCATCTTCTATCAAGTGAATATAACATTTCCGTATTTATACTAATATATGAAGTTCATTCTTTCGTTTTTCTTTAAATTGCCGTATGTAAAGTCTGTAATAATGGCCTTTATTTTTAATTAGTTCACTATGGTTTCCTTCTTCTGTAATCCGGCCCTCTTCTATTACAATAATTCTGTCTGCTCTTTTAATTGTAGATAATCTATGTGCAATAATAAAGCTGGTAGTTTTTTTCATTAATTCTTCCATTCCCTTTTGAATAAGAGATTCTGTTATTGTATCTATAGAACTTGTAGCTTCATCCATTATAATTATATCTGCTTTTGCAAGTATAGCTCGTGTTATACTTATTAATTGTTTTTGTCCAACAGATAATAAGACACCGTCCTCCCCCACTTTTTCATCATATTGATTATCCAGCTCTTTAATAAACTCATGAGCATGTGACATCTTAGATGCCCGGATTACATCGTCATCACAGGCAGATAAATTTCCATACAAAATATTTTCTTTTATGGTCCCTGAGAAAAGATGAGAAGTCTGTAAAACAACTCCAAACCGGGACTGCAAAGACTTTAAGGAGTATTCTGTATAATCCCTTTCATCTATATAAATAAAACCTTCCTTTGGCTCATAAAACCTTGCAAGAAGATTTACTATTGTACTTTTACCTCCCCCTGTAGGCCCGACCAGGGCAATAGTCTCACCATGCTCTACGTTAAGTAAGAAATTATCCAATACAGGATTCTCTTCATCATAATAAAAACTTACATCTTTAAATTCTATACTTCCCGATATTTCTTTTAAATCAATGCAATCTTTTTTATCCATAATTTCAGGTTTTTTATCGAGAAGAGAAAACACACGTTCCGCGCTTGCTATAGAATCCTGCATATCCGCATATACTCTTGCAAGATCCTGAACGGGCCATAACATCATAATCACATAAGTAACAAAAGCCTTAATTCCCCCTATTGTAATAAATCCGGACTGTACTTCTATACCGCCAAACCAGAGTATTGCGCCTAAAGCAAAGGCAGATATGAGCTGTATGCCTGGCAGAAATAAGGCAGATACCACAGAAACTTTATAAGAAGCATTATACATATTGCCTGTTAGAGTGCTGAATTCTTTGAGGTTTCTCTCTTCTCTGACAAGGGCTTTTACAACTCTAACACCAGTAATATTCTCATTTAAACTTCCTGTTATTTTAGAATTTATTTTTTTTATTTTCCTGTATTCTTTAATCATATATTTCTTAAAATTTAAACTTAACAAAATCATTAGCGGAAAAGAAGTAAAAATAATTAAAGC
>SDBV01002370.1_pt1 | contig 28119 bp, 33 predicted proteins | sample 2277081 | NCBI WGS metagenome assembly SDBV01 (sample SAMN10402039, study PRJNA504765) | marine sediment metagenome | isolation source: marine sediment core GS10_PC15, 223 cmbsf | place: Arctic Ocean: Southern Knipovich Ridge | collected 2010 | reverse complement strand
GAAATCATGCGGCTGCTTAAGGAGCAGGATTACAACATTCCTCTGCAGTTTGTCAACATGAAGAGCTGATGCCCCCTAATTTGGCACCTTACAAATAGCTAGACATAACGGAATTAGCCGATAATAACGGGGCACGTCCTATGCAATGGCAAAAAAGGAACGTTTATAAGATTATTATTTCGATAAACAGAATTGAAAAAGTACACATGATCCATAGTTATGGTATCAATATTCGTGCGACCGCTGTAAATGCACTACTGAGGCAGAAAAACGCGTATTTAACACTAACTATAGCCCGTAAGAATATGATCTTCCCATTAGTTAAGAGCATATTAGATCAGTTAAGTGCTTTATAACGGGTATTTATCGGGTCAAAGGCGGCATAAAGGGTAAATTTCCACCTGGGCGCACAGACGGCGTGCCTGAAAACCATATCATACTATGATATCATACTATGACACCTTTGCTTTAAAAAGTGCTCTTAAGTGGCATAATAATGCCACCAATTCATACCTATAATGCCACTTATGGGGTCAAAAAGTCGTCTTATGGGGCGGTTAAGGGCACCTAGAATGCAAGAATTTGTAGCTTAGTTGACGTCAATGGTTTGTTATTTTTTGAGTTTAGAAATGGACGAATATTTGGCAATGGGCTGGTTGATGGTAGGGGAAGGCGTTTGGTGGGGTCTCGGGTAATCGAAAAGGGCTTGACTCTTAATGAATAATCCAGCCCTTATTATAATAACTGATATTGTAATCAGGATTATGCCTTTCCAATTCGGTCTTGGTGCCGCAAGATGGACATATACTTTGAGTTGCTGGCTTATCTTTCTTACTTCTCATTCGAGATCGACTTGTTACCTTCAATGCTTAGCATCGTTACCTTTTCGGTCTTAGGTGGCGGCAACCCTTCTATTTTCTCCTTAAATCCCGGTATACGTATTATTTTGGAGCCTTTTTCCCCTTCCCGCTTTATAATAAGCTCCCCACCTTCTTTAGTTATTTCAAGTTTCTTGTTCTCCGTCATCATTGATAGTTCGACGAGCAATTCACTAATCTGCTCTGGGGTATTTCCAAACTTATCCGCGAAATGAAAGAACCATAAGGCCCCCTCAAGACGCCTCTCAATATCAGTCTGCGCCCGTTCTAATCTGGGGTCGGGCCATTGTCCTCTCAGATACTGCACCAAGCCCCATGGTTTCCCCATTCTCTTGATTACTTCTTCAACCGGTATCTCCAATTTCTCCGACAAAGCCGTTACTATCTTTTGTGTGATGTCAGGATTCTTTTTATTGATTTCTCGTAATATGCGATAGTGGGTACTTCCTTTCTTTTTCTTCCAGTCCTCGTAATACCTGAAGAGAGTCTTTTGACTGGCCGCTACCAGCTGTTGTTTATATATCTGTGACGGTCTATACGCCTTATTAAAAAGCTCGAACGCCTGGCTTCTTAAAGAATGGCCACTTTCATCCCGCTTAATCGGGTATTCCCTCTTTTTCCAAAATAGAAATTTCATTTTACTCTCCCAAGCTTTAGTCGAGTCTGTCTTGTACTACTTAGTAGCTATCTAGATTTACAGTCTTATATCTACTTTCTACTTGCTTAGCTTGTGATAATGACCTCATGTTCTTCTCGATATCGGTATTGGAAATCTTCAGATACCGGCGGGCCATCTCCATCCTTGACGAAAACGGGAATTCTAGATGGCCAGTATTCCACTAACAAGATAGGTTGATCATCATAATCTTCAAATCGTGGGTGTATGTATATCATGTGCCGAGGGCCAATCCTTGTATTTATTATGTTCGCCAGACGGAGGTTCATTTTTGCCTTCACTAGCGGATTAATCATTTTTACCATTATTTCAAGGTTACCCAACACCTAACCAAAGCTCAAGCTTCTTAATAATCTGTACCGGTGTATATGCCTTTTTAGCCATTTATCCCCTCTTTTACGAGATTATAACTGGTATCGTTTTTGGGGAGCAGGTCAGAACCTATCCACCCCTCGATTTATGCTTGGTCTGATTGTGCTTATAGGCGGATTTGGTCTGCAGGTTGTCTACCGGAGAATAATGGCGGTGGGCCTCCCCGACGTCCGAATCTGACAGATTGACGTAATTGCGCAGAACGTTTAGGCTGCTATGTCCGGTAACCTGCTGCAAGGAGAAGAGATCCCCGCCGTTCCTTACCCAGAAAAGGCAGCCGGTGTGCCTGAAGGTGTGCGGACTGCAGCGAACCCCGCTGATGCCGGCCCGGACGGCGTATTTCTTTACGATGGCCTGGACGCGTTTGTTGGTCAAATGGCGACCGTCGGCGGTGAGAAAAAGATAATTTCGGCCGGGCATTTCCGGCTGCGGTCGGTACTGGTGGATGTATTTCCACAATAATTTACGTACTGTAATACCGAAGGGTACTTTACGCTCCACGCCACCCTTAGCCGTAATCCGGGCGGTACCTTGATTGAGCTCAATATCGTCGATTTCGAGGTCGGTGATCTCGGAGAGGCGGGCCATGGTGTCCAAGTAGAGGTTGAGAAGGGCCAAGTCGCGCAGGCCCGTCGGGGTGGAACTGTCAATCACGCCGAAGAGCCTGGCCAGTTGCTCTACCGAAAAGGTGGGGATGATCTTTTTAGGAGCCTTCCTAATCTTAACCCTGGAGAAGGGGGATTCGGCTACCAGACCCTCACTCAGCCACCGGTTCCAGGCGGCACGCAGTGATCGTAAGTATATACTGATGGTATCATCACTGAGGGTTTTAGCCTGGCACCGGGCGTAGGGGTGATTAGTAAAGCATGGTAAGGAGCGCAGGTGGAGGATATACTCTCTAATCTCCCGTGCACTGATCAGCGCGGCGTCGGTGGGCATATAGTGCTGCCTGAGAAACTCTTGTAGCTTCCGGATTGCCAGAACGTTGAGTTCTATCGTCCTCGGGCTCTTTCCTTCCGCCTGGCCACACAGGATTTCAAAATCGATGAGCTGATCAAGCTCGGTAGCCGTATGTCCGGCTACCCGGCTGATGGCCGGTGGCCGGCTCTCCACGGCTGGCGACCGCGGTGGTCCCCCGGGGCGGGGTATCGCCTGGCTTAGCATGGTAATGCCCTCACTCTTCCCTGCCCCTCTTGGAATACAAAAGAGGCAGCCATACCTATTAATGTATCGAGCTGCCCCCCGTGCTTATTCTATTACGGTAATTCTAATCCTCCATACTGTATTTGTCAAGCCAGCCTGCCTGGAAAATCCGCTCAGCCCCCCCCCCGGGTTACCGAAGGTCATTTTGGGTGGGGTTAAGGAGTGCCCGTACGCAACCCGATTTAAGGCTGTAATAATTGCGGTCGGTCCTCTGGGACCCTGACGGCTTGTACCGCTATTTAAGCTTCCGCTTTGGTGGTATCAGACCGATCCCGGAGGCAGTAACCAGGTTATCTACCGGGCTGGCCCGGGTATGGGCCTTGCTTATGTCAACGTCGGCCAGTTGGCAATAGTGTCTGGTCATTTCCAGGCTAGCGTGGCCCAGCAGCCGTTGCAGGCTGAAGACATCGCCACCGTTGCGGAGAAAGCTGACCGCTGCCGTATGTCTTAGCGTATGGGGCGAGCATCTCACCCCGGTGATGCCGGCCCGTCGTCCGTAAGCCTGCATGCGTGATCGGATACGGTTCACCTTGAGCGGCCGGCCATCAACGGTCAGGAACAGAAATTCCCAGTTGGGATTTAGGGGCTGTGGACGTTGGAAACTGTAGTAGCGCCAGATGATTTTACGTACCTGTTGGCCGATGGGAACGAGGCGTTCTTTACTCCCCTTACCCATGGCTTTAACTATCCCGTCCTCGAGGTGGAGGTCGCTGATCTTGAGGCTGGCGAGCTCAGATACCCGGAGCCCGGTATCGAGGAGGGTGAGGATGATAGCATAGTCCCGGAATCCCTCGCCGGTGGTGGTATCGATGGCTACGAGCAGTGCCCGGATCTGGTCCGGGGAGAAGGTAGGCACTATCTTGCTCGGTGTCTTGGGCATCTTTACCCGGTAGAAGGGGTTATTTTCAGTGACCTCTTCGGCTACCAGCCACGACCAGAAGGCGCGGATTGACCTCAGGTAGACGCTTACGGTGAAGGGAGAGAGTCCTCTGTTTTGCGTTCGGGCGTAAGGGTGGTGGCTCCAGCACCGCTTCTGCTGCAGGTGGAGGATGAAGGCCCGGAGGTGAGCGGGCTGGATTTGGTTTACCTCGTTGGGAAGACCGTTGCCCACCAGGAAGTAATTAAGGTAGTCCAGGCTAGCCAGGGTCATACTGATGCTCTTGGGGCTCTTACCCTCGGCGCGGGCACAGAGGTGGTAGCTGGCGGCCAGGCCGGGGAGATCGAGGGAACCCAGGCAGGGACCCCCCCTTTGACAGGGGGCGGTTTTTAGGCTAAAATACGATTGATTCTGCGGGAGTAACTCAGTTGGTAGAGTCCCTGCCTTCCAAGCAGGTTGTCGCGGGTTCGAGTCCCGTCTCCCGCTCCACTAGCCCAAATTAGCTTCAGAACCGTCAGAAAACCGTCCTGTTTCCAGGACGGTTTTCCGTTTTTGGCAGAAGTTGTACCGCTGCCTACCTGTTAAACAGGATGGTTTTTATAACCTTCCTGAAGCTAAACAAGGGATAAAAACCGGCCCGCGAGTGTGCCTGCCTTCCAAGCAGGTTGTCGTGGGTTCGAGTCCCATCTCCCGCTCCACAGTGAAGCCAATCTATAACACCTTCAAAGAGTGAACATTGAGTGAACATCACCACCTTGCAGTTGACTCTCACGGCCAAACTCTGCTAGCATTTCTATCATCGTATCTTATGATAGGCAGATAGTTCGTCAGGGTGAAAGAAAACCTTACTTTACTGGGTATTAAGCAATACGAGGTTGATGATGAAGAAGACCCAATCAAGTAAATTGAAATCGGGGTCCAGGGTTGGTATTATCGGCGGAGGCCCTTCCGGCAGTTTTTTTGCCCTCTACCTGCAGTATTTTGCTCGCCAAGCTGGCTATGCCTTAGATATTACTATATATGAGCCAAAATCCTTCGCAGAAAGAGGGTCTAGAGGGTGCAACAGGTGCGCTGGTGTTCTTTCCGCTTACTTCCTCAGAAACTTCAAAGAATTACAAATAGAATTGCCCAGCAGAGTTATTCAAAAATATATTACCTCATACCATTTACATAGCCCCTACGGAACTATACAGGTTGATAACCCGGAGCCGGAAATGCCTGCCATCAGTATCTACCGAGGCGGTGGTCCCCTTCACTCCAGCTTTGAAGTACTGGTAAGCTTTGATGGTTACCTGCTGGAGCAGGCAAAAGCACAAGGCGTTACCGTAGTGCCGAAAAGGGTAAGACAGATTACTATTACCCCTAACCCGGCGGTGGTGGTAGAGGGCAAGGTGATTAATTACGATCTAGTTGTGTTAGCCGGTGGGGTTAACTCTACTCCTATCCAACACCAAAATCTTCAATACATACCTCCGGTAACCCATGTGATGATGCAGGACGAGCTTTATGCTGGTAAAGAGGTAGTTGAGTCAGCTTTAGGCAGTACGGTTCACATCTTCCTTTTCCCCGACACGGATATTGTGTTCGGCAGTCTGGTTCCAAAAGGACCTTTTATCAATGTTTCCTTGCTGAGCAAGGGTGCCATACCCGCCACAATTGATGAATTTCTGGCTCATGAGCTGGTGCGAAAGCTGTTGACCTTCAAGTACCACCGGGCTTGTGGCTGTAAAGCTAAGGCAGTAACAGGACCAGCCAAGAATTTCTTCGCTGATGGGTTTGTTGCCATAGGCGATTCCAGCGTTTCCAGACTCTATAAGGATGGAATTGGGTCAGCGCTTATGACAGCACGACAAGCAGCTCTAACTGCGGTTGTTCATGGGATATCCAGCCTGGATTTTAAGCGATATTACTTGCCCTTATGCCGTACTATCGCTCGGGATAACTGGTTCGGGCAGGCCCTGTTTTTTATTCATCAGCAGGCTAAGAATTCCAAGGCCTTTTTGAGAGCTCAAAGCAGCTTGGTGACCTTGGAGAGAGAGGCGTCACGCTCCAGGAGGCCATTTTCTCAAGTAATCTGGGGAATGTTTACCGGAAGCTATAGATACCGACGAATATTGGGCATAGCTCTTAGCCCTGACTATATCACCCGGCTCATCGGGACTATTATTCACGAAAAACTGAAACAAATATTAAAGGGGGAGCAGAGAAGGCAAAAGTTACCTTATAGTGAGGGGAAAAAGAGGATTGTAGTCTTAGGGGGTGGCTTTGCTGGCATCTATGTTCTCCGCAGCCTGATGCCAGCCCTCAAGAGGATAAGAAACTTGGATTTAACCCTCGTAAGCAACGAGAATTTTTTTCTTTTCACACCTCTACTACATGAGGTAGCAACTGGCGCTATTGAAACTCGCCACATTGCTTACCCCATTCGCCGTCTCTACTCCGGCAAAAGGTTTACTTTCCTTCAAAGTGAGATCCAGGCTATAGATTTATTAAATAAACAGGTCACAACTGCTCAAGGCGTATTAGATTATGACTATCTTGTTGTAGCTCTAGGCAGCGTTACTGACCTGTCGCAACTTCCAGCGGGCAAAGGGGAGATCTTCACCATGAAGACGCTGCGTGACAGCATGTTGCTACGTAACCACATCATTCGAATTTTTGAGCGCGCAAATGCTGAGGTTGAGCCAGACCGGCAGAGACAACTTCTAACCTTCATCGTGTCCGGCGGAGGTTATACGGGTGTTCAGCTAGTAGCTGAAATCAGCGACTTTATTCATCGCTTTTTGGTTAAATACTACACAAATATAGATGCTTCCTTGGTGAGAATTATTCTGGTTCAAGATGAGGATAGGATTCTGTCAGGGATGCATCACAAGCTTGTGAGTTATGCTTTGAGGCTTCTCCAAACTCGCCGGATAGAGATTAGAGTGGGGTCACGTGTCACCAGTATTTTCAAGGATTGTGTTGAGATAAACGGACATGAAATAGTGTCTACTAAAACTTTGGTTTGGGTCGCTGGGGTGGTAGCTCCTCCTGTAATCGCCGGACTTGACGTAGAGAAGGACAGGAGCGGACGAGTCATGGTTAATGAATTTATGGAGGTGCCTGGTTTCCCCGGTGTGTATGCGCCGGGTGATAATGCTCACTTCAACGATCCGACAACCGGGCAACCTTTATCTCCTCGCGCTCATATTGCAGTACGCCAAGCTAAGATTGTAGCGGCGAATATCCTGGCTCAATGTAGAGGCAAACCTAAGAAGCCTTATCGTTATTCCTTTATGGGTGAAATGGTTTCCTTGGGCTCTCGCTCCGCAGTAGTGAATTTCTACGGGCTTAGATTATATGGTTTTCCGGCTAGAGTCATTTGGCTCGTGGCACATTCCCTGCTTCTGATAGGGAACTATAACCGAATCAGAGTTGCCCTTGACTGGTTCTTGGCTCTGATTTTTGGTAGAGACACCAACTTGCTTGACATAAGGTAATCACTAGACCAAGTGAGTAACTTAACCACTTCCCTGATTTATAAGCAGGCTAGCTCATCAGGCTTGGCAGCCAGAGCGCCAGCGCCGGAAAGACGATAATCAATATCATCGCTATGGCATCACAGTAGAGGAAGGGCAAAGCGGCACGATAGACATCCCCCATCGTGGTATCAGGTGGGGCTACGCCTTTCATCACAAACAGGCTCAGGCCAAAGGGTGGTGATGTCGTCCCCATCTCTATGTTGAGGAGCGTTATTACGGCAAACCAGACCGGGTTAAAGCCCAGAACATGGATAATGGGCATAAATAGGGGGAGAATAATCATTATTATAGCGCCCACGCTCATAAACATACCCAGAATCAGTACCACGACCTGCATAGTGATAAAAATTAACATGGGAGCTAGAGGCAGACCGGTGGCAAATTTAGCCAGTCCTGCACTTGCCCCACTGAAGGCCAGGATATTGCCAAAGGCTGCTGCTCCCACGATTATAAACAATGTCAAGAGTGTAATCGCAAGGGCACCGGTAACGGATTTCTTCACCATCTGCCAATTCAACCGTCCATAGGCGGCAGCTAGAATGAAGGTGCTGAAGGCGCCCGTAGCTGCTGCCTCGGTCGGGGTGGCAACTCCTATGAAGATAACCCCAACAACCATAAAAATGATGAACCCTATCGGCAGGATATACCGTGCCGTAGCTAAGAGCTTCTTAGACAAGGGGGTAGGGGGTACATCATAGGGTGGAGCAAGGTGAGGCTGGAGCCGGCTTCTACCGATAATATAGCCAGCATAGAGGATAGCCATCAACAGTCCAGGAATGATAATAGCAATCAAAATCTTGCCAATGGAGATTTCGCCTATGGCACCGAAAAGAACCGCCAGTCCACTGGGGGGAATCATTATCGCCAGACCGCCGCTGCCTAGAATAGGTCCCAGGCTCATCGGCTTTTTGTAGCCTCGCTTCTCCATCTCTGGCACCAGCGTCGACCCCAGCATAGCAACGCTGGCCATACTAGCCCCAGTCAGGGTGGAAAACAAAGTCCCGCCACCTACTGCTATCAAGCCCAATCTGCCGGGCAGACGCCCCAGCCATTTATCCAGGGCATCCAGCATATTAGGGGCTATTCCGGATTGATACAGCACTTCGCCCATGAGGATAAACAGAGGCAGGGCTAACAGGGTAAAAGTGGTCACGCCAGCATAGAGGTTAACGACAAGTTGCACTAGACCCTTTTCGCCGCCCATGAACAAAAATGCCCCGATGGCATTCACCAGCATGAAGCACACGGCAATAGGCATTCCCGTTGCCATCAGGAATATCAGGCTACCTATAATGAGTAGGAGGGCTAACTGCCATTCCAATGCTCTTTACCTCACAGTTCAGGCTTATAGACCCATTGATAACCTTTGTTCTTGGACTGGTGCCGCTCTCCACTCCCTGAGGTAACCATAAGTCCCTCTCAGCAGCTGGATGAAGAACAGGAAACTGCCTACGGGAATAATGAATATGATAACAAATGTAGGTGTCTCTAGTAATGAGGAGCGTCTGGCACCGGCGGTGAAAGCCTGCCAGGTAGCATCTACACCATACCACGCAATGATCAGGAAGACGATTGCGCCCAGAAAGGAAGTAATGATATTGACCACGGTCTGAGTGCGTGGCGTTAACCGAGTAAGCACTATGTCCATTCTCACATGCCCTCCCCTTTTTAGCAGCCAGGTAGCACCCAGGAAGGTAATAAACAGTAGGCTGAACTCGGTGTATTCCTGCACCCATATTGTTGGGGCATTCAGAAAATACCTCATAAAAACTTCATAGATGACGGATAACATTACCAGGATAAGGATAACCGCGGCTAAAAGGGCTAGAAGGTTAACCGTGCCATCGAAAATGTTGGTCGCTTTCTTTAGTAGCTTCATACTATTTCCCCGATAACAATCATGACCCACCACCAAATATGTAATCATATTTGGTGGTGGGTTTGATAACCTAGGCTACTCCACAGAAAAGGATGTCCTTACTTACTTGTAGTACAGCTCCTTTACTTTGGGGCCAAGGACTGGTCCAAGGTCCTCTACCAAAGCTTCCCACTCAACCCGGTAGGCAGTCTCAGTCATCCACTTGGCATCAGCCGGCGCAAGCTCGATAATCTGTATGCCCTCGTCCATCAATATCTTCCAGTTCTTATCCAACACTCGCACCTGATGTATAGGCTGGTACACTCCCTCTATTTCAATCTTGACATCATTTACAAGTTCTTGCAGATGCGGAGGAAGCTTGTTCCAGGCATCGAGGTTTATTATGTTGACTACGTTATCCATGAAGAGTCCAGGTTTAACGATATAGCTGAACTGCTCGTACCAGCTGGCAGTAATTACCGTTGAAACCGGCATGAGTATTCCATCAACTAAGCCCCGTTCCAGGGCAGTATATGTTTCGGGCCACGAGAGAACGATTGAAGCGGCATGTAACTCGTCTTGTATGAAGTTAACGGCAATTCCTCCCCGGCCCATCTTCAGTCCGGCCATATCCTGGGGCCTCTGAATCGGTTTTTTAAGCATAAAATAGAAGTTCTCATGCTCATTGGGTTTGGGAATCGCTCTCCCCAGATAGTAAAAACCAGCCTTGAGATGCTCTTCCACCATGAAATCGTGAGCCCCCGTATCTCGCTCCTCCTGAACAAGAAGCAGCGAATTCTCCAATGCTTCACCCGCCGGTACCATTCCCGCATAATAGCTAGAAGGAACATGGGATAGATCGATTACGCCGGACCTCACCGCCGTAGGCTGTTCATAGCCGGAGACAACCTCTGGTCCGCCAAGAAGCTCAATGATTAGTTCCCCATTAGCTCGCTCATTAATCATGTCTATGAGCATATTGAAGGGGATGTTTGTTGGACTCATCAAGGGCACAAATGTAACCGCCTTCCACGTGATTCCTCCAGGGGCTGGTGTTGGGGTCGGTGTAGGTGTCGGCGTAGGTGTCGGCGTCGGCGTAGGTGTTGGCGTCGGCGTAGGTGTTGGCGTAGGAGCAGCACAGGCTGCCATGAAGGGTAGCGCTGCCAGTACTAGAATTAAGCAGAAACCACCTACTACTGTTAATAACTTTTTCCTGTTCAATTAATTCCTCCTTAACTAAGATTTTAATCTAGCTAGTCTTATTCTATTCTTACTCTATCCCATTTATCACCCCCCGTAGTCTATTCACTCTTCTTTTCTACGTCCTCCACAAACCACTGAGTTAATGATCTATTACTATCTCTTACTCGTAGTATCAGTAGATAATATATTATAACGCAAAATCACGCCTTGTCAATAGCGGGCGCAGATTAGTCAGACATAATCTACCTTGTTCACCCCGGGAGGTAGAGCTTTCTTGTAGAACCACTGCTCACCAAAGGGTTCCCCGGTTAGAGGTGCAGTGGCATCAATACCCCATTTGCCCAGAGCGGGTAGGCCATCCGTCGATGGAATAATGATGATATCTCTCTCAGGGGTAACTCTGGAAAGCATGGCCCAGTCAACTTCAACCGGATCGTAGATATCAATATCCTCATCTACAACTACTAGGCGCTTGATATGCCCCAGTGTAGCTAATAATGCGTAAATAATGTTCCTTGGTGTTGACTCGTTTCTCTTGTGTATACTGATTACAACATGTGTACCCAGGGGGGTTACATTAATCCCACGGATATCCTCAGGGAAACGCACCAGCCGCATCAATAGTCGATAGATACCGGCAGCATCAAACCATCTTCCTATAACTTTGTCTTCGGAAGGCGCAAAGCCCGATGTCATAGCCACGTAGATGGGATTTTGGCGCATTGTAATAGCGGTAACCTTTACTACAAACATTTTTATTTCAACCCTACCGGTTGATGTTGCGGTGTAGTGGTGACTAAGGATTATGTAATTTCCTCGTTCCCCACCCCAGGGACCCTGAATCACTCTTTCACCAGGTACTGTTACTCCCTCAATTATCATTTCAGCATCTGCCGGAACGTGGACATCTATAGTCTCGCATTTTACCAACTCAAAAGGTTTGCCACGAATGGCACCGGCAATCTCCACCTCATCCACCCCCATAGGTGCTTTGATGGTACTGGCTATAATCAAGGCAGGATGGGCGCCTACTACCGTAGCTATTCCGAGGCTTTGTCCTCGTTCTTCAGCCCTTTCTATCATAAGTGCATGATGACCTCCGGGACCGGCACCCAGTCCTATCTTGTCTTTGCCTAATATTGACATTCTCTGTATTGCAGCATTCTGTATGCCTGTTGTAGGATGTCTTGCTATCTGTACTCCAGCATGGTGATGGGGTAATTTATCCTCTTCGCAATAAGTGAGAAAGGGCAATTTTGCCAGGTCGATATCATTCCCCTTAATGATTACTTCCTTGACCGGCCCCGAGGATACCAGAACAGGCTTGATGCGCTGCTGGTCAAGTTCCAGAGAGCGTTCAAATAGTTTGCTCTCCTCAGTTTGCATGGCGAAAGCTAGAAGTCTCTCTGTCATAAACAAGCCACCGGCTACTCTCCACCCGGGGTAGCCTTTTACGTTTTCAAATAGAAGGGCTGGACCGTTAGTTTTGCCAGTTTTATACACGCCAGCAGCCATCTCAAAGCGGGGGCTAACTTCCTTCGTGACCCTGAGTAGCATTCCCTGCCTTTCCAGGTTATCTAAATAATCTCTGAAGTCTTTAAAGTCCATATTACCTCACCTTTTGATTGAATCTTCCTCATAAAATTTCGGTCTGAGGTGGCAGGCAGAGTCGAGTATGGTTCTCATAGTACAGTTACTACCCTTCATTCAGGTTAGATTATGTTTTAGCCTGGGCTAGGGAAGCTTGGCGGAACCCCTCAGCCATTCCTGGCCCTATCGTTGAGCAACCAACCTTACCAAACTCGTAGCATGCGAGGTGGATTACGTCTATGATCTCTTCCTCCGTAGCACCTTGCCCCATTGCAGCCGGGATATGCATGGTCAAACCACCTCCATTCTGCAATGCTGCTATTACTCCTATTACCACCAACTCTCTAGTCTTGGGATCCAGAGCTCCTTTTTCCATAGAGTATACTAGCGGGTCCTGACAGAAATATTTGAGGATATTGGGCGCCTTCTCAATATACACTCCGAAGACTTCCTTGTTCGCCGACAGCGTTTCCGTTCCCGATGGCACTAACGCTTCCCACGACTCCACTATCTCTTTGCCCGTCTTAGCCGCTTTCATTTTCTTTACGGCTTCACCCATGTCTACTGTAACCTTTCCTGCCATTGTTCTTCCTCCTTTGTTTTTATAAGTTACGTGCTACACCGGTCTTCAATAACTCATTGGCAATCCCACAAGATTTTTACCTCGCTTCTTATCTACTCCGTGAAAAATTAGGCAAAATCTTCTTCAGCCGTTTATTGAAATAACTCTTGAGCTACAATAGATGTCAATACTTCATTGGCAGTATCATAAACGGGCATTACCATGGCATCACGCACGTATCTCTCGACTAAGGAAGGCTTCATATATGCATATGCTCCCATAATCTGAAATGCATCCGCTGTAATCCCCCGAATCATACTGGTGGGGAAGGGTTTTGCCATCCCACAGAGCTTTTCTATTCCTTGGGCTTTTTCAGGATGCTCCGCTGCCCAGGCTAGCAACCAAATGGTTGTTCGCATTGCGACTATTTTCGTTGCCATGTCCACTAGTTTAGTCGCCACATGTTCATACTGGCAAAGAGGCTTCCCCCATATTTTCCGCTCTTTAGCATAAGCTAAAGCCTCTTCATACACCGCTCGGGCTAAGCCTACCGCTATAGCGCCAATTCCAATCCCGTTGCCGCGGAATGTCTGAAGCATAATCGGGGCTCCGGCATTCTCTGCTCCCAACAAGTCTTCTGCGGGAATCCGCATATCTTCAAAGGTCACTTCGCAACAGTGAGCGGTTCGATTTCCCATCTTGTTCTCACTCTTACCTATCTTAAATCCCGGGGTGTCTGTGAACACCAGAAAAACACTGAGACCCTCGAGGTTGGGCTTTGTTGTATCAGTGCGAGCAAGAACGGTAGCAATCTTAGCTATTGTAGGGCCGGTGATAAAAGATTTTGTGCCGTTGATTATATAGTGGTTACCATCACGCACCGCTGTCGTTCGCACCCCTATTTCTGGGTCGGGCAGGGGACAGAAGAGCTCTGAACCCCCTGTGGGTTCGGTAAAGCAGCCAGTAACAATTATATCCCCGTTCTTGTCTTCACAAATATACCGTAGCCACTTCTCTTTTTGTTTCTCAGTTCCCCCGATATTAATAAGCCTGGGTACGGAATTAGCATTCACAAAGAGAATGGATATACCGGGGTCTCCCCAGCCGAATTCCTCTTGAATTATACTCCAATCCACAAGTGACCCACCATAACCTCCATACCTTTCTGGAATCAAGAGCTTGCCAAAGCCTAATCGGAGCCCCTTCATGATAACTTCCTTAGTGCGAAGAGCTGCATCCGGGTCTGGGTCGGCGTCTATCTCCTCGGCAATTGGCCGCATTTCCTTTTCAGCAAACTCACGGGCTGTCCGCTGGAGCATCTTCTGCTCTTCGGTTAATTCGAAGTCAATCATTGCTTATTTAACCTCGCTTAAAATACATCGAAATTATTTAATTTCGCCCAGATTTAACTCTTGTGTTTATGAAACTCTTCACCTCCTTCGTAAAATTTGATTGTGTTCAAAAGGTGGTTATTTTTGGCACACCATAAAGAGATTACAGCACTGCTGCGACCCTGTCAACACAGATTGCGCCTTTTCCTAATAAAACCTCACCTTTCTTCCAGACATAGATTATTGAGGCTCCACTAGCTTGACTTTGCCTTGACTAGTTTTATAAACTAGTCTTACGAGGTTAAACAAGTGCAGTAGACGGGCTCGTAGCTCAGTGGTAGAGCGGTCGGCTCATAACCGATTGGTCGCAGGTTCGAACCCTGCCGAGCCCACTTTCGAGCTTGACAATTTCAAAAAGGCGCATGTTATACCCGAAATCGCCGCCCTTTCCACCGCTTCCGGTTCCCTCAGCTTGTTTATAACCTCATAATTTATTGATTTATAGTTTATAGATGTATAATTTATGCTTACAAATAAACTATAATAAACTATAATAAACTATAATAAACTATATAAAGAATAAATTTGAGGCTGATATTCTATTAATAAAGTATATAAAGTATGGCTGAAGCTAATATTTTAATATTATATTTTAACGTAACTATAATTAATTCCAAATTAGATTGTAATCATAAGGAGAAAGATGAAACTTAAAGACTTATTTGGAAGGGACAAAGAGCCTGCGGTGAAGGCTGAGACAGAAACAAAGACAGAGCCTGCGGTGAAGGCTAAGGCGAAAACAAAGGCTGAGCCTACGGTGAAGGCTAAGGCGAAAACAAAGACAAAGTCTGCAGTGAAGGCTGAGACAGAAACAAAGACAAAGCCTACGGTGAAGGCTAAGGCGAAAACAAAGACAAAGTCTGCAGTGAAGGCTAAGGCGGAAACAAAGATAGAGCCTGCGGTGAAGGCTGAGACGGAAACAAAGATAGAGCCTGCGGTGAAGGCTAAGGCGAAAACAAAGTGGAAGTCTCAAGCAAAGAGTAAGAAAGCATCAAAAAGAGCAAAGAGAAAGAAAAGATTTTAGTAAATCTGCTAAGTATACTTCCACCGGAGAGGATAGTTCTTAGAGTATTATTAGGAATTTAGGTATGCCAAATCCCAACACTCATAACCGGACGGGGTACGGTAATTAAATATATGAATCTCATAAGACTAATTGTCAGCACATCATACCGATCATTTGGCATTGTAATGATGTTGATTGGTCTCGGAATGGTTGTTATGGCATTTATTAATTCACCCTTACAATTACAGATAGCAATGTGGATTATTGGATTGGGATTCTTCTCGCTGGGTTTGGTACAGATTAAACAAGCCCAGAATGTAGAGGCCGAAGAAGAGAGATTTAACAAGATAATAGCTAAACTTGATGAAATTCAGCAGGAACTTAAAAAGGAGGAGCAACCCAAAGGGGCAGGAGTTGTTATTGCTGATGTACTATCTTCAGGCTTGAAATACTATTCTGAATACATAACCAGGCAAAAGAAGGAAGAAGGTAATGAATAATCATATGCCAAACCCCAACACTCATAACCGATTTGGTCGCAGGTTCGAACCCTGCCGAGCCCACTTCTTTCTTTGCATTATTTTCAGTTGGCCTAGTAAAGAAGCTAGTTGACATAATATTAGAGCACAGAAGAGAGTATACTATCTACGCAAGTCTTACCCGATAAAAGAGAAACCGGTGAGACTTGGGAAAGGAGTATAGCAATGAAATGCAACCGATGTGGCCGTGAAATTAATGAGGGAGAAGGCTTTTCATACCAAGGTAAAATGATTTGCGAAGACTGCTATATGGAGGTTGGCTTGCATCCTAAGACATGTGAGCCGTGGGCAACCTACACAGCTACCCATACCCCGGCTGGCTCAGAGCCAAAGGGCGAGCGAGGACTTACTGATTTGCAAAGGGAAATCCATGAGTTTGTCAAAAGCAAAGGCAAGGTACCCCGAGAGGAAGTGGTGGCAAACTTCAAGCTATCCGAGGCAGATATGGATGCTCAAATGACCGCCCTGTTTCATTCTGAGCTGATTAAAGAACTTAGCGAAGGCGATAAGGTTTATCTGGTTAGTATTAACTGATGGGACAAAGAACATTGAATACTTGGTGCGGGTCTTGCCCCAGCCGATTTGTGAAATGTGCTAAGCTACTGAGCAGTGCAGCGGCAAAACTAGAACTAGGCATAAAATACCATTTATCTGACATAACATTTATAGTGCGTCACTACTATCTAATCCGCTTAACATAATCCACGCCTCTAGCTACCGTTTTCAGCTTTCCATAATCCACTTGACAATTCGTTATGTCCGTATATCTCTATGCCTGTTACTTACCATAACCAGGGGGAGTTTTTATCTTAAAAAGGGAGGTATGTATTGTTCGTAGTATTCTTTGCCGTCTTCATAGCCCTTTTCATAACCGGCATTACGACCAAAATAGAAACCCATTTGAAAAGTAAAAAACAACACGACTATAAGAAGTATTGCAAAAAATATCTCTCTTACGGAGCTCCAAAACTGTTTCATGTCTCACCTCCCGGCTCTATTGTAATAAATATAAGGGGGCTTATGTCAAGTGAAAGCTAAAGGCTACTACCGCCGGATAAAATACCCCTCTTTTACCATGTACGAGTGCCTTGTCTGTGGCCAGGAATATGCCACCGCTAACCCGGCTTTTCAATGTTGTTATGACAAAAAGCCGGTCAAGGGCTATCTGATTATTGACCTGGCCGAAACTATCCGGGAAAAGCGAAAGCCCCCTACCCAAAACAACCTTACCGCCAGTCGCCCCCACTTCCCGGCACCGACTAAAGAGCCGGATAAGTGGGGGCACCGCTACCGGGGCTTTAACCCCTACCTTAGACTTGAGCGAAATTATCACTTTGCCTGTCAGCTTGTCACTGAATACTATCACCGCCTGGAAACTAGGGCACTCGATATGATGTTCGGGGACTATGAGCCCCGCCCCCCTAGAACGCCAATTCAGCGCATGGCATACGGCTATCTAACCGCCATGTGGGATGCCGTCAAAGAGGCTGCCAGCGATATGGTTGCCGAGGCTCTTGACTACCAGGCTTTTGAGAACGCTAAAAAGAAAAAAGCCCCTAAGAATGACCCGCTATCCTTGGAGAACTTTAACCCTGGGGGCAAGAAATGATAATCGCTAAACGAGAGCTAAATGCAAGGTTCTTTCACGCCCTGGATGCCTATAGCCCCACGCTGAAACACCTGTCTACCGGCTCTAACGGCAAACACCCGCTACTTAGGTCAGTTCTTTTGACTAACTTTAAAGATGATATTGCCACTGACGGCATCGTCAAGGCAACCTGGAAATGGCGACACTTTCTGGGACTATCGGGGGCTGCTTATTCGCCGGCTAATATACCGTCGATAACCCCGGCTACCCTGCCGGCTCACAACTCCGGCATCCAGGTCAATATCTTTACCGGTAAAGCCCCAGGCGGTCAACAACTCGGACTGAGAACGGATGTTCTATGCATGGCTCGCTCTGAGAGCAACGAGAAGCCCTTTAATAAATTTAATCCAACCCAAACTACCCCGGATACAAGGCAGGAGCTTACCCAGGCGGTCCCCTGGGTCTATACGCTATATCTTGGTTCCCAACTCATGCGCTTTTTAGAGGATACAACATAATTAGTCATTTTGTTGCTTTTTAGTCGGTATATTAACAGATAGCGTTAGATAGCACACTTGACAAAAATAGGACAGATGTTCTATAATGCAACAAAACATATAAGGTATTGTTGACATGACTACCGCTCTTAAACCATATCAACGGCTCGACCTGGCTACCGCCTACCCGGAGCTACCGGACTATCTAACCCCGGGCGAAGCCCACGCCATTATTGAGGCTACCACTAACCGCCGGGACTATCTGCTGTTTAGAGTGCTTTGGGGCACCGGTCAGCGCATTAGCGAAGCTTTAAGCCTGACCCTTGAGAATATCCGGGACACTGATATTCGAGTCAAGGGCAAGGGCGGGAAGGTTCGTATGATACCGGTTAAAGATGATTTAATCTCCGAGTTGCTCCGCTATGCGGTTGACCTCAAACTAGACTACAATCAACCTGTATTTCACTCTAACCCGGCTGTGTTTTTATCTCGTTCCTGGGCGCACCGCTTGCTTAAAAAATACGCCGGCATAGCCGGCATCAAGCGGAATGTTAATCTGCATCTATTTAGACACGGCTACGCCGTCAACTTCTTAAAACAAGTACCTAACCTGGTTTACCTTCAACAACTCCTGGGACATAGCTCAATTTTGACTACACGCATTTACATACGGTCTGCCATGCCCGATATTAGAGAAGCTTTAAAGGAGGTTACAATATGAGCCAGGACATTGTAAAACCCCGGCAGTTTGTCTTAGACGAGGAATTATCTAAGGCTATCGGTCTAAAGTGCATTGACTGTAATTCACCGCGCACCGTCTATGCTATCACCGTTCCTAGACCGCCCCACATCATGCCGGGGGCTTATTGCTACAATTGTCTGTTAAAGCGGTGTATCAAAGCTCATGCCGTCCCCTTCCCGATACCGCTTGAGATACTTGACCGGCTAGAGCATGATATTAAACAATTCTTTACCGGTCTAAAAAAATATCATTGACGGAGGTTAATCATGCCTAAGACTCATAAATGCCCTTACTGCGACCCGCCTAAGTTCTTTGCCCGGATTACTAACCTCAACTCTCATGTTAAGTCAGAGCACACCGACCAAGGCAACAAACCTAACGAGCCTAACGAGGCTAACGACCCTAACGAGGCTAACCAGGAGCTAGTTATCAAAGTCCCGGCGGAAGCTCAAGCCGGGGGCTATCACTGTTTAGGCTGCGGGGGCACTCTAACCAAAGGTCAAAACCCCTGCCCCGGCTGCGGTGAACCTATGACCTGGGACAATATCACATGAAGCATACCGATATTAACACGATAACCCCGGCAGTTCCCGGCACCTCCACCGGCACCGGCACCGGCTCGGGCTGGATTAAAGATATTAATAACCTGGTTACTAATATCAAGGGGGGCTTACAGATGGCAAGGGAATTGCAAAACATCGGGCAAAGCCCTGCCCCGCCCTCAAGCCCGGCAAGCGAACCCAAACCGCTACCGGCGACAAAGCAGTTACCGCCGGCACCGCCGGCAACCTCCGGCTTTAACCCCGCCCTGGTTCTAGGGGCATTAATCGCCCTGGGTAAAGGCGACCAAACAGTCAAAGCGGTCGCCGGTGAATTGGGCGACCTCACCATTAAACAGTTTGCGGAGCTATTGAAAAATGTTAGAGCTAAGTAACAAGGGCACCGCTCTTTTTGGCTTGCCCGATAGTGGTAAATCTACCCTGGCAAACTATATATTGACTCGTTTTGGCTCTCAGGGCTTTATATACGATACCTTAAACGAGTTTAACGCTGAGCCTTACGACTCCTATAGCCCTAAAAACCGTAATTCTATCCCGGAGCTAGAGTCTATCATACGCCCGGTGTTTAACTCCTTGCGCTACCGGCTCATTGTTATTGACGAGACTAACCGTTATTGCCCTTCTAAGCCGGCACCTTTGCCCCAGGCTATCGCCGACCTAAACGATTGGCGGGCTCATTTTAATGTAGGCGTTATCTATATCGCCCGGCGACCGGTTCAGCTTAACCAGGACTTGACCGAATTAGCTCATTTTGTGATATGCTTCCACCTTGACGGTGTTAATGATGTTCGCTACCTTAACGACCTAAAAAACGGTCTAGGCGATGCCGTCAGTGGTCTAAAACGGTATCATTTTGTTGTTTATGATAAGGCGGAAAGCTCCGTAACGGTCTATAATCCGGTGCCGGCTGAATACAAAACCGATAAAAAATTCAAAATAGCTCAAAAATAACTTGACAAACTAAAACATTTGTTCTAAAATAAGAATAATTTAATAAGCGGTAGGGTCTTAAAGATGCCCTACCGCTTTCTTTTTGACCCTACCGCCGGAGCTAACTAAATGGATAAGAAACCAAAGCACCGGCACCAATGGCACCTTCTCCGCCGATATAACGCCCGGTCATTTCAGGAGCAATGCCTATCCTGCCTTGAATTACGGAATGTTACTCAAAGTCAAAACGACCCGCGTAAACGCTTGGTCTTTTACCTCAAAACTAAAACCACACGAACGATTTTTGTATAACCGGCTGACAAGGTTAAAGGTCGTATAACCGCTTGAGTCAGCCAAAAATAATAACCAGGAGCTAGACAAAAATGCCAAATTCAATTGGAGTGCCTACCTCGAAAACAATGGGCTCTTCTTTCGGCGATTATGGCGTAGGCTTGGCTGGCGGTCTTGTCTTTGGGCTTGCCCGGCAATTCCTGGGTAATGGTATCCTGAGTTCTTTGGTTGCTCCGGTGGCTGCTGGTAGCATAATCAAGGGCTCAAGGGGTACCGTTATCGCTACCCTTGCCGGCTACCAGGCAGGTCAAGAACTTAGCTTGGGCGGTCTATTAGGTGGCGGTGGCGCTAGTTCCGGTGGTCGGGGTGAAATGTGAAAAGGAAAATCAGTCTCTCGAACCTACTCCTATTCGTTCTCATGCTTCCCTTGATGCCGGTTCTAGGAATAGGCGGTCTTTTGAACGGTCTATTAGGTGGCGGTCGCCAAGATGAACCCCAAGCCTTTGGTCGCCGGGATTATGTCAATGTTACCGATGGTGACGCTGCCTATAATACCGAAGCCGAGGTTATCGCTCTTATCACCGCGACTGCCCATGCCGATTTTAGGCTCATCTGGGAACGAACCGTATTAGCTCAGCAAAGGGTAGCCTGGGGCTTCGGCTCTGCCGGCTTGCCCCATAACCAGGGCTATATGTGGTTCGCCTCTATGGATGAGGGTGCCGATTGGGATATCGGCAGACTGCGCCTACAGCAATCCGGGGCTCAAGGTCATAAGGTCCTTGTTTTGGCTCAACTGCCTGATAATGCTTTGCATACCACTACGGTTACTACTACCGAGACGGCTCGACCGACCGACCGTAATGCTATGATAGCCCTGCCTGAGAAGGTGGAATATCCGGTAGTTCGAGAAGATAGCAAGATACAGTTGACCTATGCCCTATTAACCAAAGCTACCACGCATGATGCCTGTGCTTTCGATATCCCGATCACCGTTTACGAATAAATTAAATAATCTTTACGGAGGTTATCGGGGGCTATTACGGTAGCCCCCTCCAAAAATTAAAATGTTTGATAGAAGATTTCTCTCAAAAACCAGTTGGCGTAGAACCTGGACTGTACGCCAAGAAAGAATAAAAAAAGAGGGCTCCGAGTATTTTACCTGGCAAGTAGGGGTTGTTGCTGCCACTGTTTTAAGCCATATCGAAATTGCTAGGCAATTCCCCAGGGCTAAAAAATACGAGCCCCTGGACTGGATTGAGGTTGTAAACAACGAGTCTGCTATTAATTTAACTCTGACTATTAACGGCGGGGAAACTTTTCCGGTTCCCGCCGGGACTATAAGGACTTTAGATAACAAAAAACTTTGGGAAATCTCAGTAACTAATAACCATGCTGCCGACAGCACAACTGCCGGGTTAGTTGTGGTTACGCTCCGCCGTCAACCGAAAACTATTGACGACTGGGCAAGGAGACAAGGTTAAATGAAAGGAAGTCAAGTAGCTTTATTATTCGCTCTAGGTGCAGCCGGTTGGGGGCTTTATAGTGTCTTAGAGCCCGATAGAATTATCGCTATCGGCGGGGAAGGTCAAGGGGTGCGCTCTACCCCGCGCAACCCGCTATTAGATTTATTCAGCAATAGTGAGCAGGTGCCTATCTTGCGGGCATCGGAAGGAAACGAAACGCCGGAACCTTCTCGACCTCACACGCCCCCGCCCAATATATTAGTTAATGAGGATTTTGAAGATTTATTATATTCTATCCCTAAAAATGAATTGAGGGAGTTATTTGTTTCTATTGATACGGAGGCTATTCCGTTAATTGGCGGTTCCGATAGCCGGTATGACCGGCGTAATATTGAGGCTAATTTTGGCTGGTCGCCGGCGGAATATCAAGAACGATGGGAAGCTATTATTGGCGAAACCCTGGGGGGCTCCGGTGCCGGTAAGGTCTCCTACCCCTTAGAAACTGCCTTGACCGGCATGCCGTTAATGACCTCTCAAGAATTTCAAGCCTATGGCTATGGGAACCAGCAACAAGCAAGTAACCGGGGGCAAGTACAATACACTTCCGAGGGTGGCTACAAGTCAGTATCATTGTCTAAATCGGAAGCCCGGCGCATCGGCGACCCCTACGGAGGTTTTTAATGGGCTGGAATTTTAACCCCTTTGACATTGCTGGCTTTATGGATTTTATGTCAGGCGACACCGTAGCACCGGTTGAACGAACCACGCAATTAGCCAATTATGGCGAGATAAGAGGGCAAGAATTTGAAATGCAGGGGCTTTTATCAGATGATGGCATTATTACCCAACAAGGCTATGACTGGATGGCGACCCATGACCAGGTACCGCCCCGACCTCTTAATTCCGACCAAGTACCCCTTACCCGCTTTAAAGAAGATATCCCTCTTTTACTCAAACTACAGCACCCGGAATGGGATTTTGGAGACTTATACACTCAGGCGGATTTTGACAAACAGGCAGCATCAGTGCCGGCATCACCCTTTCATTGGAATTGGCTCATAGCCGGCACTATTATTGCCCTGGGGGGCATTGTCGCCTTACAGGTGGTGGCTAAATGAGGTATGTAATTCCACTGGTCGGCATAATGTCAATTACGGTTCTGGAAGCGTTTGCGATAGGGCATGGCATAAACGGAACGGCTATGTCAATCGCTCTGTCTGGTATCGCTGCTATTGCCGGTGGTGGCGGTGTCTATACCTGGTTAAAGAAAAAGAATGGCGGTAAAAAATGACAGGCGCAAAACTTACTATAATTCCTAAAATACGCCGGGTTGTCTATGCTACCTACGCCAACTTCCCGACAACAAATTTAGCTATTGGCGACCTAGCCTATGCCACCGATAGACTTGTATTTTACCGATGGTCGGGAAGTGCCTGGCAAGCGGTAACAATACATTCTTCGAGCGGGGCTATCGGGGCTATCCCTACCGCCGGCGACTTGCCTAACGGCTCAATTTATCACGATACGACTAATAGTATCCTAAAACAGGTGCAAGCTGGTTCATGGGTTAATATCGCTGCATCGGAATTAGCAATACTGACTACCAGGGGCGATATACTCTATCGGAACGCTACTATACCGGCAAGGTTAGCCAAAGGTGCTGCCGGCACAGTCTTAACTATGGGAGCTGACGACCCTGCTTGGGCAACGCCGGGGGGCACTCAAGAGATTATAGGCATTGTCACCGGTGGCACCGAATTCCAAACGGTAGGGGAATTTCAAGGCTATTTAGTTGATGACCTTAACGATGAAGTCTTTGTTGAATTTACCGTGCCTGATGATTTTACCTCATTGACTAGCCTTTATTTAGAGGTATTAGGTCGGGCAAGCGACAATCTAAACGACTGGAATTATGACACCGATTATGGCGGGAATGGTGAAAATTATAATACCCATTCCGAAACCGAAGCTACAGTTACCGGTAGTGTGGTTTTCAATAAAATTGAGCTCCATGACATATCAGGGGTATTTAGTTCCCTATCTGCCGGTGATAAATGCGCCTTCAGACTATACATAGGTGGCGGGAGCGGTGGCGATGCCCTGGTATTAGGAATAAGAGGCAAATACGCCTAAGAGGTAGAATGATGATAGAAGTTAGATACACTACACTAACCAACAAAGTAACCGGCTGGTGCGGTGATAAAAAGCAGTTTGGCAACCTTGACCGCCAGCGACCGGGTGAATCTATTGTTATTTTAAATCGAACGGTGCCGGCTCTAAGTGCCAGGGCTTATCTATTGCAGGAGAACAAGCTCGTAATTGACCCGGCATATACCCCGCCTACCCCTAAACGAGACTTACCCCATGAGTTTGATATTCTAAAAGAGCGCATGACTTTATTAGAAGCTGGTCGCTCCGTCACGCAGTAATAACCGGGGCTTACAAAGTCCCGGCTCAGCGTATGCCCCAGGGTTCGCCTTCTTGCCCTGGGGCATCTTGTTTTCTGCGACCGATATAACACTCAATATTGACAGGATAGCTAATAAGTGCCCATAGTATTAATTATTAGGCGTAAGACGAGCTGCTGCAGGTCCTTTTGGCTGTCCGTAAAATAGCCTATCCGCAACCCCTTGACAATGTATCACTAAGATGATATAATTTAACATTATGGAAAGTTTACCTGTTTATAAATGCACCCGATGTAATCACGAATGGACTCCCCGGACACCGGAGCCTAAAAGGTGCCCAAAATGCAATTCTCCCTACTGGAACCGCCCCAGGCGTAGACCGTTAGGGGCGCACTAAATGACTAAATTTATGGCTTGTCAGTCCATTTATAGTGCGACACTACTATCTAAACTACTTTCCATAATCCACGCCTCTAGATGTAGAAAACTACTAAACATAATATTAAGAGGAAAAAGGGGGATAAGAGAATTAAAGGTGTAGGAGACTCAACTTGATTGTTGTAGCTTTATCAATAACTTTTAGAGCTGATTGTTTGATATTTCCAGCATTTCTTCCAAGTAAGACGTGGCTAAGTTGCTCCTCACTTAAATTTAAACCGTCTAGGGATTTAGTTTGATCTTTTATTAAATCTAGCTGTAATTTTTCCTGTTTGAGGTCTATCTCCCTGACGTCTTCAATCGGCTCATACTGGGGACGATTACGAAGGAGTTCTCTGCGACCCTCCATATTGTTTAGGATTGCTTCTATTGCTTCTCCTAACTCTTCATCAAGTCCAGAGCCTAAAGTTTTAATATACCTGCCTTCATTCATTTCAGTCCGTAACCTGCCCAGTTCAATTAGCTTATCATCCAGAATCCTTAGTTTCTCAAGTTCTCTGTAGAAACTAACGCTCTTTTCTCTTTCAGCGAAAGCTTCTTTGACTTCTTCACTTAGTAGTTTTCGTTCTTCCCAGGGGGCGAACATGCGGTTCTCAAGTTGTTTTGCCCAATCAATAATCTCATTTAGTAGCCTATCCTTGCGGTTTTTTATTTGGATACCACGATTTTGCCAAATGGCCCAAAATGCTGCTAGGGCAAGAAGCATTGTAGTAAGAGCAGAGATTCCTATCCAATTGTCATTGTTAAATAGAATTATAATTGTCCAAATATAAAAACCACCTGCTATCAATGCAGCCCCATACTTTAGAAATTTGGCTATTTTTTGGAAGAAGCTTTTCATACCACCATTATACCACAATTATCCCTTAGAGTATTATGTTAAGTTATAACCTATCCCTTTGTCTGGAACCTTTAAGCATAACCCGACCGGGGTAAAGAAGGAAAAGGAGGTGTTTAAGAGGGGCGAAGCCCCTCTTCTTAATATCCTCTCCCCCTCCCTTGAAGCATAGAGGCCATTACGGAAGAATGATATAAGATATGTCTTTGCGAGGAGTAGAGCGACGAAGCAAACTATAAGATGAAGATAAGATTGCTTCGCCTTCGGCTCGCAATGACACATCAGACAAAGGGGGAGGGTTGCCGGATAAAAAAACTGACCAAGAACGGCAAAAATAGGGGGGTAAAATACCCCGTAATGCCTCTAAAGGTATAAAACCATTCGAAAGAATTTTTAGGGGCCTAGATTTTGATTACAGAGCGTCATTTATATGCCTAATAAAGAAGGGGTGAAAATCACTGGAAGAACAGGAAGGTGCCGGCTATGGTAACCGCTACTCCCGCAAAAACCTTCCAGGTGAACACCTCAATATTGCGATTAATGAGAAAGGAGAAAATAAAAATAAAAAGACTGCTGGTACTTATAAGTGGGTCTACCAGACTCACCGGGCTGTAACTAAGAGCGATATATCTAAATAACTGAGCGGCGGCAGTAAGTACTCCGCCAATGATAAAAGGAATTAAGGATTGGCGATCGAGTTGACTCAATTGTTCTCGCCGTCCTTGGCTGAATAAAAATCCAGCTATTACCAGAGAAGCAACAACATAGGAAATAAAAGCGGCGGCATAGGGAGAGCCGATTTCCTCAATTACGGGCTTAATCAGTACCCCGGATGACCCCCAGAAGAGGGCGCCTCCCAACCCGGCAAGAATGCCTTTTTTAACTTGTATCCCGGGAACTTCGCCCCCTTTCTCCAAACTGACTAATGTCACCCCGATAGCAATGCATAAAACCCCAAAGACAAGGAAGCTAGTAAGAGGTTCCTTTAACAGGACAATCCCCAGAATTACCGGATAGAAGATTTGAGTTCTCAGAATGGCGCCTCCTCTATTGGCGCCGATAAGTCGAAAGCAGCTATAACTTAGCAGTCTTCCTAATATAAAGTGGGTAATTCCAGCTGTCCCCAGTAATATCAACCCTCGCCAGGAAAGAGACCAAAGCTTGTCCCAATCTGCGGTAATGAGCATCATCAACGAGAAAAATAGTACTCCTATGAATATGCTAATTACGACGGCAGTGAAGGACTCCCCGGTGTGAAATAGTCCTTTTCTGGTGAAGGCTGAGCTTCCCGCGAAGACTACTGCTGTCAAAAGGGCAAAAATTAAGCCTAGCTCGATATTAGTGCCTCCAAAGGTATAAAAACCATTAGAAGATTTTTTAGGGGCTTAGATTTTAGATTACAGAGCGTCATTTTTATCCACAATAAAGAAAGGATTGGCAAAATCAGAGGAAGAGAAGGAACGCTCCTATTATCATAGCTGCCATTCCGGCGAAGACTTTCCAGGTGAATACCTCAATATTGCGATTAAGGAGAAAGGAGAAAATAAAAATAAAAAGGGCGCCAGTACTTATAAGCGGAGATACCAGGCTGACCGGGCTATAGCTAAGAGCTGTATACCTAAGTAGCTGAGCAGTGGCAACAAAAGTCCCGCTGGTAAGTATCGGAATTAAGGAGGCGCGCCGGAGTTGTGTCAGTTGGACTCGCTGCTCTTTGCGGAATAAAAGCCCGGCTAGTAGGAGAGCGGCGACAGTATAAGTAACAAAAGCTGCCGCCACAGGAGAGCCAATTTCCTCAATTACTGGCTTAACTAGTGCCCCAGATATTCCCCAGAAAAAGGCGGCTCCCAGGCCACTAAGAATACCTCTGGTTTGTGTCTTAGAAGTTTCCCGTTGGTGTGGCACACTAGCACTCTGTTTTTCGAGGATGGGTAATATTGCCCCAGCAACAATGCACAAAACTCCTAAAACGAGAAGGGTAGTAAGAGATTCCTTTAAAAAGAGAACCCCGACAATTACGGCATAAAAGGCACTAGTCCTCGCAAGAATGCTTGATTTGTTGGCTCCGATAAGTCGAATAGAGCTATAAAACAAGGATCTTCCGCCAATATAGTGTATGATGCCGGCTATCGCCAGTACTGCAAATCCTTGCCAAGAAAGTGACCAAAGTTTGTCCCATTGCGCAGTGAACAGAAGTATGAATAAGAAAAAGAATGCTCCTAAGAATACCGTAATTATAACGGCGGTAGTAGACTCACCTGCCTGAACTGTTCCTTTTCTGAGGAAGATGGAACTTCCAGCAAAGCATACTGCGGACAACAGGGCTAAAATTAAGCCTATTTCCATTTGCGTTAATATCTCCAAATTGATATGGGGAGTGAGGCTAAATACCCATTAAAGGATTACGCTGTTTTGGTCAGCATACGGTTAATCAATTCCAAGAGCTTGCTTAATCCCCATCTTTTGGTAGCTGAAATGAGCACCGTAGTTTTATCCCTTGCCCCACACTGGTCAGCAAGATAATTTATGGTGATATCCTCATCCAAGTTCTTGCCGTTATTTAGTAACATATCAATCTTATTTAGCGCCGTAATCCTGGGCTTATCCATAAGGTTGAGGTCGGCAAGAATATTCTCCACTACTTGACATTGCTCTGGAGCGTTATGACTAGCCAAATCAACTATATGG
>SDBV01002369.1_pt1 | contig 28126 bp, 25 predicted proteins | sample 2277081 | NCBI WGS metagenome assembly SDBV01 (sample SAMN10402039, study PRJNA504765) | marine sediment metagenome | isolation source: marine sediment core GS10_PC15, 223 cmbsf | place: Arctic Ocean: Southern Knipovich Ridge | collected 2010 | reverse complement strand
ATAAGGAATCTAACAATACTAATTAACATAACAAAAAGAATACTATAAGCACTGACAAGGTTTAACCACTCCAGATCTCCAACTGCAACAATTTCTACAGAATCAACATAATTTCTTTTCTGAACACTCAAACCGTGCGACATTTCTTCAATCAATCCAGCCAGGTCCGAATCGACTGTTTGGTTTTCGATTCGAACCGTTTTAACAGTTCCTAACCGCACCTGGCAACCAGTCTCGGTGGCATCTATATAGATTATAAGAGGCTCCACCTTTCCGAATTGTTGCACTTTAGCTTGGGCGGTTGGAAGTTTCATCGGTAAAAAATTCTCCTGAGGCCTAAATCGCGCGGTCAGCAGAAAGAATATCAAAAGAAGAAAAATAACGTCAATCATAGCGGTCATTCGCAGACCCATGCTCCTGTTTCTGCGAACCCGCAAGCGTTTAAAAATATCACCGCGCAAATTTGTATGCTCAGGTTCCACTGTATTCATGCACCAGTCGCAATTTTTGAAGTGATTCAGAAAGCCTGCGCGATTCCTTCACGCAGGGCTTTTTTATTTATGCCGACAAGGTTTTTTTTGGTTGAAAAGACCTTCTCAATCGCAGCTTCGATGTTCTGCGGTTCTAAAAGCAAAGTCTTATTGACAAACGCACCGATCGCAACGATGTTGGCTATTCTCGTATTTCCGAGTTGGTTTGCGATTTCAGTAGCATTTATCTTTACAACCTTCAAATCCTTTCTTTTTACCTGTCTTTCTACCAATGAGGAATTGAGTATGACCACGCCGTTTTTAACAATCTTGTCTTCGAATTTATCGAGGGAAGGCTGATTTAAAATTATTGCTATGTCTGGTTTTTCAACAACTGGACTGGCAATTTCCTCGTCTGAGATGATAACAGTTGCATTGGCTGTTCCGCCTCTCATCTCCGCCCCGTATGAGACCATAGCTGTAACGTTTTTATTTTCGTAGACACACGCCTGGGCAACAACATTGCCCGCTACTACTACTCCCTGTCCGCCGAAACCTGCTATGATGATTTTCTTTTCACTGTTATCCATAAAACTATCCGGTTTTATCCTTAAAAACACCCAGGGGAAAAACTTTTTTCATTTCATCGTTTACAAATTCTACGGCCTGTCTCGGGGTAACTTTCCAATCAACAGGACACATCGAGAGAACCTCGACGAGCGAAAAACCTTTGCCGGCAATTTGATTTTCAAAAGCTTTTTTTATCGCTTTTTTCGCCGCGGCAATATCTTTGACAGTACCAACCGCAACTCTTTCAAGATATGTAACGCCATCGAGCGAAGAAAGTAGTTCGCAAACTTTAAGAGGCGGACCTTCCTGGTTTTCACCTCTGCCTTTCGGGGTAGTAGTAGTATTTTGGCCCATTATGGTCGTCGGAGCCATCTGCCCGCCGGTCATACCGTAAATAGCATTATTAACAAAAATAACCGTAATGTTCTCGCCCCTGTTGGCGGCGTGAATGGTTTCGCTGGTTCCAATCGCAGCCAGATCGCCATCGCCCTGATAGGTAAATACTACACTATCCGGATGCACCCTTTTGATTGCAGTCGCCGCAGCCGGACATCTGCCATGAGCACATTCAATTATATCGCAGTTGAAATAATCATACAGTAATACCGCACAGCCGACCGGTGCCGTGCCGATTGTTTTTTCCCTGACCCCAAGCTCGTCGATTACCTCGGCGACAAGCCTGTGCACGATGCCATGCCCACAGCCCGGGCAATAATGGGTAGCACTATCTGTAAGAGTTTCAGGTTTTACCAGCTTCATCAATAAACCTCTTTAATCCTCTCAAGAATATTTTCTGGTGTCGGATACCAGCCGCCGCCCATACCCAGAAATTCAACTGGCTTTTTGCATTCGGTCGCCAGTTTAACATCTTCAATAAACTGGCCGTTTGACATTTCGACAACCAGAAATTTTTCGACCGATTCTGCTAACTTCAAAAATGCATCGGTCGGAAACGGCCACAGACTTATCGGCCTGATAAGACCAACTTTCATACCCTCTTTTCTGGCTAATGAAATTGCGCCTTTGGCAATTCTCGCAGTAGTGCCATAAGCGGCTATCACAAGTTTTGCATCTTCACTCTGAATCTCTTCTGAAAACTGAAGCTTGTTTTGTATTGCCTGGTATTTTTTCCGCAGCATAACATTTCTCTGTTCAAGACTTCCGACAGGATACAAAAACAGCGACTTTATTACTCGTGGTTTGCGACCCTTACAGCCATCGAGTATATAATCTTTTTCAGGCAATTTCAGTATGGGCTTATATGGTTTTATTTCGAATGGCTCTGCCATCTGCCCCAGTATGCCGTCGCCGAGTATCATAGCGGGATTTCTGTAGAAATCGGCATAATCAAAGGCGTCCATTGTTAGCTGGTAAAGCTCCGGCACCGTCGCAGGAGCTAAAACGATTAATCGATAGTCGCCATGCCCCCCGCCTTTCACAGCCTGAAAATAGTCCGCCTGTGAAGCATTTATATTGCCAAGGCCAGGCCCGCCTCTCTGTATATTGGCTATCACACACGGAAGTTCAGCGGCGGCAATGTAGCTTATACCTTCCTGCTTCAAACTGATTCCCGGCGAAGACGACGATGTCATACATCTTACCCCGGCAGCAGATGCGCCGAATATCATATTAATAGCAGCCAATTCGGACTCAGCCTGTATGAACGTCCCGCCAACTTCAGGCATTCGCCGTGACATATATTCGGGGACTTCATTCTGCGGGGTTATCGGATAACCGGCAAAGAATCTGCAGCCGGCCTGGATAGCCGCCTCGGACATCGCCTGGTTGCCTTTTAATAATACTTGTTCCGGCATCTTACTTTTCGATTTCGATAACGAGGTCGGGACACATTCGGTAGCACAAGCCGCAGCCGGTGCATTTTTCCGCATCGATAAGCTCTGCATAAAAGGAACCTTTATTATTGATCTCTTCGGACATTTCTATAATATCTGCAGGACACACATCGACACAAAGCTCACAGCCTTTGCAGCGTTCCACTTTGAATTTTATCTTTGCCATATTTACGTCTCAGGACCATGCCTTAACTGCCTTTCAGTTTGTCAATACTCAGACATCTTATCACAAGCAAAGTCGAATTGCAATAAACGATGCTATTCGGGTTTTTTGAGTTCTTCAGCCTTTGGCAAATCCTTTAAGGAATTTAGCCCGAAAAGCTGTAAAAATTTCTTCGTCGTGCCGTAAAGCATCGGCCTTCCAAGCACTTCGGCCCTTCCCATGATTTTCACAAGCCCTTTATAGATAAGACTTCGAAGAATCTCACCAGACGCCACACCACGGATAGCTTCGATGTCGGCGCGAATAATCGGCTGTTTGTATGAGACAATCGCAAGCGCTTCTAAAGCAGCAGGAGAAAGTTTCGTCTCAGAACGAGCACGACTGAGCTTCTTCAGCCAGCTATTGTAAATCTCAAGCGTCATCATCTGAAAACCGCCCGCTATCGGTTCTATTCTAAACGCGTTATTGCAGGACTCATATTTCTTATTGAGCTCTTCGATCGCCGTACGAACCTGCTTAACACTTGATAGCTCCGCAATACTCGCAAGACGAACCAAGCTAAGAGGCTCATCGCTCGCGAAAAGTACCGCCTCGATAACCGATTCGATAGTTGTAGTAATATCTTCTTCGGTACTTGGGCTTTGATTTTCAACATCCTGAACAATACTTTCATCTTGCTGTGAGTTTTCAAGTTGATCTTCTGTCATATTTTTTTCCAGTTAAAAGGGTCTGAATCTTTTTTACTAACGCTGATTTTCACATCTTTAATTTGTTTTTTCAACTGTTTAGCCAACTTCTTCAGCATGAATCGTTCCGAAACCGTATGGCTAAGACACAAACACGTTAAATTTGCTTCCTGGGCGGCAAGCGCCTGGTGATGCTTTAATTCTCCCGTAAGATACAGGTCGCATTTAGCGGCAATAACAGAATTTATAATCCTGCCGCAGGAGCCCGCACAAACCGCCGCTCTGGTTACAATTCGCTTTTCCTTCCCCACCATACCTATGACTTTTGCACCGGTGGTTTTTTTAATTTTCTTAATAATCTCAGCAAGACTCGTTGGTCGGCTCAGCTGTCCGACTTTGCCAAGACCAAGTTTTGTCTCAAAGTCATAAAGTTTTACGACATCGAAAGCAGGTGTTTCGTACGGATGCGATTTACGCATCGCGCCCAAAACCGCTTCGATTTTCTCAGCCGGCACAATCGTTTCAACCCTTATCTCGCCTACCTTTTCGACTTTCCCTTTTTTCCCCACCGCAGGCTTGGCACCTTTCAATGGAAGAAACGACCCCTGCCCCGGAGTCTGAAAAGAACACTTGCTGTAATTACCGATTGCTCCCGCACCTGCAGCAAAAACAGCATTCGAAACCTTATTAACCGCGCCCGCCGGAACAAAAACAATCAGCTTGTAATTGTCGCCCGCGGGATTGGCAACATAGTCGCCGATAGGTACAGCGTCTTTTATGCCGACCATTTCCGCCAGGCAATCATTGATTCCGCCAGCCACAGTGTCCAAAGCGGTGTGAATCGAAAACACCGACATACCCGAACGAATAATATCATAGATAACAGCAGTCTCACCGCGGGTAGTTATTTTTTTCAAGCCGCTCCAGATAACAGGATGATAACTCAGAATCAAATCGGTCTTTAATCTTTTCGCCTCAGCCAAAACTTCCATGGTAATATCAATCGTAAGCAGGATATTTTTCACATTGCCACGAGGATTCCCTATGAGCAAACCGACATTGTCCCAGTCCTGAGCAAGCTTGAGCGGAGCTATTTTTTCAACCTCGGCGGCAATTTGTTCTACTTTCATTCGCTTTTCTCCGAATCAGGTTGAGTTTTAATATTGCACTGCACTTTAACTTCCTCTTCAAAAAGCTCGGCAAGTTTCTTTGTCAACGCACCCGGCTTGCCGTCACCAATCTGGTGTTTTTCGATTACCGTGACAGGCAGAACCTGCATAATAACATTGGTAACAAATACTTCCTCGGCTCCGAGTAAATCTGAAACGAAAAGGTCCTGCTCGACAAGCGCCAAAGAATTTTTCAAAGCCAACAAACACACGGTTTTCCTGGCGATACCGGCAAGTATGCCGGCTTCAATCGGCGGAGTGTAAAGCACCGAGTCTTTTACCAAAAACACATTGCTGATACAACCCTCAGCAAGTTTGTTATCTGTGGTAAAAAACAAAGCTTCCACGGCACCGGCCTTGCGGGCAGCATCCAAAGCCAAAAGCCGTGAAAAGTAATTCGTAGTTTTATGGCCTGTTGTAGGGTCAGTAGCGTTTTGCTTTATAGAGCTAAGTATTACGCCAATACCCTTTTCGTAATATTCAGGCGGATAGCCCTGAAACTTTGTAGCGGTAATAAGCAGCGTAGAGATAGGATTTTCTGATAACCCAACATCGCCATTGGTAAGTGTCAGGCGGATTCTCGCATCGGAAAGCTTGTTATCGCCGAGTGTTTCATAGACGGCATCGGCAATGTACTTTTTATCGTAAATATTTTTTATCTGCAGTTTTCTGGCACTGTAAAAAAGCCGGTCGAGATGGTCTGTAAGGGCAAAGACAACGCCGTTTCTGCACTGCATAGTTTCGAAAAGACCAGCGCCATACAAAAAGCCGCTGTCTCTTGCCGAAACCTGCGCCTTTTCAGCATTAATAACCTTGCTATTGAGAAAAACTTTTTCGCCCATTTCAACCGCGCCCGATTTTATTTATTCTGCACTGCCAGGATACCTGCCAGCAGCGCTTTTGCTTTTATTAAAGTCTCATCCCACTCATCAGCCGCCTTGGAGTCGGCAACTATCCCTCCGCCCGTCTGAATAAACGCCCTGCCGGATTTGATAATAACTGTTCGAATAGCAATATTCAAGCTTGCATTGCCCGCCAGATCTATAAAACCGATAGAGCCTGTATAAACACTTCGCCTCGTAGGTTCAAGTTCGTCGATTATTTCCATCGAGCGAATTTTTGGGGCGCCTGTGATAGAGCCTCCGGGAAACACAGCCTTTAACACATCTGCAAAGCCAACCCCCTCGCCGAGACAACCCTGAATGGTAGCCAGAGCGTGAAAAACGGTTGGATACGGTTCGATGGTTCGAGGCTGAACAACCTTTATCGTCCCCGCCTTGCAAATTCTGCCCAAATCGTTGCGCTCCAGATCTATTATCATATTCAGCTCTGCCTGCTCCTTTTCGCTTACAAGCAGATCGTTATAATTTTTGGCATTTGTTTTTTCTGCTTCTTGCAGCTTACCACTTTCATCGATTCTCGGCCGAGTACCCTTGATGGGTTTAGTCGAAATAATACCATCCTGAATTTTTATAAATAATTCCGGCGATGCACTGACTATCGCAAATGCCCCCGCGTCAACAAAAGCTGCGTATGGACTTGGATTATAAAGGTTCTGCCAGTGGTAAAGGTCGATCGCACTGGCCTGATAAGAAGATTCGAATCTTTGCGAAAAATTTATCTGATAAACGTCGCCATCATAAATATATCTGTTTATTTTTTCAAGGGCATCAAAATAATAGTCTTTGCTCATATTTGAGTCAAAAGCCGAAGAGTCTATTCTTTCCAGATCCGCAGGCCCAAAAGGCCGAACACTAACTCCCTGTGCCTGGACAAGCAAAGCCTCCAGATTTTCCAACTTTTCAGAAACGCGCCGACTCTCATCAGGCATTTCAAGTGCCAACAGCCAAAAACAATCTTCGCTATGGTCATAACAAATAATTCTGTCATAAAAGCACAACCGAATCAAGGGCAGTGAAAGGTCATCGATCGCGGTATCGACAACTTCCTCAAGATAGCGGTTTAGGTCATAGCTGAAGTAGCCAATCCAGCCGCAACAAAATATCCCTTCCGGTAAACCGGCGACAGACACGTTGGATAGCTTGTATTTATTGAGAACGTTTTTAAGGCTGGCTAAAGGCTCTTTGTCGGATGTCTTAAATTCGAAAACCTCTCTCGGATCAGCGGCCCAGTAAGAAAATTTATCGTCACCGGTTTTGGCGGAATTGCCGCCAAGGATGGCCGGATTCTTAAGTTGCGAAAACAATTGACTCAAACCCTCCAGCCCAACAGATAGCGATAATTTCTTGAAATGCAATTTGCATTCGATCGTCTTTGCCGAATCACGAATTGTTTCAGTTGAGGTTGTCATTTTTGCGCCAACCCACCCCTGAACTGTTCGATTATATGTATCGAAGCTGAAGTACCGATTCTGTCAGCCCCCGCTTTAATCAAATCCAGCGTCTGTTTCGCATCTCTTATCCCGCCCGAAGCTTTTATTTTACAAGCCGTAACGTTTTGTGCGATAAGTTCGACATCTTTGACGGTCGCACCTCCTGCTTTGTGAAAACCGGTGCTCGTCTTTACAAAATCAACCCCTGCTTCTTCAGCAACTTTGCAGGCAAATACTTTCTGCTCATCGGTAAGTGCAGGCGCCTCAATTATCACCTTTAAAACGACCTTCGGCTTCATAGAGTGACAAAGTTTCCGCATCGATGAAAGCTCGCCAAAAAGATAATTGCGGTCATGCTGGATTATCGATGCAATATCTGCAACCATATCAACTTCGTCAGCTCCATCGAAGATGACATTTTCCGCCTGGGCAAGTTTGATCTTTGTAGTTTCTGCCCCGAGCGGAAAACCAGCAACGCTGCCGACTTTAACTTTTGAACCGCCAAGAATATCAGATGCCAATAAAACCCATCGCGGATTAATAAAGACAGAACAAAAGCCATGCTCCTCAGCCTGCTCGCAAAGTTGCGTGATTTGCTCTTCGGTAGCTGTTGAATCAAGCAGCGAATGGTCTATACAACCAGCTAACTGTTTTTCAGTCTCTATAGTTAAGATTTTATATATCCTTTCTTTTTGAAAAATGTCATAGCATCACTCAAGCCGGCAAAAACTTTCGTTGCGGTTTGCGTAACAAAAACAGAAGGCGCTTGTTTCGCAGCCCATATTACGTAAACTTCCTTTGCAGCTTCATGAGCATGCTGGAGTTCTCTTTCCACCCCGCTTGATATAGCCGCCCTTCCATCGCCAAGAGCGGGAATATAACTTATTATCATGTCGGACTGGTCAACAAGGGCAAAATCCCTCGCGTAAGTCTGGCTGTTTATATCAGGTTCGATTTGTTTTATCTCCTCCAGGCCGAAACGTATCTTTCGCCCAAGCACATCCATCTCGATATGATCGAGCCCTGCATCAGCAGCCTTTTGGGCGTAAATAGGAAGATAAGTTTCCTCAAGATCGCCGGGGTCAAAACAGATAAAGTTTTCTTTGATAATCTTGCGGAATTCGTCAATCTTGATTTTAACATCAGGCATATCAACGATATGCGTCATAGGAAAACTCAGGTAAGCCTTTTTGCGATTGTCTTCAAACATCAATCTGTAAAAAGTTTCGGTTGTTTCCTCATTGCTGCCGCGGGCAAGGCAATAAAAGGGAAGCTTTTTATCGATAGCCTTACAGAGCATCTCGGTGCCGAGTATTTCCTCCTCTCGCCATACGAGCAGGTCCTTCAAAGAATGCCTGATGGGATGTTCGTTTGTCAGGCGAACGTGGAGGGCATCGGCGCTATCTATTATGCAGATGTACATATCTGCTTTTAATTTTCGCATCTGGTCAAAATCGATAGCCGGGAAAAGCCCGTGACGCCAGCGAAAGGTCGCGTGGGTGTTAACTATCAGGTACTCACATTTTTTTGATTTTTCTATAATGTCTTTGAAAACGCTGCGGCGAAGCGAGTGGAGCCTTTTCATGGGAATATCCAGGATATGGCCATGGGGAACGTCGGGGGCTTCGGCGTACATCATATCACCGACGTTGCATAAGGTTATTTCTTTGCCTCTTACCTGTCCCAAACTGCAGAGGGATTGGAGGTATTGCTTTTTGTCGATTCCCACCATGCCTGTAACAACAACTATCATATCCAACCCGACCTCACAATGTACCAATAAGTTTGCAAACCGTTACGATATACAATAACCATCCGATTGGCAAATGAATCTTTGCCTGACCACTTCGGTTCCCTCTGACAAATTGCAATTCGAGGAAGATTCTGATATTATTGTGGAATTGGAGGGCTTGGTTGCGTAGCTAAGCCTTTAATATGGAAAATGTCAGTTAATATAAACTTTTATAGACACTGAGTGCAACTTCTTTGTGGCACCTATGTTTATTTTGTGGTATTATAAAACGGTTCTTGGTTTTCTGGGCCGGAAAAGCCTATATGGGTGTTTTTTTTTAACAATGAAATCGATATGTAGAAAAATCTATAATCATTGCTTCATAGTCATGGTCGGTATTGCGCTTATGCTTGGCAATTCACAAAGTATGGTCTTGTGCACTGACGAAGATGGTTATGTTGCCGTAAAAACCTTAATGAGTAGTGACTGCTGTAATAATCTTTATTCCAGCGTTACCAGCAAGATTTCAACAATCTCTCCCAAAGGGATATTCTCATCGGACATAGATAACTGCGGTCCATGCGTGGACCTTCATATTCCCGTTCAGTTGGCGGGAGTTTCCAGAAAACCTAATCCGATAAATCCCACACTCCATGTCTCCGTGGCAATTATTCCCGCAGCTATCCCCAGTTGCGATTTCTCTGGATTTCAGATAAGATCAGAGTTGTTTGCTGCAGTAAATCATTCCCTTGATTCTCTTAGTACAATTATCCTCTTGGTATGATCTCAAAATAGTCTCTTCCTTTCTCTTTCTATCATATCCAAAGCTGCGGTACATTTGTGCCTGTAAAGCGGCAGTTCTTTAGATGAGATCAGAAAACTGTAAGTCCGTTATGTTGGGAGTTATACAACGTTTACAAAATTTTTATTATTCTTAACGCGTTTAAGGAGATTGTTAGATGATACGATATATATTTTCACTTTTGATTCTTTTCGTTTTGTTGGTTTGCGGCATTGGCTGTACTGCCGCAAATCAGGAACTGGCAACAACGTCCATGGAAGGATCGGAAATTCGAATTTACGAAGTGTATGGGATGGACTGCCCCGGTTGCCATGGAGGCTTGGAAAAACTTGTTGAAAAAATCCCAGCTGTTCAAGGGTCAGAAGCCAATTGGTTGAAAAAGCAACTGGTAGTTACGGTACGCCCCGAAGTTGAATTAAACGATGAAGATATTTATGACGCAATCAGGCGAGCAAATTTAACACCTGGTAATCGCCTTAACTTGCAGAAAGAACTCCAAAAATGAAAAGATTACTACTGATAATTTTGGTCTGTGCGATAATAAATGTACTGATTTCGGAAAATGCAAGTGCCGCTGGTATTAGCATTGATGCAGGGCTTACACCGCCCGAAGACCGCTGGATCATCCGAACACAATTTCGCTATATGCAGCGCAAAGACGACCCTACGCCAATGGATAAAAAGATGGATACCTATACGTTTCCGCTTGTTATAGCCTACGGATTTCGGCCTGATCTGACATTAATGGTCAGACAAAAAGTTAAGCACAGAAAAATGTCTATGGGTGGATCTGTTAGCAGGGATACCGGATTAGGCGATTTATTTGTTCTCGGTAAGTATAAGCTGTATCGACGTAACACACGTGAATATACTTTCGGTATCGCTTCAACTCTTGGACTGGAGTTTCCGACAGGGGATGATGATTTCGGTTCAGAGACATGGGATTTAGAACCTGGACTGTTTGCATCTTGGCGGAGCGGCCCCTGGGCATCTGATTTTAGTATAGCATATAAATGGAATGGTTTTGCAGATAGAGGAAAGAACGGCCTAAATCCTGGCAATGAGTTATCTGTAGATTTGGCATTAGCTCATCAGTTCAGTATTGGCGGAAAGGCAGACATATCATTGTCACCTGTATTGGAATTTAACTATAAGCATAATTTACCTGATAGATTGAGCGGACACGATGTTTCCAATACTGGAGAATCCCTTTTCTTTGTTTCACCTGGGCTTAAGTTCACAAAGTCGTCATTTATTCTGGAAGCTCTACTGCAGTTTCCTGTATGGCAGGATCAGGAGGGGTCTCAACTCAAACAGGGAACAAGATTAATTGTTGGAACTCGATGGATGTTTTAAAAGTATTATAACATTCTTGAATATCTACACCGCTTGAAACCTGTGCCAATTCGGTCTGGGTAATGCCATGGATTGCCGAAAAACTTGATTCTCACACGGTGATACTGGTTGAGGTACGTCAAAAAAAATGATAATCAGCTGTCAAATTAGAGGTTTTCAAGCCTTTGTTTCTTTTCGTGATCCATCAAAGCAGCGACCAACTCATCCATGTCGCCCATAATTATCTTATCCAGACTATAGAGAGACAAGTTTATTCTGTGGTCGGTAAGCCGGTTCTGCGGGAAATTATATGTTCTTATTCTCTGTGACCGGTCGCCGGAACCAATCATGGTTTTTCTCTGCGAATCTCTTTCCGCTCGTTTTTTGCTTTCGAAGTGTTCGTAAACCCGGCTTCTGAGAATTCGCCATGCCTTTGCTCGATTTTTGTGCTGGCTTTTTTCATCCTGCATGCTGACAGTAATACCGGTTGGGGTGTGTTCGAGTTTTACAGCACTACTGGTCTTGTTGACGCTCTGGCCGCCTGGACCGCTGGACCTGCTGACATGTTCGGTCACTTCATCCGGGTTTATCTTGATATCGATTTCTTCAGGCTCTGGCAAAACCGCAACGGTAGCTGCTGAAGTGTGAATCCTGCCCTGCGACTCGGTTTCCGGCACTCGCTGGACGCGATGACCGCCGCCTTCGTAGCCGAGTTCGGCCCAAACACCTGCGCCTTTGATATTTACTATCACTTCCCGCAAGCCGCCCATCTCGGTCGAACTGAAATCGAGTTGTTCGACCTTCCATCGGCGTTTTTCAGCGTATTTGACGTACATGTTGTAGAGATCTCGCACAAAAAGCGATGCTTCATCACCGCCTGTGCCAGGCCGGATTTCAATAATAATCGAGTCGATAGAAGCGTCATCTGCCATTACAAGGATATCCTGGATATCTTTAAGCAAAGAGGTTTTCTTCTCTTGAAGTTGGCTTAGTTCGTCTTCGGCGAGTTTTCGCATATCTTCGTCGATCTCGCTATCGGCGAGCATCTTTTCAGCATCGCCGATTTGCTCGAGGGCTTTTTTAAACTCATCATACTTGGTTATAATGGGTTTTAGCTTGCTCTGCTCTTTGGCAAGAGGCACGACTTTGGATCGGTCGGAAGCAACGGCGGGATCATTGATGCTCTCAATAATTTCGTCGAATCGTATTTTGAGTTCATCGAGCTTTGATATGAGGATGTCTTTTTCTTCAGACATTTTTTAATTTTTCTCTAAAAAACGGGCAAAAAAATTACGCTGCTGGAACAAAACATGTTTTATCCTGCCCAACAGCGCATGTTATTGTCTAAAAAAAAGCTACTGATCTTTTTTACTCTGGTCTTGTTTGGTCGAATCTTTTTTGGCCTCGTCCTGCTTATCCTTGGCCTGAACCTCTTTTGCAGGTTCTTGCTTATCCTGGGCTGGTTTGGCTTGAGCCTGTTTTGCAGGTTCTTGTTTAGCCTGAACCTGTTTGGCGGGGTCTTGTTCGCTTTGGGCCTGCTTGCCCTGAACCTGTTTGATATAGTCCGTGCCGTACTTTTTCTGGAATCGCTCTATTCGGCCAGCAGAATCGATATATTTTTGCTTTCCGGTATAGAACGGATGGCACATAGAGCAGATTTCCGCATGGATTTCCTTTGCGGTGCTGCGCGTCTCAAAATTGTTTCCACAGCCGCAATGAACTTTTACATTGTCATATTTTGGATGAATCTTCTTTTTCATAATTTTTTTCCACAAAAAACGAGTTTTGTATGATAACGGCAGCGTGGAATAATGCAATACATTTTTTTAAGAATTACAACCCTTTAAATAACAAGGTTTTACGGAAATCAGGGCTTTTCAGTAAAAAACAAAAAAGGCACTAAACGTTGGAATCAGGCGAATAATCGATGTTTTGGCCTGTGAAAAACGCGCAAAAACATGTGCAAAACGGTGAAAACCACTGCAGTTTTGCGCGAAAACACTGCGCTTTTAGAGTGTTTTCCCTGCCCAAAATGGCGCAAAATTTCCCACTATTCGGCTTATTTTCCGGTCGATCTCGAGCTCGCTGTCAGAATCCGTAAGCCGATTTTAGCTGCTCTTGCGTAGGCAAAGTAGTGTAGCGTTCGCCCTTTGGTCCGATGTAATAGCTGCCCTGTCTGGTCAGCCTGACGGGAGTAACGGAGCCATTGCTGTTGGTCACATTTACTATCTGAGTGCCGGTTGAGTTAGGTTCGTTCTGGGTGCTCTTTTTTTTATCGGCTTCGTTTCCAATGATGTAGCCTGCACCTGCACCGATGGCTGCACCTATTAGCGTGGATTCGGTGTCGCCTCCTGCTAATTGGCCTATTCCAGCTCCAGCAAGAGCGCCAATGGCGGTACCGGTCTGCGCTTCGGTCTTACAGCCGACGAAAAGAGCAAGACCAGAAATCACCGCCAGGGACAGAGTAGAAATTAGTACTTTTTTGAGCATTTTTGATCTCCCTTCTTTTTCGGATATCTATTTAAAGTTTCTTATATAGTAATCTTACCCTTAGAAAGAGTACTGTCAAGTGCAAGATTTGGTTCGGGAGCACAAAGGGAAATTCTAAATACTAATCTCTAAATCCTAAACAATATCTAATTTTCAAAATTTGAATTCTCAAGACAAAAATGCGGATAGTTTTTGTCTTAGCGGAATCTTCGATTTCTCAATGCCGATATAATCGGGACACTGAGGCTGAGTAGTAAAATTATGGTTGGTTTTCAGTTTTGCTTTATTGTTTGTTATTCTTTTTGCTTTGCAAGATACCGCTGATCTTCTTCATACTGTTTTTGGCTGATAGTTTTTGCTTCTTGTTTCTTGTAGCAGTCAAGACATAGTAATTTGCCATCTATCATCCTCCACTGCGAATCATTACCACCAAGAGTCCCGCAGATGTTACATTTTACGACTTCTTTCACACTCGAGATATTGCCTTTAGCCATTTTCTTTGCTTCTTCTGCTGAGGGTATTCTTTCAGCTCTAACTCCAATCATATCGCAACCTTTATCAGCACAAATAAGCAATAGGCGATTGTGTCTGGTTCTCATTGCTTCAAATTCGATTTTTTCTGCATCTTTGAGATCTATAAAGAAAAATGGTACAATTAAGAACACACCAGCAGCGGCCCATAATGTGTTTGTAACACCCTTGTTGGTCTTTGGAAGTAACCGCTGCATGTCTGCTTGAAGCTGTGCTGTTTCAGCTACTAACACCTCGCAACTGCGTTTATTATCTCCGGGGAGGTAGGCAGGAATAGGGTTAGCTTCTCGACCAGCACAACCAGCGAAAAATACTGCCAAAGCAAGTACCACACATGAAGCTTTTCTCATTCTTGTTTCCTTTCAAAGATTCTCTTAAATTGAGTTGTTGAGATTGTATATTTGTGGTCTCAAATTATCAAGAAAAAATGGAGCAAGATATCACTTTTCGAGTGATTATTGATTGTTGATTATTGTGGTGGAATCGCGGGGCGATGTTTTTTTTCATAGTTCGGCCACGTTGGTCGGGATGACAGATTAACAGTTGGGTCAAGGGCATTGGTTTTTTCTGTCGTTTATTTTAACGGCCAATCGTCCGGACAGTAGTCAAGCCAATAGGAAGCAAATATACTGTAATCCTCAAAGTTGGCATCGCCTGTCAAATCGAGATTACCGGGGACAGATCCGCTGTCGAGCCAGTCCTTGACAAAATTGGCCAGGTCTTCAAAGCCAGGTCGACATACCTGAACCTTGTAGGCAATGGGAGAAGTTGACTGAAAATGAATCCAGCCGATGTTTTCACCCCACGCCCAGCCGTCAAAGTTACCGTCGGCATCAATTGTTACTCCGTAGTCGGTTGGGTTACCTGAGACAACCGGATTGAAGTTTATCCAGCCGACGTTTTCTGCCCATGCATAGCCGGAGAGATTACCTGCGCCATCATTGACGATCCCGCCATAGGAGGTAGGTGAAAGATTTATCTAGCCGATATTCTCAGCCCAGACATAACCTTGAACGTCTGTTGAAGAGACCTGCACACCCGAGCCCTGATCAGGCTCAAAGTTTATCCAGCCGATGTTTTCGCCCCAGGCATATTGGGAGCCGTCTTCGTTGGGGTCGATATTCTCGGCGTGTAGATTAACGCAGCATAACAAAAGGCAGAGTCCCGGAATTATTAAATATCTCTTATTCATAATGAAGCGTGCCTTTCTTTTTTATTGAGGGACATTATTACCATAGACACATCCGGCGACACTAAGAGTCATGTTTACTGGCGAACCTGCTCCCGGCCCATTGTTATATGCAGTGTTCTGATCTACAAGGTTGTTTCCTGCAAGATAGATGCCGCAGGCGTAGCCAGCAATACCATTTCCGTTTTTGAAGGCCGTGTGCCTATCACCGCACTGCCTGACCAGGCATAGATGCCGCTGACATCAATGGTAGCAGATTCTCCGTTTTCACTTGCCGTGCAGTCCTTGATCAGATGGCTACTGCCACTAAGATTAATGCCATGTCTACTATTGGAGACGGCTCGGATATCAATGATCCGGTGATCCTGGCCAGAGCTGTTGACTTCAATGATACCATAGTAAAAGTCGCGAACTGTTCCGTTACGGATTTCCACATTGCTGCGTCCATTTATATAAATGCCGGAGTAGCTTCCTGAGTCCGGCCCGGCGATGGTGAAACCCGACAGATCAATCGTTACATCGTCGGCTGCTACAGTAATGGCTGTTGTCGCTGCGTTGATATCCTCGGTCAGATAGTATGAGCCTCGCGTATTTATCGTCTTTGGAATATCCGCATGGCTGATGGGTATCCTCGGCTCGACCTCATCCAATGTCTTCATAGTCCCAGATGTAGGAGGCGCAGGTGGCTCCAGGTCGCCTGCATAAACTGTTGGCGAGACAAATGAAAAAGCTGCCAACACGATTAAAGTGACTACTATTTTCGGTTTTACCTTTTTCATTTTTTATTCCCTTCAAAAAGTTTTTTTTAATGCGCAGGTATAGGGCTATAAGGTTTGAAAATATGGAATTAGCCGCCTCTCATCTCGCTCCCACTCCTGTCCCCGGCCTTGCTGATTAATCAGCAAAAGACGACATAATTGCACTACTACCGGCCTGGAAGTCAAGGAGAAAATGGCAGGGATTATTGCCGATTATAAAAACAATAATTAAAGTACAACACGCAATTCTCATAGCTATCTGTTTTCAAAATTCTCGTAAAATTGAGTTGGTGAGATTATATATCGCCTGGTTTTTAATTATATGGTGTAAGGAAGTTGTTTCAACTTGTTTTTGTGGTAAGATAACCCGCCTTGGCTAACGCTTCAGCGGGCAATCTGGACTAAATATAAGAAAAGGCACACGGATCATATTGTATATCCGTGTGCCATTATAAACACAACTGCATTGAATGTTCTTTAGTTTTCTTTACTTATCAGAGCTGGTTTTCTGAGCTTCAGTTATCGGACAGGTTTTCTTAGCTTCAGTCATCAGGCAGGTTTTCTTAGCTTCAGTCATCGGGCAGGTTCCCGATTTTTTCTTTGCGGCACAGCACGGTTTGACACAATCGAGAGAACAACCTTCTACTTTAGATAATTCATTATTTTTCTTATCTAAGTGTGTCTGCTTGCCGGCAATCAATTTATCCAAAGCCTCGACGGTCTGTGTCGCATTTTCCTTAGCGGCTATTTCACGTATCTGTTTCAACCTGCCAATCAGTTTTTCATATTTCTTAGTTTTATCATAACCGCCCTTGTATCCCTTTTGGTACTGGGCTGGGCATGCCTTGGCCTTATTAACATCTGTGCATTTTACATCAACATTATTCTCAGCTTTTTCGGCCTTGTTTTCGTCAGCCGCATGGACGCTGGAAGCCAACACAAATGTAAGGATAGTGAAAAGTAATAGTTTTTTCATTTTTTTTCTCCTAACTGCGATTTTCCATATATGCCTGCTTAGCTACGCTGCTAAGTTTCATCAGTAACATGATATCATACCTGCCTTAAAAATCAAGCTTTCATATGGATTCTGTATGATGGGCTTGCAGCTATAAAAGTGAACATTACATTTCCGCGTAACGTAATGCAAAGTGTATATTAGCTGCTTTCAAGGCTATATTCTGCGTTTACCGAAAAGGTAGACGGTTTTGATAATAAAAGAAAATATTTGTAATTATAGTTATGCTAAATATACTAAAGTGCATAAAGGCGATTATATCACAGGATAATTTATTTTCATGACCAATCTTTTTCGCAACAAGCTGTTAAACACCGACAATTTCCTTCTATCTTATGAACTTGTCCCTGGTGCGAGTTCCCAAAGCAAGCGGCTGGAGAGTATGCTTTTATTTGCCAAGCAGGCCAAACAGGACGGTTTATTGGATGCCTTAACTATAACGGATAATGCCGGCGGGAATCCATCTTTATCGCCAGATGTACTGGGGAAGCAAATAAAGGAGTTGGGGATGGAGCCGGTGATTCACTTTTCCTGCAGAGACTGGAATCGCTATGGTGCTTTTAGCAGGGCCGTTCAGCTTGACAGATTAGGGCTTGAGAACCTTTTGGTCATGACCGGTGACTACCCTGCTGAGGGCAAGGAAGGTACAGCAAAGCCGGTCTTTGATCTTGACGCAGTTACCACCCTGTGCATGCTTGATAGTCTTAACGGCGGAAAGCTTAATGTATGCGCAAAGACTTCTGATGCGGGCTTGAAAAAGACAAATTTTTTTCTCGGGACGACTGTCGCCTGTCACAAGTTCTCCGAGAGCGAAGTTATAACGCAATACTACAAGCTGCTTAGAAAAAAACATAACGGTGCTCAGTTTGTCATGACGCAAATTTGTTATGATGCCAGAAAACTCCATGAACTTATCCTGTTCATCAGGCAAACAGGGGATCCGATTCCCTTAATCGGTTCGGCTTGTGTGTTGACTCCATCTGTTGCCAAGTTCATTTGCGAAGCTAAGATCCCAGGCATTTATATACCTGAGAAGCTTTTGGAAATTATGCAAGACGAGGCAAAATCCGAATCGATCGCCCGAACCGCCCGGTTGCTGGCCGTACTTAAAGGTCTTGGCTATCGAGGTGCGCATATAATTGGCGGGGCTTCATATGATACTGTAAAAACTGTTATAAAAGAGTTTGATCGGATTCAGCAGCAATGGCAGGATTTTCTTTGTGAGTTTGATTTTTCTTATCCTGGCGGTTTCTATTTATATGAGAAGGATTCAGAAACGGGTTTGAACAAAGACAACTTCGCAGAACAAGCTAAACCTTCTTTACGTGCTTACGTTAGCATGATGATCATGAAATGTTTACACTTTCTGTTATTTGACAAGACGGCTTTGCATTATCCGCTATTGAAAGGTGCAGCGAAACTTATAGAAAAGTCGCGAATACTTACTAAATTGTTCTTTGTAATAGAAAACATTTCCAAGAAAATTCTTTTCGATTGCCGCAAATGCGGCGATTGCGCACTAAGCGATATGGCATATCTTTGCCCAGAGTCGCAATGTCCCAAATTTTTGCGAAATGGTCCCTGTGGCGGCAGCGAAAAAACATATTGCGAGGTAAGAAAAGATCGACTCTGCGTTTGGGTTCGAATTTATGAAAGGTATAAAGCGCACCATGAAAGAGATAATTTGAAAGATGCTTGTATACCGCCGAGAAACTGGGCTTTGGACGGTACTTCTTCCTGGTTGAATCTATATCTTGATCGCGATTATCACTCAGCGGTACTGCCTTTCTGCGAAAGAATGAGACAGCAATAAGTCACAGCCAATTAGCATTGATAATTATGAAATTTATTTATTATGCGTTAATTTCGTGCGCACTGTGGGCATCGCGTGGAATTCTGATTTCTTCGACAAGGTTTTGTACATCAATTGGAGGTGGGGATGTGAATCGTGAAACTGTCAGAGCGACGATGAAATTAATAACCATTCCTATCGCGCCTATTCCTTCCGGCGAGATACTGAAGATTTTTTCTCCAATATTTTTTTTGTCGCTTTGTTTTGGCATAATAATTTTCCTTAGCTTAAATGCGAACGGCCCCGGCTACTACTGCCAGGATGCATGCCGATATATCTTTTGAAGATATGCGAAACGGTGTCACCGGATCGAACATACAATGAATGCTACTCAACGCTATCATCTCGTATGTTCTCAGGTGAATAGCGGATTGAATAACCTATTGATAAATAGCAGAAAGTGTGTAATTTGAAAATTGGTTTTCTGTCTTAAAAGACATGAAAAAGGCCGAGCTAACAAACTCGGCCTTTTTAGTTTAAAAACACATTTGTTACGAAAGATCATGCTCTACTCGATGCCTAAAGTATCCAAGGCATCGTCAAGTTTTTCAATACTGTTATCTACCGCGGTTTCAGCCTGGGTTTCGGCCTGGATCGCGCCCAAAATCTTCTGCTTGGCTTTGACTACGTCGCCTTTTTTCAGATTATCAAGCTGACCGTTGTGGAATGCTTCATCCATATAATCCAGCAATGCGTCTTCTTTGCCCAGGGCAATATTCAGCAAATCCAGTATGTCCATCTTAATATCCATCACATTGGAAATATTCCGCTCAACTAGGCCATCTAATGTACAAGCCATCAAAGCACCCGAATCAGCCCAATTCGGGTCATTATCGTCAATACTGCCAGTCGAACCAAGCACTCCGTCATTGCCGCCTGCTGAATCTCCAGCCTCTTGACCTTGGCCCTCATCAAAATCCCAATACGCAACCAGACTGGAGTCTCCCATATCAGGCCTTGTATACATAAGTGCCTGAACCTCTTCAGCAGATAACGCCCTGTTGTAAATACCAACTTCATCGATTAAACCATCAAGTTTTTCCTTATCCGTCAGGGCACCAATTGTTATTGGTTTTGTGTTTGTTTGAACCAGAGCATTTCCGTTGCCCCACGTCCAACTACCACTTTCTATTAGAGTTCCATTGACATAACATTTGACACTGGTACCCGCGCCAAATTCAAAAGTTGCGGCAACATGATACCATTCATCTACAGTCAGGTCAGCACCAGAAGTTGTATAAACGTGCCAGGCAGTTCCATCATGGTAATAGAATTCTAATTCATCAGAATTGGACTCATTTCCTGTTCTGAATGCATAGTTGGCTGTCTTATCGGTTTCCGCACCTCTCTTTGCAAGAATGCATTGATATCCCAAGAGGCGCTCAAACCTTACCCAACCTGTAAGTGACACACTATCGGAAATATCCAAACTATCATCATTTCCACAATCCACGTAATCATCTACACCATCAAAATCTAAAGCACTGCCTGAGGGGCAGATTGCGAAAATTGATACGTCTTTTTCAGCTGATTCGTCAACATCATCTTCACTGTATTGAGCGGTAACGGTAACATCAGTCGGCAAATCAACCATCTCGGTTGTCAAAATCCCTGCTGCGATACCACAATTATCATTCGGGTCAACTGACCATTCCGCCAAATCCGTTACATCTACATCACTGGCTAGTTCATAATCAGCGATGGCTCTATACTGTGTCTGAGAATCCTCCGCAACTTCGCCTGGTCCAATTATCTCAAAGCTAAGTAACTGGCCACGATAAAGCTCTTTGACTTCCTTAGCAGATAAAGCTCTGTCATAGATACGAACATCATCAATTTTGCCATTAAAGTGAGCAGCATTTGGATTTCCACTTCGGCTGAATCTACCGATGCTCACCTTGTCATTGTCATAATTGCCGACAAAATCGATTGGGTCAGCCGAACACGTCCTGCTTGCATCCAACTGCCCATCTATATATATCACTTGTGTTGTTCCATCTCTGACAGCAACGAGGTGGTACCATTTATTCTTTTCCAAAATATCATTTGAAATCAGTCTTTCCGCTGAATTTGCTACAGTAAACATAAAGAAAGATAGTTTGCCGGTACCTTGAGCCCTTTGCATGGCATAGCCAAGCATATTAGCAGGATTGCTACTACCTGCAGCATTTAAGTCTAATATATAGTCAACAATACCTATGTCTCGTTCAAAATAAGCCCAAGCCGAAAGAGTGAAATTATTTTGTGGCAGCCAGACAGGTTCATTGTCCGGCAGTTCCACATAATCACCACTGCCATCAAAGCTCAATGCGCCGTCAATCTGGCCGGTTGTCGGTATCGCGCCGTAAATAGTGCCGTCATTACTACCTGCTGAATCTATTGCATCTCCATCCAGCTTCCAATGAGCAACAAGACCATCTGTTAGATCTGCCCAGGCAGAACCTGCCCCGATCAAAACCACCATCATTGCCACAGTCATTAATTTAAGATTTGCTTTTTTCGTCATTGCTTCATCCTTTCGCAAAGTAGGGGTACATGAATTCATCATTATACCAAATCAGCTTTATTTTGTCCAGATAGTTTTTGGAAGACTAACAGCGAAGAGATCGCTTTGTCGCGACAGGCAGCTATTTACCTACAAGCCAGTTGTTTGTGAAGGTCTGGAGATCCAGGGTGTTAATGATGTTGTCATTGGGCTCGGATATATCACAAGGCAAGCACCAGTTATCATCGCCGGAGCCACTCAGCCATGCATCGGCAAAAAAGGTAAAGTCTACAAAATCAACTTCGCAATCAAGCTCAAAGTCACCGGCGATAATCTGACTCTGAATTTGCCCAACGACTGAAACATCATCAATATTCCAGCCCGGATAATGATTCCTGTTATTCGTCGGCCCCATTCCCCAGCGAACATAAACCGTCGCACTATCATCGGCTACCGCCGAAATGTCATATTCAACGTACTGCCAACTCGTATCCGTTATCGCGCTGCTCGGATTCGACCAAACCTCAATCCAATTACTGCCATCATTAGAGGCCTCAATATAAGCATGATCTTTATCGTTACCTTCCACTCCGAGCCACCTGTAAAAAGTAAGTTTAATACCAGTATGTCCGCTGCAGTCTATCTGCTGTGTCGTCGCCCATTCCGTTGATCTCATTTTTCTTCTGTAATTACCCGAAAGATTATAGCCCACAACGTTACTGTCCGTATAGCCACTCGTAGGGTCGCCATTAAAGGATCCGGCTCCAGTTGGTTGCCCCCACTGCCACTGGCTGCCGTCGAAAGTCCAGCCTGGGTCAGTATTCATATTTGCTGAGTAGATAAGACCTTGAAAAGTAATGGTTACTTTAGCTTCATTTGAATCGCCGCCGTTTGGATCTGTACCGCCATCGTTGGCTTTGAAATTAAATTTTACAGGCAACAAACACGCTGCGTTCGGTGTGTAAATAACTTCATTGCCATAATCGGCAAGAGTATAAGGCAGAGAATTTATATCGGCTGCACATGGGTCTGTGAGAGTGCCATGATTGGATAATTTTGTAATAATATATGATAGTCGGCCCGTCGGATCTGGAAGTCCATCATCACTTGCGTCGAGTGTTATGACAACTGCGGTATTTGGTTCAGTCAATGCCGTAACGTCAAATGAAACAGGCGGAGTTCCTGTACCCTGGATCGAATCTATCGCGTTTTGCAAATTCACTCTCGGCGTTGCAATTAACGATTTTGAATCGGTTATATTATCTCCCGTATTTACCATGGCATTTTTTATTTCCTGAGGCGTCAAGTAGCTTCCTGTAATTATTTTCGCAGCAGACTGCAAAGCCGCCGCGGCACCTGCAGCATATGGACATGCTGCACTGGTTCCACCGAAATCAGGTATGTAGTCGCCGGTCTCATATCCGCTTGAACCTGAAATATCGGTTGTGTAGGCATCGTGAGCAGGCGCCAGCAAGTCGAGAAATGTTGCAGAGTTGGAATAGCAGCTGACCTTATCAGCGGCTGAACCATCCCAGCAGGCCCATGGAGGCGAGCATTGAGATTCAGTTACCGCTATGCAGGAATCCTGCTCAATACAAAATCCTATGGTGCCTAAGCCGGTATCATAAACCGATCCGACGCTGATGACATCTGAAAAAGCAGCAGGTGAAGCCATCGATTCGCAATAAGCATCATTGCCTGAGGCGGCAAAAATTGTAATGCCTGCAGCTATCAAACGCCCTGCTGCCAAAGCATAGGAAGGACGGCTATTTTCTGCGTCGGTGGCGCTGAAATATCTTCCGCCTCCAAAGCTGTGACTTACAATTAATATAGGATTATTAATGTCGTCGTATTGATGGTCAATACACCAGTCCCATGCCTGTATCACATCAGTATCATACGCTGAGCCGCCGCTGCCAAAGGATATTTTCATTGCATAAATTTTCGCGTTATGCGCAACACCTCCGATATAGTCGCCAACAGTTCCTAAGTCTCCTGCGGCTATGCCTGCACAGGCGGTTCCGTGTGGCTGGCCGTTTGGGATAGGGTTAGAATCATTATCGCCGGCATCATATCCGCCTATAACTTTAGTGTTGGGAAAGCCGCCGTTACCCAGCTTTGGATGAGTGTAATCAACGCCCGTATCTGAAATTGCAATAGCAACGTTTTGCCCATTATAAGTCGAACGAGGTGTTGTCGCGTTAATTAAGCCAATACCCTGAGCTAACATTTTGTGCTCAATCGTAGAAAGCTCAACCGATCTTACCAGAGGATGTTTGAGTATCTTATCAAACCCCTGTAGTGTAACTTCGCCCGCAAAACATTCAAAGTTTTTGTAGCGATGACTCAGAGTAAATTCATCAGCTGACAATCCCGACAATACCTTTGATTGCCTTCCGGCAATTTCCGCTCTAACCTGGGTTTTAAACTGTTTGTCTTTAAAAGATTCAATACTCTTTAGGTGCTGCGGCATCTCCAGGCCGATGATTACTTTGACTTTTTGCTGCTGGCTTTTGAAAGCTGCTAAAATCTTTTCTTCATTAGAAATCTTTTTAAGCTCTGCTTGTGTTTGGCCCAGCAACAAAGTGGTAAAAAGCAAAATAATTATGAACAGGTATCTTGTTAGATGTTGTAGCGCGCAAATCTTTAGTTTCTCCCCAATCACCACCTGCTCCTCTAAGTTCGTTTTCCAATAGTATATCAAATATACCTTGAAATGTAAACTTTCTTATTGACTCTGCGTGATGATCTTTTCGGCTGTAAAAAGTGAACGTTTTGAACATCCTATGCCGAGCGAAATTAAGGACATTTGTTTTCCCTGAGTTTTTCAAGTTCATCAATCCGCTTTGTTGCTGAGGCAATAGCATCTTTTACTTCCCAAGATGTCTCCGCCTGTGAATTTTTTATCGTTGGCATTTACCTGGCGTATAAAGGCATTGCATTTGTCAATCTCTATTGTGATTTGCTCACAAGTGAGAGTTTCTTCTTCCGAGGGAAGGACAGAAGCCATGCGGTCATACCTTTGAACAGCACAGCCACTTATAAACATCATAATTAAAGTGCAACACGCAATTCTCATAGGTATCTGTTTTCAAAATTATCCTAAAATTGAGTTGCTGAGATTGTCCGTCGCTCTTATTGAATAATCAAGGGAAAAAGAGCCGGATTTCGATTGATTATTGATGATTGATGATTGATAATTGTGGTTTGATATTGAATAGTGTTTGATAAAAAAATGGGTAGAGTTTTAATACAGGAGTCGAAATGAGGACTGGTTTGATAGTTAATGGCGCAGCTGGGAAGATGGGGAGGCGAATTATCGCTCTTGCTGTTGAGAGCGGGGAATTTGATTTGGCTGGGGCAGTTGAGGCGGCGGGGCATCCTGATAGTGGTAAAGACGCAGGGGCTTTGGCGGGAGTGGAGGCGATTGGTGTAAAAGTTGAAAATGACTTTGCCGGGCAGGCGGATGTGATGATTGATTTTTCACTGCCTGAGGCGACGGATAGAAGTGTCAGGTATTGCGAGGAAAACGGGATAGCTTTGGTGATCGGGACGACAGGGCTGGGCGATGAGCAGATGGGAATGTTAAAGAAGGCGGCGGCGAATATAGCTATCGTGCAGGCAACGAATATGAGTGTTGGGATGAATGTTCTGTTCGGATTGGTGGGCAAGGTGGCGGCGGCATTGGGCCAGGGGTATGATGTTGAGATAACTGAAGCTCATCATCGGCAGAAGAAAGATTGTCCGAGCGGGACGGCTTTGACGCTTGCGGAAAAAATCGCGGCGGAAATTGGATTGGATTGGCCTGGATGTCTGGTGCATGGCAGGAGCGGAAAAGATTCGGCGAGGCAGAAGGGGGAAATCGGGATGCATGCCATTCGGGCGGGTGATATTGTGGGAGAACATTCGGTGATATTCGGAGGCGAGGGTGAGACGGTGACGATTTCACACAGTGCTCAGAGTAGAGATGTATTTGCGCATGGGGCGCTCAGGGCGGCTAAGTGGGTTAGCGGACAAAGTGCTGGTCTTTATTCGATGGCGGATGTTTTGGGGTTGAAGTAACAAATCACATCAGTAGAATCGCTATGACGCTTGTGGCGTTGAAGAGAGCGTGTATGAAGATCGGACGAAAGAGGGAGCCTTCTTTTTCGTAGGCATATCCGAGGCAAAGCGCGAGAATAAAAAGCGATGGCCAGTGCATCCAATATGAATGTATCGCGGCGAAGATTGCGGAAGTAATGATGATTGCCGGCCAGGGGCTTTTAAAAAAACTTCTAAATGTTGTTTGGAGCATGCCTCTGAAGAGTATCTCTTCGAAGAATGGAACGAGAATGATGACGAATGTGAGCAAGATGAATCTTAGTCCAATGTGACGATGTTGCAGAATTAATTCGAGGCCCTGGTGTCTTTGCATCTGGAAGTCTTCTCCCGTAAAGTTTTTTCCGAGAAATGCTATGAGAGTCATTGACAGCATGACGAGCGGCCAAACGGAAAGTAGATTTAAGACAGCGGCTGGCAAATCTCTGTGGATCGTTCGGATATCGAGGCCGAAGCCTTTGAGGCGATGGACGAAACATGACCATGCAAGCAAGAGCGCTACGGTTGTTGCTATCAGGATGCAGATGGCACCGGAGATGTTTTCGAGCAAGGCCTGGTGAAACTCGTTGAGGTTTGGTAAGAGTGTTTTTGAGATAAGGTTTGCTATGGTTAATGTTCCGAGCCAGATAGCAATGGGGATCAGGGGGGCATAATAGGGCATGTTGTTGCGTCGGGGGGTGGAATTCTGCAGGGAGCGGGTTGCGAATCTGGTTTTAAGCAGCCAGTAGATAAAAATGCCGAGTCCTGTGAGATAGACAGCGGCGAAGATGATGTTGGCGGTTGTAAGTATGGCAGAGTTTTCTGGTGAGGTGTTTATCTGGGCAAGAGTCTGTGGTAAATTCAACATAAGCACATTACTCAATCTGAAGGGTCAACTTGCAATTGCTATCTTTTTGTATTACATTAGGCTGGTCTTTTCAAGGAAATTGTGATGGATAGATTTGTAATCGAAGGTGCTGTTCGGCTGAGCGGCAGGGTAAATGTGAGCGGTTCGAAGAACGCGGCGCTACCTATAATGGCGGCGGCGATTCTTGCGCCTGGCGAATCTGTGATAAGGAACGTTCCGGAGCTGGCGGATATTTCTGTTATGTCGAAGCTGCTTGGGCAGTTGGGCGGCAAAGTGGCCAGGGATGAAGATGGTGCTTTACGGCTGGACACGACGGTTATAGATAATCCTGTCGGCGAATATGATATCGTGCGGAAAATGCGTGCGAGTATTTGTATTCTTGGGCCTTTGTTGGCGCGGTGCGGAGAGGCGAAGGTTTCGATGCCGGGCGGATGTGCGATAGGTACCAGGCCGGTGGATATTCATTTGCGGGGATTGCGTGAACTTGGAGCAGAGATCCATCTGAAAAACGGTTATATAACCGCCAAGGCTGGGAAAGGTTTGCGGGGCGGTCATATTTTTCTTGGCGGGCCGTTCGGGTCGACGGTTTTGGGGACGGCGAATGTGTTGATGGCGGCGACGCTTGCGGTGGGCAGGACGGTGATAGAGTCGGCGGCGTGTGAGCCGGAAGTGGAGGATTTGGCGAACTGTCTTAACCAGATGGGCGCGAAGATAAGTGGTATCGGTTCGCCGAGGCTTGTGATCGAAGGGGTAAAGGAGTTGCGGCCTGTTGAATATTCAGTGATTGCCGACCGGATAGAGGCGGGGACGTTTATGGTAGCGGCGGCGATTACGAAAGGTGAGTTGGAAATATGCAACTGCAGGGGTGAGCATTTGATGGCGGTCGTGGACAGACTGCGGAGTATCGGTGTGAAAGTTGAACAGGGTGCAGGAAGCTATCTGGTGAGTAGGAATGGTTCGTTGAAGGCAGTAGATGTTACGACTCAGCCTTATCCGGGGTTTCCGACGGATTTGCAGGCACAGTTGATGGCGCTTTTAGCGATTGCAGATGGTAATAGTATTATTACGGAAAAAATCTTTCCTGACAGGTTTATGCATCTGGCGGAATTGAACCGGATGGCGGCAAATTTGCGTAAGGAAGGACCAACTGTGATCGTTGCTGGAGTGAACAGGCTTGCAGGGGCCGAGGTGATGGCGTCTGATCTGCGGGCATCGGCGGCGCTGGTTTTGGCGGGGCTGGCGGCTGAAGGGAGGACGACGATAAATCGCGTTTATCACATCGACCGGGGTTATGAAAAGATCGAGGAAAAACTAAACGCTGTGGGGGCTAAGATCGAGCGGCAGGAAGTATAGCTTTTATTCGATGACTTTTTTTCTGTAGAGTCTGGTTTGCAGGTGGTTTTTCCAGATGGTCCAGTCTGAATTTCCCGGGTCATTTTCAATGGCGATTTTTACCTGGTTCATTTTTGCGTCGAGGTCGTCGAGGTAGTTTACCATGAATGCTTCTGCGGTTGCGGGCAGTTTTGGTGAGCCGAATTCGTACTGGCCATGGTGTGTGACGATGATGTGTTCGAGATTGGCGAGGATGTCTGGGTTGATCTTGGTTCCTTTTGCGGCGAGAGCGTCGGCTTTTTTGTTTAGCATGACAACAGTTTGTACGATGTGGCCGACAAGCTGGCCCTGGTCGGTGTAGCTGAAGGCGGTTTTATACGAGAGCTCTTTTATTTTTCCCAGATCGTGAAAGCAGAC
>SDBV01002368.1_pt1 | contig 28138 bp, 22 predicted proteins | sample 2277081 | NCBI WGS metagenome assembly SDBV01 (sample SAMN10402039, study PRJNA504765) | marine sediment metagenome | isolation source: marine sediment core GS10_PC15, 223 cmbsf | place: Arctic Ocean: Southern Knipovich Ridge | collected 2010 | reverse complement strand
TTCCTAATCCTCCAATTATATTGTGGTCTTCTGCTGTTATTACGCAATTTGTCTTTTTTGCCAAATCAATTATTAATTTGCTGTCTATTGGTTTTATGGTATGTATGTTAACAACATAAACATCAATATTGTTTTTCTTTAGTTCTTCTGCTGCTTTTAATGATTCGTGAACCATTGTCCCAGTCGCGAAAATAACTGCATCCTTGCCTTTCTTTAGTATTTCTCCTTTGCCTATCTTAAATTTGTAATCATCATCATGGATTACCGGCAATGGGTTTCTTAATAACCTCATATAACTTGGCCCATTATAAGATGCGAGAGTGTGGACTGCTTTTTTTGTTTCCACATAATCACAAGGTTGGAGCACAATCATATCTGGCAACACGCGGTAAATAGCTATGTCTTCTATGGCTTGAGCACTTTTTCCGTCTTCTCCTGTAAAGATGCCTGCGTGGCTTCCTGCGAGCTTAACATTAAGCTTGTTTCTTGATATTATATTTCTGACAAATTCAAATGCTCTCTCGCTGAAAATAGCAAAAGTGCTTGCAAACGGTATTTTTCCTGAAACTGATAGACCAGCTGCAATACCTATCATGTCCTGCTCTGCAATTCCTGAAGTAAAATATCTTTCCGGGAATTCCTTTCCAAAACTTTCTGCTTTAGTGCTGTCGCCTAAATCAGCATCAACGACAACAACATTTTTGTTGGATTTGCCTAATTCCAGTAATGCTTGTCCATAACCTTCCCTTGTTGCTTTTAATTCGGTCATTTTTATTTTTTGATTTGTTGTGAAATTCTCGTTTCACTCGGGTGTCATCTGGTTCGGCTTTGCTGGAACTTGTGGTAGCTGACATTCCCCGTAAGGGACTTCCCCCTTGTCAGCTTTATGTTTATCATTTAGAGCCTCACAAATTGATGACACCTCCAATTTCACAACAAATCTCCATTTTATTTTAAACTCTCATCAATTTTCCTTAATTCTTCCATTGCTTTTTCAAACTGTTCATCATCCGGGGCTTTACCATGAAATTTATGATTCAACTCCATAAATGATACTCCTTTGCCTTTAATGGTGTTTGCTACAATCATCGCAGGTTTTCCTTTTACATTATCTGCTTTATCCAAAGTTTTGATGATCTCTTCCATGTTATGGCCGTCAATATCAAATACTTCAAAACCAAATGATTTCCATTTATCTGGAGCAGGATCAATATTCATTATCTCTTTAGTTTTTCCTGTTTCCTGCACCTGATTTTTATCTAGTATTACAACTAAATTATCCAACTTATGGTGTGCGGCCGCCATTGCTGCTTCCCATACAACTCCTTCCTGACTCTCTCCGTCTCCAATTAGGACGTAAACCTTGTGCTTTTTATTGTCAAGTTTTCCTGCTATTGCTATACCATTTGCAAAAGAAACTCCTTGTCCTAATGAACCCCCCGCAAAATCAACTCCAGGTGTATTAAGTTCTGGATGCCCTTGCAGCATACTATTTATCTTTCTGAAACCTCTGAGTTCTTTTTTATCAAAAAATCCTTTCATTGAGAGAACCGCATAATAAGCAGGGCATGCGTGACCTTTGCTTAGAACAAATCTGTCTCTGTCTTCCCATCGGGGTTTTTTTGGATTTATTCTTAATTTGTAGAAATACAATGCTGATAATATATCTGCTTCTGATAAGGAGCCTCCAGGATGCCCTGATTGAGCACGATGAATCATTATTATTGATTCTTTTCTTATCTCATTAGCTATTTTCTTTAGTTCTGCGATTCTTTTCTTATCCATTTTGGAAGTCTAAGAACCAGTATATGTTTTTATTTTATAAGGTTTTTGTTTAAAAAATAAAAAAGAGAATTAGATTCTCTTAAGAACTTCTTTTGCAGGTTTCATGTCTTTCCAAGCTATGTTAAATAAGCTCTCTAGTGCGCTTGAGAAGAATGGCGTGTTGACCCATATGCCCACATCGTAAGTTGGATGGACCTCTGAGTCATCCATTATCATAAAAACAATCTCTTTCCCATCGACAATTATGAACCTTGCTTTGGTATCCACATTTCTTACTTCTGCAACTCCAGATACCTCTTTTACTGCAGCTGCTGTTTCTTTTGTCAGTGGTGCCGCAATTCTTATTTTCACGCCACGTTTCTTTAGCTTTTCGAATGTTGGTTTAAAGCCTTCTATTTTTCTCATTAGGCCTTGAGTTGTAGTCATTATTAAAACAGATTCTTCTGCGTTTCTTATTGTGAGTTCAAGATGGTTGTATAAGTTATGTCTTCCTTTTAACGAGCCTGACAAATCAGCTGGCTCTACTAACTCAATACCTTGTGTATGCAATGTATTTAATTCATTTACAATTTCTGTTTTCTTAAGGCCTTCGAGCTTTGCTATTTGCTCTTTTGCATCATCATTCACATTTTTCTTTACTCTTTCCAGAACTTCTTTAGGCGGAACAGCAAGGTATTTTATTGGCTTGCCTAGCTTCATGACAACAAAGCCTTTCTTCTCCAGGCTTTCAAGAACATCATAACTTCTAGAGCGCGGAACATCGGCTATATCTGAAAGTTCTCCTGCTGTTGAAACGCCGCGGCTTAATAATGCCGTCCAAATTTTTACTTCGTACAAATTTAAAGAAAAATATCTTCTTAACTTACTTAAAAATTCTTCTTTTACTATCATTGAAACCTACCCCCCTTTTTTTATTAAAAGGGGACGAATGAATTGATACTACTATTAATATGTTATGTTTTTTTACCCCACCGCAGTACTTTCACTTGTATCTGGGGGTATTCAATTTTAACTGCACAGTAAAAAAATCTTAAACAGAACTTATATATAAAGTTTTTGAAACGTTTAGCTTATTTTCTCTTTTTGTAGTTTTTGGACAACTCCTGGGTTAGCTAAAGTTGCTATGTTTCCGTATTCCTTACTATTCTGAGCAATTGCCTTGAGAATTCTACGCATTATCTTACCAGACCTTGTTTTTGGGAGATCATCTGCAAACTGTATTTTTTCTGGCTTTGCTATAGGGCCTATATGATTAGAAACATGCTTTCTTAATATCTCCTTTAACTCTTCGCTTTTTGTATTTCCTTTTTTCAATACTACAAATGCATAAATTGCGTTGCCTTTTATTTTGTGGGGGTATGGGACAACAGCTGCTTCTGCAACAGCCTTATGACCCACTAAAGAACTTTCAACTTCTGCGCTCCCAATCCTGTGGCCCGCAACCTTTATCACATCATCTGTTCTTCCCATAATCCAGAAATAGCCGTCTTTGTCTATTTTTGCACTATCTCCTGTCAAATACACACCAAATTTTTCAAAGTATTTCTTTTTGTATTTGTTAGGGTTTCTCCAAACTGTTCTTAGCATTCCCGGCCAGGGTTTTTTTATAACTAAATAACCTCCTTCATCAATCTTTGCCTTAACTCCGTCTTCTTTTAAAATATCTACTTCTATCCCGAAAAAGGGTTTTGTTGCAGAGCCGGGCTTTAAGGGAGTTGCTCCTGGCAAAGGAGATATCAAAATTCCTCCAGTTTCGGTCTGCCACCAAGTATCGATTATAGGACATTTTTTCTTTCCAATAACCACATAGTACCATAGCCATGCTCTTGGGTTTATTGGCTCACCTACTGTTCCAAGTAATCTTAAGCTGTTTAGGCTGCATCTTTGTGGCCAACTATCCCCTTCTTTTGCTAATGCTCTTATTGCAGTCGGTGCTGTATAGAAAATTGTTGCCTTATATTTATCAATTATCTCCCAGAATCTATCTGGCCTTGGGTACAAAGGAGAACCTTCGTACATTATGACAGTGGCTGCATTTGATAACGGACCATATACAATGTAGCTATGCCCGGTAATCCATCCTATGTCTGCAGTACAAAAATAGATATCATTATCTTTTATATCAAAAATCCATTTGAAGGTCTGGTATACATAAAGAAGGTATCCTGCCTGTGTGTGCAGGATTCCTTTTGGTTTTCCTGTTGTTCCACTGGTATAAAGAATGAACAACGGATCTTCTGATTCCATGCTTTCTGGTTCACAAAAATCTTTTATGTGTTTTTCGTTGATTAATTGGTGATACCAGTAGTCTCTTCCACTTTTCATTTTGATTTTTTTGTTGGATCTTTTGACAACAATAACTTTTTTTATGGTCTGGCATTTTTCAATGGCTTTGTCGGCATTGTCTTTTAGAGGGTATATTTTTCCATTTCTGAAGCTTCCATCTGCTGTTATTAACAGCTCTGCCTTTGAATCCTGAATACGGTCCTTTAATGCATCGGAACTGTAGCCACCAAACACTACAGAGTGTATTGCCCCTATTCTTGCGCATGCGAGCATTGCTATTGGAAGCTCTGGAATCATCGGAAGATATATTTCGACAACATGGCCTTTTTTGACGCCAATTTTCTTCAGAATATTAGCAAGTTTACACACTTCTTTCAATAATTGTTTGTAAGTGTATGTTTTGTTTTTTCCGGATTCCGGCTCCCAGATTAATGCTGTTTTGTCCTTATTTTTTTTGATGTTTCTGTCCAGGCAATTGTAGGTTACATTCAGTTTGCCGTGTTCAAACCATTTGAAAAATCCTTTGTTGTTTCTGAGAACTGTTTTCCATTTCTTGAACCAAACCAATTGTGATGCTTTTTCCGCCCAAAATGCTTCTGGGTTTTTGATTGATTTACTGTAAAGTTTTTCATATTCCCGCATACTTTTAATATGCGCCTTTTTACTGAAATTTTTATTAGGATAGAAAATTCTGTTCTCTTTTAGAATTGATGTTATGTGATTCTTAGGCATATTAGTACCTCTTTTTAATTCAGATATAAACTTTTTGTCAATAATTTATCTTGTATCTTAAAATTGCCGCAATTCCCCCTAAGCCGTCTAATTTCTTTCCTGCTTCGTGTTCTGAGCTGATTATTAATATATCTCCTTTTGTATTATCTACTGTTTTCATGATCTCTTCTATCTCTTCATATTTGTTTTCTGCTCTTTTTTGCTGTATAAATGTGTCTGTTATTAATAATGTTTTTACAGCGCCTGCAATAGCTGCATTTTTAGTCTCTTTTAGGCCATAAGATGCTAAATTGTTTTTTGATATTTCTGCAAAAAGTTCTTCAACATATTTAAACTCGCGGGCAATTCTGTCCTGCTTTAATGCGTTTTCTGTTTCCGGCCTCTTTAGGACTTCATTAATTGCGTTTTCTCCAACAGAAGAGCATGTTGCCAATATTATTTTGCTCTTGATATTTTCATCGCTAAGCTCTTTCATTAATTCCTCTTTCCAAAATGCGGGGCTTGCAACGATTATTTTGCTTAATTGGTATCTTTCGTCATATTCCTGTAGCTGTTTGATTATTTCCTTGCAGAAACTGCTTTCTGTTTGCTTTAAGTCTGCTTTTTTTGTGACTGCGCCTTTGATATTTGAAAGCATCTGGTAGCCATACTTCTTCATTAATGCAAAATAAGCTTCCTCTCTGTCATGCACGCAAATCAGTATTTTTGTTGAGCGCTCTTGGCTTGCTTCCTTTAGCTTGTCAATCTGGAATTTCAGCCATTTTTGTTTTGTGATTGTGATGATAGAATTTTCTTCAACATTAAATGTATGATGAGAACCCAATGGAACATCTTCTGGACCTCCTTTTACCAAACCAGAAATCCTCAACACATTAGATGTCTTACTGAACTCTATTTTTTCTACCTGGATAAGCAGAAAAACTGCTTTTTTTGTTGTTTTTTGTTTTCTTTGCGTTTCTTCACCCAGCTTTATCTTTCTGAGAGTTTTTCCTTTAATAATATCATTTTCCTCTATTATCTGGTTTAAATACCATAAATCATCCAGATTTTCAACTTTTACTTTTGCAATGTGTTTTTTGAAATCAAAAAATATAAGTTTCATTTTGTTGTTTTTTGTGTTTATCTTATTTAAATTGATATTTTTTATTGTTTTTATTAAATTTGACTATTTTTAACTGTATTAATCAAAACATTTAAATATTAAGCTGTTCATTTTTTACACAAAAGTAGGTATAAATATAAAAGGTGATAATTTTTGAGAAGGGCTCAGGGAGGTGTTAATGCAGCAGTATTAGTAGCTGTTATTGCCGGCCTGATTATTTTATATATACTGTTTCTTCCGGAAGCTGAGAGGGAAGCATTACTTGAGAATAAGAGTGTAAAAAAGACAACCGGGGGTAATGGTGCTGATGAAAGTGAGGATGTGCTGTTAAGGGAATTTCCTGGCAGGCTTGATACTGTTGAAGGCGTATTAGACAAAACTATCCCTAATATTTATTTGTTTGAAAAAACCGATGCAAAGGAACTTGAAAGAATAAATCCCTTTATTGTAAGAAATGGCTGGTTTGATGAGAAGGAGATGGTTGTTGGCTTTAGCATAGATGATTTAGAAAACACAGCTAATGTCATATTGTCCTTTAAGGCTAAGAGTCATGAAGGTATACTGACTATTAAGTTAAATAATGAAATTATATATGAAAGCGATATTGCCAGCGAGACTGTTGCTCCAATAAACCTAAAAAGAAATTTGCTTATGGGTGATAATACTTTTGAGTTTAGTGTTTCTTCTGTTGGTGCTAGGTTTTGGAAAACAAATGAATACAGCCTTGAAGATATAAAAGTAATAGGAGATATAACTGACAGGAGCAAACAGGAAAGCAGGAATGTATTCACTTTGACTGGGACAGAATTATTCAATATAGAGAGAGCTAATTTGAGGTTTGTCCCATATTGCAGGAATGTTGTTAGTGTAGGGGTCTTAGATGTTTTTATAAACAACAGGGAGGTATTTTCGGCTGTTCCTGTATGCGAGGATGCTCACAGACAATCGATACCTATAGGGGTTTTGAATGCCGGGGAAAACAATATAATTTTCAGGACCAATAAAGGCAGCTATAGTGTAGAGCAAATTAAGATAGAATTTGTAGAAAAAGAGGTTAGAACAAACGTTTATTATTTTGAGGTAAACCAGAGCGTAATAGATGATATTGAAGATGAGGAAATAGATGTTATTTTGACAATTGAGTTTGTTGATGATGAGAAAAACAAGAGAGCAGACTTAAACATTAATGATAGATATAGTTCAATAGATCAAGATGATAAGATTTACACAAAAACCCTTAATGATTATGATGATCCCGATTATATAGAAGAAGGAAATAACTTTATTGAGATACGGCCAAGGACAAGGCTTGATGTTGTTGAACTCAGAGTAGAAATAGTAGAGACATAATTAAAGAGGTGGGTTTGGAAAGAATTCTGTAAGTTTTAATTAGGTAAATGAAAAATGGTGATTCCAATTATAATGGGTATTGCAAGAGGTGCTGGTATGGCTGCAAGAGGTATTGGTGCTGCTGTTAAGGGTGTTGGTAGAGGTATTGGTGCAGCTGCTAAGGGCGGTGGCAGAGGCATAAAAAAAGGTTCACAATGGGGAATTGAAGGTGTTAGTGGTCATCCTGCTTTCCAAAGAGTAGCAAATCATCCTGTTGTTCAAAGGATTGTTAATCATCCTGTTACTCAAAAAATTGCCAAACATCCTGCTACCAAAGTAATAGGCGGTGCAGCAGGTCTTATGGGAGGGTTGGCTCTTGGTGGTCTTCGTGGGTTAAAAAGAGCTCCAGGAGCGGCAGCAGTTGGACAAGGCGTTAAGCAAGGCGGATGGATATTAATATTTCCATTTCTTCTTGCTATATTAGACTTTATTCTTGGAAAGAATGGAATACCATTAGATTTTTTGTGGAATAATCCTGGTTTATTCGCAGAAACTGTGACAAGGATTGTTGTTCATAGCCCATATTGGGTTTTGTTGGTGATATATTTAATTTTGAGAAAGCCTCATAGCAAAGAGGAGTTTTTATTTCCTGCGATTTTACTTCTTGTAGGGTTTTTGACAATTACTTTCGGTGGGTGGAATAACTGGATTTTTTTCCATATGATTTTTGCGGGGTTAACATTTTTTCTTTTGCTAGGTGGATTTAATCCAAATAGGCCTATAGGTCAGGCACATTGGATTTTTTTGATAATATTTGTCATTGATATTTTTGGGCTTGCTACCTTAAAAGGATTGAACGCCGGTATAATGGGTGGCATTATACCTGCTATATTTCTGAATAGAATAATATTTCCGATATGGTTTTTCTATTATTTAGCACTTATAAAAGAGAGTAGTTTTAAAACTGGTATGAGCATTTTTATAGTTTTGTTTTATGCCGGATATATTGGGTTTAATTATGTTGGTGTACAGAATATAGAAATTCAGGATTTGGATATAGAGAAGGCCCAAGCTGGAGGGGCAATTAAACAAGCAATTGAAAATTGGAGAGATGCTGGAAGTTTGTGGTTTTCAAATCAAATCCAATATGCAATCACAGGCAAGGTTGAAGAAAACCAGTACGAGCCTTTAGGAGTTTATCTGGAGAATGTGCAGTCTGCTGATCCCAAGTACTATGCAGATGAGGATGTAATCATATGGGGCACTGTAAAGGCAAGGACTTTGGATGAAGTAATTAAGATAAAGGTGGGATGTTATGTAGATGAATACGCTAAAATACCGGAAAATCATGCGGATAAGGTCGATCCTGGAGGAGAAATTGAAGTATTTACTTCAGAAGAACTGGATTTTGCTTGTAGTTTTACTCAACCGCATGATGGAAATCCATTAAAAGTTGGGACTAATGCAATAAGAACTTTTGCAAACTTTAACTTTGAAACTTTGGCTTATTTAAAGACTTATTTTATAGATAATGAAAGAAGAAGGGCAATGGTCAGAGAAGGTTTAGATGTTTTTGAAGAGTTTGACATTAAAGACAAAAATCCCTTTCCTGTTTATACTAACGGCCCTGTTGCAATAGAAATGGGGACTAGCTCTTCATTAGTTAGTGTTAGTGAGGAGGGTAGTATTGCATCTCCAAGATTTAGTGTTGATATAGAAAATAGAGGGGGATGGGAAGGGGAAATAACCAGCTTAAATGAACTTGTTTTGTTGCTTCCAAATGGTGTTGAGATAATAGATACTAAGGAAGACTGCAACAGAGATTTTGAAAATTATAATAAAGAAGATTGTGAAGCATCTTGTAGTGGAGATAATAAAGAAGATTGTGAGAAAGAATGTGAGCTCTTGCTTGGTGGGAGTTCTCCAGCATACAATGGTTATAGGTTAGCTGAAACTGAAATCAATAAGTTTGATGAAAGGATGCTAAAAGACGAGGATGTTGAACGATTTAGGCGTTTCAACTGCAAGATTACACCTGATGTAAGAGTTTTGGGAAACACGCCAATAACAACAAAATACTTTAGAGTAAAAGTCAAATATGATTACAGGGTAGAAAAACCTATTACTGTAAAGATTGTTGAAGTTTCAGAGGATGATGAACATGCAGATGGATTAGAAGTGCCCGAATCATCTGGAGAGTCTTCGACACAACAAGGGTCGTTAGAAATAGATTCAATAACATACACAGAAGATAAGAATGGTGTATCTGTTATATGGGGCATACCTTACGATGTTTTTTATGAATCTTATGATGTCTATAGGAAAGAAAAAGGAGAGGGAGAGTATGGAAATCCTATTGATGGGAGGATTGAGGGTACAATATCATATCAGGAGGTAGAGGGTGCAATAAAGCGTTATATTGTTATTGATAGAGATCCTCTTAATGTAGGCACCACTTATATTTATAAGGTGAGGGTTTCATATGCAGATGATACTAAAGAATCCGTTGAGCAGGAGTTTTTAAGATGAACAAAAAAATAATTTTTGTTTTTATCGCAGTAAGCTTGTTTTTAATAGGGTGCAATGGCAAGCCAAGTGACCGTCCTATCACAGATATTGATGTAAGAAAAGGTGTAGATGGACTTACTATGGAATTTGTGCAGAATGCTCCCCCAGATAGAGTTTTTGAAGAGGGTATTCTTCCAATAGCTATAGAGTTAGGGAATAAAGGGGCTTCAAATATAGAAGAAGATAAAGGCATACTGGTTTTTGGGTTTGAAAAGGCTTATGTGGATTTTGTGGAGGATAGTGAAAAATGCCTGAGAGAAGTATGTAAGTTTGACATTGAGGGCAAGTCGGTTTATAGTCCTGTAGGAGATGAGGAATTTGTAACAACAAACGCGCGGGCAAAAAAAATAGGTGTGCAAAGCGAAACACATCGTTCAACTATTTTAGCAACTGCGTGTTATCCATACAAAACAATCTTTGGGAGTTCTGTTTGTATTGACCCGGATGTTTATGGCATGATAAAAGGACAGAAAGCCTGTAGTGCTCAGGAGCTGGTTTTTAAAAGCCAAGGTGCTCCTGTTGCTGTAACAAAGATAGAGTCTAGAATGCTGCCTCAAAGTGGCGATAAGGTAAAGCCGCATTTTATAATCTATATTGAGAATAAAGGGAATGGAGAAGTTATAAGTTTTGATAAGGTTGAAGATGCATGCTCGAGCAAAGGACTAGACTATACTGATTTTAATACATTAAAAATTAATGCGACATTATCTGGAATTGCTTTGGAGTGCAGCGGAGAAGCAATTGATGGTGAGCCAGACTCTACTTTGGTAAGACTCAGAGACAAAGAGGACATGGTTAGGTGCACTTATGAGGCAAGTGGAGGTATTGATGCAAGAGATGCTTATACTGCTGCATTAGAGATAGAAATGGATTATGGCTATACATTTACAATATCGAAAGACATAATAATAGAAAAGATTTTAACATACTAATATGGCTAAAAAAATTAAAAGAGGTATTGGTATTATATTTGTTTTTCTTCTATTTGTTTTTGCTACTGGATGCGGTTTAATTGGAAAAGATGATAGTGGGTCTGGCAGTGATTTTGAAAGAGGCGCTTCTGGATTGGTGATGGAATTTGTTCCGAATTATCCCGGGAATAGTTATATAGTAAGTGAAGGTATTAATGAGCCAATTCTGATTATGATAGATGTGAAGAATAAAGGAACTTTTCCAGAAGACGGTAATTTTGAAAAAGGCCAGATTCATATCAGCGGTTTTGATGACAGGATTATTAATATGAGTGGAGGCGGCCTAGAGGGAATTGCAGGAACTGGAGGTGCTGTTGTTTTGGTTACAGGTGCTGCTGTTGGAGATCCTTCTTGTGCTGCGAAATGTCAAGGATCTTATAATAATGGCGTTTGTACAGATACTGCGCTCTCAGATGAGTGTAGAGACACGACTTGGTTTGATTATACTCAACTTAGTAAATCAGGTACAGACTGTTCCTTAAATTATTGCTATTGTTATGATTATACTCCATGTGGTAGTGGATGCACTGGCTGCCCAGGTGGATGCTCAGAAGGTTCTTGTGCAGCAACTGCTGAAGATCCTTCTTGTGCTGCGAAATGCCAAAGTGAAGGTTTTACAACTGGTTATTGTAATGATTATTCGTACTCAGATGGGTGCAATCCAATTAACGACAAGTGGTATGATTATGATACTTCTGATACAAGTCCATCGGGTACAACCTGTACATCATCTAAATGCACTTGTGTTACTTCTAGTGACTGCTCTACTGGATGCACTGGCTGCCCAGGTGGATGCTCAGAAGGTTCTTGTGCAGCAACTGCTGAAGAGGAGGAAGTTGTAGAAGATGTTGTTGTTGCTGAGGAAGAGGGGGAGGTTGTAGTGGAAGAAGAAGTTGATGCTGAAGAAGATGCAGTAGAAGAAGTTAGTGGGGTGGAAGAAGCAGCGGCAGAAGAATTTTTTGAAGACGTAGACCGCGTAACCGGAAAATCAAAAAGTTTGGCGAGTTCTGATGTGTATCTGCCGGCTGCTAGTCCTATTAATCCTTTAGGGGGTTTTTCTACAATTGAATTTGAAGGGCAAATTGTTGCTAGTAAGATGACTATTGATGAGTATAACCCAACAATACTTGCAACTGCATGCTATCCATATGCTACAAAAGCGAGTCCTGTTGTTTGTATTGATCCTCAACCATTTGATGACAGGCAGGAAAAGGTCTGTAATATTGGGAGCCAGACATTATCTGCCCAGGGCGCTCCTATTGCTGTAACAAGGATTGACCAGGAAGCATCTACAGGCAAAATACAGTTCAAAATCAGTATAGGAAATGTTGGTATTGGTGATGTATTAAAACCCGATAGTGGGGGGAGTAGTGTTATTTTAGATAAATGCAATCCATTAGCAGGCGGGCCATTAGACAGAAGGGATTTTGACAGGGTGCGATTGACAAAATTAGAGATTGGTGGTAACGATTTGTTAGGTGCTGGAAAATGCAGCCCTTTTGCTGATGGCACTGGAGATGAGGATATTAAATTAATACGGCTTTTTAATGGAGAAGGTTTTGTAATATGTACTTTAGACGTATCGGCGGGTGTTTCGTCTGCTTATACTACCCCATTAGATATCAAATTTGATTATAATTACAGGTCAACAATCTCGAAAAGTATAAGAATATCAAAGTTAACAGGTGTTAGTTGATAATAGTCTTATAGAAAGCTTTAAATAAAAGAAATTGAATTTAAGTAAATATTATAAAATGAATCAAAAAAGAGATGTAAGATTAGTTGTTCTTGGTGTAGTTCTATTAATTTTTATAGCTGGCTGTGATGGTAAGGGGGATGTAGTTGGGGGAGCACCAACAACACCTTTTTTAGGTGGAAGCCAAGGCCTAGATATGAACTTTTTAAGAGGAAGCCCGCCAGATGAAGTTAGTGATGGGGGGACCTTTCCTTTCCAGGTCATAGTAAGCTTAAAAAATTTAGGCGAATATGATTTTAATTTGGACACGAATCAAGTTGAGGTTAATTTAATAGGTATTTTGGCTAGTGATTTTGGCGTTAGTGATAGTTCTTTAAGAGATAAAAATCCTGAAGATGTTCCCACCCCGAGGCAAAGAGATTCGGAAGGCGACATTATAGAACCTGTAGAAGTATATGTAGAGTTTCCAAGTTCTGGAGAGTTTAATTTTGGTGGCAGCATAGCTGGAAATACTCCTTTTACTTTCAGAGCTGAGGTTTGCTATAGATACCAGACAGAAGCTGTATCAGAAATTTGTGTGTTAGAGAATATGATTGATGTGGCTGATGATGCTATTTGTGATCCTAGCGAGACAAAACGTGTTTTCAGTTCAGGCTCTCCAGTTCAGGTTAATTCGTTCAGGCAGAATGTTGCTGGGAGGGATAAGATACAGTTCAGTTTTGATATTGTGCAATCCGGCTCAGGAGATGTTTTCATTTACGATGGAACATCTGCTGATTGCCCAAAAGATCCGTCACGTAGGAGAATGGCAGAAAATAAGGTTAAGGTTAGGGTGGATACAGGACTTTCAAATTTAAAATGTGTTGGACTTAGTGGAAATATCGGCTCTGTTACCTTAGTTAATGGAAGAAGAACTATAACCTGCACCCAAGACCTTCCTAGTTCTAGAAGTGATTATAAGAAAAATGTTGATATAACTATTGATTTTAACTATCTTGATAGTGTAGATAAAGGGGTATTGGTTAAGCATTTATTGAGCTCTGTTTCTGGTGGTGATGGAGGTACTGGCGGAGATGGTGGAGAGCCAGGTGATGCACCAACTATAGAATTAATTCGGCCTAGTACAGATGAATGGCAAAATTCTGACTTTGAGCTAGAAGCTTCACTTATTGCCAGCACTGAGAATCCTTTGTTACTATGCACATATACAATGGATAGGGTCCAACCTGAAATAGAGATAGCTGAGTGTCGTGGCAAAGCAGAATATAGATTTGAAAGGGATATGTTTCTAAACGAACTTGATCCGCCAGTAGGAGCAGGCCAGCATGAAGGAGTGCAGAAATATCATGTAACACTAAAAGCAGTAAATGATATTGGTGAGACAAGAACAGAATTTAAGTATAACATAGATCTAACAGGTCCTGATGTTATGAGGGTAACTCCCAGTACAACACCTGTTTATGCAGAAGAGGAGGTAACATATTCTGTTTCTGCTGATGATGTATATAGCCTTACCTCAGGATGCTGGTTAATTCTTGATGATGATTCTGACCCTGATGATGGTGAGGAAAATGATGAGTATCCAATGTCACTTTCTGAACCATGCAATAGAATAAGTTGTGACGCAAGTGTAGATCTTACACTAAATACAGCAAGGAAATATTATCTAAGAGTCAGGTGTGAGGATAATGCCGGGAATTCTAAAGAAGGAGGAGTACAGGAGATAGATGTAGAAGCCCCGCCGATTGTATTGCCATAATAATATTTATTTCTTAGAACCATAAAGAACAAACTGGCTTAATAATGCCTCTAATTGTATGAACTCATCGCTACCTTCTGTCATCCTGAATTCTATTTCTCCGCATTTTTCCATTAAGAGCATTTTGCTTTCGTTGTTTAGGTCTAAGTTTAGAATTTCTTTTTGTATCTGCTTGATTATATCCAGACCAGAAAGACCATAGTTAAGCATTATGTCCATTAATTTGTTTCTTGCCTCAATGAATTTGTTTTTTAATGCCAGTTTTAGAACTTCATCTACCTCTTTTGGCTTTGCAACAGAAGCCATTGAATATATGACCTCTTCTGTTATATTATTGCTTATCGCTGCAGAGCTCTGCAGTATGTTCTCTACTTTCCTTACATCCCCTTCGCTTATGTTGAATAATGCTTCTTTTGCTTTTTCATTGATTTTTATCTTTTCTTCTTTTTCTATTTTTTCTATTACTGCGTAGATTTCTTCTTTTTCCAATGGCTTAAACCTGAACATTGCACATCTGCTTTGTATGGGGTCTATAATTTTTGAAGAATAGTTTGCAGATAGAATAAATCTGCAGTTTTGGGTGTAATTTTCCATTGTTCTTCTTAGGGCTTGCTGGGCTTCTCTTGTCAGGGCATCACATTCATCCAGATAAATAATTTTGAATGGTACATCGCCAATTGCCCGCGTCCTTGCAAAGTCTTTTACTTTGTTTCTTATTATATCAATGCCTCTTTCATCAGACGCATTTAATTCCAGAAAATTCTGGTGCCATTGGTCTTTGAACAATTTTTTTGCTATAACTAATGATAACGTTGTTTTTCCAACGCCTGCAGGACCTGCAAATAAAAGGTGAGGTATATTCTGCAGCTCTACAAATGCTTTTATTCTCTTTACTATCTCTTTCTGGCCTTTTATTTCCGAGAAGTCTTTTGGCCTGTATTTTTCCGTCCAAATAGCGCTGTCCATAGGAAATAAAGAATTGATTTTGATTTAAATAATTATTGAAAATTAGAAGCAGGGTTAAATTATGTCTTCTTCTGCAATAACCATGAAGTCTCCCATAGCAATTACAGCGCTAAAAGGTATTAAAATGTGGTCTTCGCCGTCTTTTTCAAGCTCTAATTTAGCTGTGTAGGATGTAGGATTATGCAGTACAAGGTGAATTAATTCGCCAGAACGTGTTTCAAAGACTAAATCTCCTACCTCTCCAAATCTTTTTCCGGTTTTGCTGACAACTGTTTTGCCTATAATTTGTTTTGAAAATTTCTTGTCTTCGTCTGCCATAATAATTCCCCGCGAGTGATTATTATTAATTAAAATAACTTAAGTTATATATAAACTTTTTGATTGGGATTTATTGTATTTCTGACAACAAAGTGCTAACTTCTGTTTCATTATAGCAGGTTTCTTTTAAGCCGCAATTTGTACATTTGTTCTTATTTTCGCAATAATTTGGAGGGCTATGGTTTTTTAGTAATTCCTGCACTTCTTTTACTAAGTTGATGATTTCTTCTTTCATGAAGGGGTTAATTGTTATTTGTCTTGTTTCTTTTGCATCAAGGTAGTTTATGAAGCCTTCCTTTACCTTTGTATTGAATTTTTCCTCTATTAAGAGCGCATAGGCTGCTATCTGGATTCTGTGGCCCGGCCATGTGCCTTGCTTTGGCATTTTTCCTGTTTTTAGTTCTATTGGGGTATAGGTGTTTTTGTATACTTCTATCCTGTCTATGATTCCTTTTAATTGCAGTTGTTCTGATGATACCCTTAATTCAGAAAGTATTTTTGGGGTTAATTTTTCCCATAGTTCTCGTCCGTAAATATTGTATTTTTGGATAAAATCAAAAATATTCTTTGTTCTTGTTTCTGCCTCTTCTAGAATTAACGGCCAGGTTTTCTTAAAAACATCAACTATGTCCAGGTTCACCTCTTTTATTCTTGATTTGTTTTTAATTACTCTTTCTCTTAATGCCCTTGAATAGAAGTTTTTGTATAAGGATATTAATTCATTATATTGTATTTTTTCTTTTATTGATGTAACTATTCTTTCTTCAGACTGGTTAATAAAATCATATATTTCATGCCTTAATGTGCCTAAAACAAGGCTTTCCTTTGGAGGCTCTTCTACTGCCAGAACTCTCTGCAGAAAAAGCTTTCTAGAGCAGTAAAGATAAGAACTAAGCATAGTCACAGAGATTTTCATGCAAACAGAAAGGTATTATTGGTTTAAATAGTTTATGTGTGGATGTCCAGTGGGTTTATGAGTGAATTTGGGAGGGGGTGTGACCAGCGTTAACGGCTCACTCAGTTAACCTACATTTTTTATTATAAACTAAAACTGGGTCGGGGGCTAACGACTAAAAACGAGTAATAAGAATCTGGGGCTTGATGATAAATAAATGCATGGGGGTTTGGGAACTTTCAAGTGTCTAAAAAGCAAAAAATTTAAATGTAAATATATATTAATCTTATTGGGATGGAAAAAATAAGGAAAAAAGAACAGATATCTGCACTTGTGGTTGGAGAGAGAATAGATGATGTGTTTGTAGTCAAAATAAAAAAAGGAATGTCTGAATATGTTAAGGGTTTTAGATTTAACCTTCTTCTTTCGGATAATTCTGGTAAAACACTTGAATATGTTTATTGGGGAACTCAAGACGAAAAAAGCGTTAAAGAGATTTATGATTCTATAAAATCAGACAGTGTTGTAAGAATAGAAGCGAAAGTATCTTCTTATAACGATAAATTACAATTAGCCACTAATGCACCCTTCAAAATAGAGGTATTAAGTGAAGAACAATATGAAAAAGAAGATTTTGTTAAACCATCGAAGAAAGACACCCAAAAAATGTATGAAGAGTTAATACGTTCAATCGATCTGGTTGAAAATGAAAAAATTAAAAGCCTATTAAATACAGTTTTTAATGATTCTACCATAAAAAATAAATTTAAGGAACACCCTGGGGCAATAGAAATCCACCATAATTGGATTGGAGGATTACTTGAACATACCTTAGAAGTGTTAAAATATTCTCAACTTACTCTCCAACAATTTCCAACATTGAATAAAGATTTGTTAATTGCTGGTTCTTTACTCCACGATATTGGGAAATTAGATGAATTAGAAATAACATCTAGAATAAAAGGTACTAACCTAGGGCAACTTACAGGTCATTTGGTATTAGGTATAATCTATGTTGCTAAAAAAATAGATGAAATTGAAGATTTTGATAAGGAAATAAAATATAAAATATTACATATGCTGACTAGCCACCATGGTAAGAATGAATTTGGTTCACCAAAAGAACCAATGTTTCCAGAAGCTTTAGCAATTTATTATGCTGATGAGTTGAGTTCAAAAATGTCAGAAATGACTGAGTTTATAGAATCTGCAAAAGAAGATACAGAAGATGACTTTATGTATAGCAGAAGAAAGAATATGAATATTTTCTTAAAATAGTCAAAATTTTAACAAACCTTGTTAGTGAATACCGTTTTTATTTTACTCTTTAATCTCAAATGGTTCGCTTACAACTTCTCCTTCTTTTTGAGTTAATTTTTCAATCTTCTGTTTTGCCATTTCTAACTCCCCAGTACATAACTTGGATAATTTAAGCCCATTCTCAAATTTTTCAAGTGTTTCTTTTAATGGCAGTTCTTCCTCTTCAATAGATTTGACGCTTTCTTCAAGCTCCTTTAAATTTTCTTCAAAAGATTTTTTATTCTCCATTTTTAACCTCCTTAACCTGGCTTTTAATTTTTCCTTTCTGTATTACAATCTCTATTAAGTCATTTATTTTAACATCATTTGCTGTTTTTATTATCTTTCCTTTATTAGTTGCAATACTATATCCTCTCTTTAAAACTGCTTTAGGATTTATACTATGTAATGTAGCAATTGTAACCTCCAACCCTTTTCTTTTTAATTTCAAGAAATTCAAGATTGCACTACTTGATTTTAGAATCAAATCATCAATTTGTTGTAAATATTGGTTAATAAAATCTAGTGGACGTTTGAATATTGGTCTGCCCAACATAGAACTCAAAGATTGTTTCTTGGATTCAAGAATTCTCCTTGTTTTAAGCACCAATCTTTCTCGTAAGTGGTTTATATTATTTAATAATTCATTCTTATCTTGAACAGCTATCTCAGCAGCCGTAGAGGGGGTTGGAGCACTATAATCTGCAACAAAATCTGATATTGTAACGTCCTCTTTATGCCCTATAGCTGAAATTATGGGTATCTCAGATTTAAAAATGGCTCTTGCTACCACCTCTTCATTAAAGCACCATAGATCTTCTAAAGAACCACCACCCCTCCCAAGAATGATAACATCTACTCCTTGAACTCTATTGAGTAATTCAATAGATTTTACAATATCTCTACTAGCCGTAACTCCCTGAACAAGCGTGGGCACTAAGTTTATATTTATATTTGGAAATCTCCTTAACAAATTACTAATTATATCCTTTATTGCTTCTCCAGTAGGTGAAGTAATTATTCCTATCACTCTTGGAAATTTTGGAAGGGGTTTTTTATGTTCTTCAGAGAATAATCCTTCTTTTTTAAGTTTCTCTTTCAACTGTAGAAATTTCTGATGTAATGCACCTAATCCATCTGGATGCATTTCAGAAACAATCAATTGGTAACTGCCACGAAGTTTGTATACTCCGATTGAAGATAACCCTAAAATTTTCATGCCATGCTCTGGTTTAAATTTAAGTAATGAAAATTTGCCCTTAAACATGACACAATTTATTTGACTGGTCTCATCTTTTAATGTAAAATATAAATGACCGCTGGAATGTGCAGTATAGTTTGATATTTCCCCCCTTACCCAAATATTAATTAAATTTCCATCACCCTCTAATTTTTGCTTTATGTAATCTGTTAGTTTACCTATTGTGAAAATTTCTGATTCAGGTATGTTTGGAATTTTTTGATTTATCTCCATAAATTTGGACCTCTTGAATATTAATAACCTTTATCAACTTTATTTTTGCATTTAAATGTATGTTTTAAATTTAATTAATAATGGGTTATCCTTATCTAAATCTTGAATTGCTCTTATGAACCCCATTCTTGAAATTTTCTTCATTTTAATAAAGTCAGCAATATGACTTGCTAGGATTTTCTTGTTTCTAAGTAAGGCTCGTGTATAATATAATATCCAAAAAGTATGTTCTACATCCTTGTGTACTGCTTCAGGAATTTTTTCTTGAACATATTTTGTTATTTCATTTCTAATATAGCCATTTATTGGCCAGTAGGAATAATCCTCTCTTTCAGTAAATCCTTGATCATTCTTATATCCAAAACGATTATCAAAATCTTCAATAAACTTTTCAGTTATCTTGCTGATTGGAGCCCATTCTTTTGTTAAATCCATATTATGCAACCACAACGTAAATTTTGTTGCTTTAAAACCAACTATTTTACTAGTCTTATCAATCTCACCTATTAAGTTTGTAATTTCTTTAGGGTTTAATGAGTATAGTCTTTTAGGAGGATATTCCTTAAGAAAAATATTCAAACCTCTAAGCGTATTAAGAGTCTTCTTAAGTTCAGTAACATTACCCGGGGTTTTTCTGAATATGTTTAATGTATATCTTTTTAATCCCTCATAGTTATCAAGATTTTCATCCACATATCTAAAAATCTTTTCTTGCCATTTAGAATCAGTTATAGTTTGAATATCTTTTCGCTCTACTAGTTTACCCTCTAGAAATAAAGGTTGAATGAATGAAGTTTTTGCATCATCTAAATAACTTTGAAAGTTCAATAGGGTGCACCAAACTCCAGCGTCCCACATCTCTTTATCATCAGACCTCTCTTTTTCTCTAGATTGTCTTTCTGAGATAACGATATTCAATAGTGATTCGTAACCCTCTCCCAAATCAAAGCCGTTAGGTAATTTCATTTTTCACCCAGATACTATCATTATAATAAGGGGGTTTACATTATAAATTTTATCTATTCCCCATCCCTATTCTCTTTCTCCCACCAAACATTTAAATAACCAAATAAAAATACTATTATCATGAGCACAGAACAAAGATTAAACCTAATAAAACAAGTAGGGCAAGAAATAGTAACAGAGGATGAACTGAGAGAATTACTTGAGAAAAAGAAAAATCCTATTGCTTATGATGGGTTTGAGCCTTCTGGGACTAGTATTCACATTGCGCAAGGGCTTCTTAGGGCAATAAACATCAATAAGATGACCAAGGCAGGATGCAAATTTAAGATGCTGGTTGCTGACTGGCATGCGTGGGCTAATAACAAGATGGATGGCAATTTAGATCATATCCAGAAAGTTGGCAAGTACCTTATAGAAGTATGGAAGGCATGCGATATGGACCTGAAGAAGGTTAAGTTTGTGTGGGTCTCTGACCAAGTTAAAGATGATAATTATTGGAAATTGGTTATGCAAATAGCGAGAAATTCTACAGTGAAACGTATTATGAGGTGCAGTCAAATCATGGGAAGAGGTGAAAATGACACGTTACAGGCTTCCCAGATATTTTATCCGTGTATGCAATGCGCGGATATTTTCTATCTTAATGCTGATATTACCCAATTGGGTACGGACCAGAGAAAAGTAAATGTTCTTGCAAGAGAAATAGGGCCAAAACTCGGATTCTGGAAACCAGTAATAGTAAGCCACCATATGCTGATGGGTTTAGGGCAGCCCCCAAAAACAGACAACCCAGTTGAAAGAGCAACCCAGATGAAAATGTCAAAGAGCAATCCTGACAGCGCAATATTTATGACAGACAGTAAAGATGAAATAAAAAGGAAAATACAAAAAGCTTACTGCCCGGAAGGAATAATAGAAGAAAATCCAATTCTCGAATACAATAAATACATTATTTTTGATAAATTTAAAACAATAAAGATAGAAAGGCCTCAAAAGTTTGGAGGTAATTTAGAGATTAGTTCGTATGAAGAGCTTGAAAGGATATTTACACAGAAAAAATTGCATCCGATGGATTTAAAGCAAGCAACTTCAAATTATCTAAACAAATTAATTGAGCCTGTTAAGAAAAAGTTAGAGAAAAACAAGACTGCGCAAAAATTAGCGGAAGAAATCAGCAAATTTAATGTAACAAGGTAACTATTTCTGCTCTATAACAACCAAAGTATATTTATTGTTAAGATATTTCTTTGAAACTCTTTTAACATCATTAATTTTGACTTTTTTTATATTTTTAATGTAATTGTCTGCCAGAGAAGCAGTTTTTATTGTTTCCCAGAAAGCAATGTTATCTGCTGCCTGAGAATTATCCTCCATATTTAAGGTGTAATTGCCTTCGATATACGTTTTTGACTCTTCTAACTCTTTTTTGCTTATAGTTTCAAGTTTTCTAAACTGCTGCAGGATTATTTTCTTTGCTTTTTCGATATTTTTCTTGTCCAAACCAGCAAAAACTGCAAAAAATCCATAATCTCCTTCCAGCTCATTCTGGACACCTACCTGGTAGGCCAATCCGCGTTTATTCCTGATTTCCTCAAATATCCAACCAGATTGGCCTTTGCCTAGAACAGCGCTTATAACATCAAAAACATAACTGTCTTTATTCGTCCTTGAAATTGTTTTGTAACCCAGAACCATATATGAATTGCTGGTTTTCCTTTTCTCAACGAATTTTTTTGTTTTTTTCTGCAGGGGTTCTTTTATTATCTTTCTGGGGATTAGTTTTTTTTGACTTAGACTGCCAAAATATTTTTCTATTTTCTGTTTTACATTATCCGCATTTCCAACAACAGAGATTACCATATTATTGGGCACGTAATGCTGTGCGTAGTAGTTTATTATATCATTCCGGCCCATATTCTTAATTGCTGCTGCATTGCCGTATGTTGGATTTTTTGCAGGGTGCTTCTCAAACAAAGTTTTTTGGAACAAAATCCACTGGTGCAGCCTTGAGTCATCAGTAACCATATTTATTTCCTTTAATATCACCTGTTTTTCCTTTTCAATGTTTTTTACAGCAAAAAGAGGATTCTTAACGATCTCATAACTTATGGCTAAAGCAATATCACACCTCTTGTTCAGGATTTTGATGAAGAATGCTGTCCTGTTATTGGATGTGTATGCATTGAATTCTGCTCCGTATTTTTCAATCTCATTTGCTATTGTCCTGCTGTCTTTCCTGTTTTTAGTTCCCTCAAACATCATATGCTCAAGAAAATGGGAGATTCCACTGATTTTTTTATTTTCGTCATTAGAACCAACCCTAAACATTACTTCTATGGCTACTGATTTTGAAGAATTTTTGTCAAAAATTATCTTTAGACCGTTTTTCAGCCGGTATTTTTTCATTTTAATGAAAAGATTTATATCATTTTAATATCTTTCTTTTTTAAATGCGAATAAATGACTTAAAGGCTGTTTTAAAGGAAAATAAACTGGATTTTGCCTTATTTTCCAATCTGGATTCCACAAAAACAGATCCAAATATGCTTTATTTTTCTGGATATGGGGGGTTGGGGGCATTGATAATACCCAAAAAGCAGAAACCTTTCTTACTAGTCCCGGAAATGGAGCTCTATAGGGCAAAGAAATCCATGATAAAAAGGGTTTATTCTATGGATAAAAAGAGATTTTTTGAATCGATATTTACAACCATAAAAAGAAATAACATCAAATTGAAGAAAGTTGCAATAGATCACAACCATCTTACCTTAAATGTCTACAGAAATTTTAAAAAACAGTTCAAGAATGTTAAAACAAAAGATATCTCATTGGACTGCTTTAAATTGAGGCAGATTAAGACAAATTCTGAAGCTGCAATATTGAAAAAGGCATGCAGTTATGGGGATAAAATATTAAACAAAGCAATAAAAAACTTCAGAGATTTTAAAACTGAATCTGAGGTTGCTGCTTTTCTTGAATACGAGACAAAAAAACTGGGTTTGGGTATTGCTTTTGATCCGATTGTTGCTTCTGGAAGCAATGGAAGTATGCCTCATTATGTGCCTGGCAACGTAAAATTAAAAAAAGGTTTTTGTGTGATAGATTTTGGGGTTGCATACAAAGGATATTGCTCTGACATAACCAGGACTATTCATTTAGGAAAAATAAACAATAAAGAAAAAGTGGTTTACAATTTTTTATTAAACATACAGAAAAGTATCATCGAAAACATTAAAATTAATGGCAGTTGCGGCAGAATATATGGGTATTGTGTTAAAAATCTTGGAAAATATTCAAAATATTTTACACATGGTCTTGGGCATGGAATAGGTATAGAAGTCCATGAATTTCCTAATTTAACTCTAAATTCCAGAGATAAAATTGCCAAGAATATGGTTTTTACAATAGAGCCCGGGATATACATACCAAGAAAATTCGGCATAAGGATAGAAGATTCTGTTTTAATGCGAGGAAAGCCTGTTGTTTTGACCAAAGTTACGAAAGATTTATTAATTGTTTAGAAATACATTTTTTTATGAAATACGACGAAAAAAAGTTTAATTCTTCTGTAAAAGAGTACAAAAAGATTTTGGGTAATATTGATTCTAAATCATTTTTAGTAGTTTTTGATATAGGGAATAAAAAAGCTTTCTTTTCTATTGCTCCTTTGTCCAGAGCTATACATGAGTTGGGGGCTGATATGCATGTTATTGGAATGGACAAAAAATCGGAAACTTTAGGCGCTTTGTATAATGTTTGGGAAGTTTTCAAACAAAATCAAGAGGGAAAATTTGATGATGAAACAGAAGCGTTAATGGGTTTTATAGAAGAGATAGAAAAAAGGGGAAAAGGGAAGTTTATTGGCTTGTTTGAAGGTCCTGATTATATTTTGGAGGCTAAAGAATTTGGTTTTGAACGCGACTTTACACTGCCATTCAAAGATGATTGGTTTCGGGAACATAGGGGCAAGGAGCTGAATGAAACCTGTAAAAAGATTTGGAAGGATGTTTATAATCTAGAAAAGAATGAGAAAGTTGCTATTGGATTTGTTTTGGTGCAAAAAGATGAAATGCTTGGGCATCCGCTGGAAGATTATCTGGATTCTTATGCAATATCCTGGTGCATGATGTTGAAGTGCAAAGACAATGCCAGAGTTTCTATGAGTGCTTCAACCCAGAGAAGCTCTATGCTTGAGAAGAGTGAGAAGATTTCAGAATTAAAAGTGATTTTAATAGGTTGTGAGTTATGCAAGGATGTTGACGAGGATATTTTTAAAAAATATAAAAAAGTATCAAAGCTGTTGAACCTGGGGAGGATTAAGGTTATTGATGCTTCGTTCTTTATATCCGGGAAAGGCTACCCCGGGAAGCATAATTTTGGGGAGGTTATTGGTTATCCTTCATTAAATAAAAAGACCCGGTGGCAAAGTCCTGGACAGATTGTCTATAAACTAGATTTTTACCCGCAAACTGCATTGGATGAAAGAGAGCCGTTGGCGAGGGTTGGCTTTACAGAAACTCTGCCAGTGGATGTTTTTATTGACACATGCAACATTGACTGGAAAAAGATGAGAGACAGAAACTGGAAGATAAAAGAGATTGCTGACAGGTGTGAGGTTATAAGGGTTTTTGGCGAAAAGATTGATGGTTTTAAGACTGATTTTGAAGTGGGACTGGTAAAAAAAGACGGAATTCGCAGATGGGTAAGAACATCTGATACTGATGTAAGGGAGAAAATAAATTCTGAATACCTAAAAATGACTGGGATAAAAGCGGGGACAATGGCTAATTTACCCGGTGGAGAAACTTTTGTTACCCCGGAGTATGTTAAAGGCACTATAGTGGGTGATGTTGTTATAAGCCTTGACCAGAGCTACATGCTATCTGATAAAGAACCTTTAGTTGTGGAATCTGACGGCAATAAATACAAAATAATTTCTGGGCCAAAAGAAATAATAAAAAAGATAGATGACAAAAAGAAAGAGTCGTGGGAAATAATAATGAATCAGGAAAAGTTCAAAAGTTTGCCGCAGGAGGTTATTGACCTTAAAAAGAATAACTTTAATATGATAAATGAGTTTGCAATAAACACAAACCCCAATGCAAAGCTGTGTGATTATCTTATTGTAAATGAGAAAATAGCAAGAATGATACATATTGCCTTAGGCAGCGGTTTTGAGCCTGACAGGGCAACAGAGTACCATACAGATATTGTTATTAACAGCCCAAGACAGAAAATGAACATATACGGTGTTGATAAAGAGGGGAAGGAATATTGGATAATCAAAAAAGGAGAATTTGTTGTTTGAAATGCCAAAAACAGCCGAAATTGTTTTGGAAAAATGTTTGGGATTAAAGAAAAATGAAAAATTACTGTTAATCACTGATTCTAGGCTTTATAGTATAGCAAAGATGTTTTTTAACGAAGCAAAAAAGATTACTGATAGTGTTAAGCTGGTAAAAATTCCTATCCCAAAAGTACATGGTTCAGAACCAAGTAAAAATACTGCAAAAGAAATGCTGAAATGCGACGCTGCGCTTTTGATAACAACCAAATCATTGAGCCACACAAAGGCAAGAAAAAATGCCTGTGATAAAGGAGTAAGAGTAGTTACCATGCCCGGGATTACAAAAAGCATTATTGCGCGAGCGTTAGACATAAATTATGTTTCATTAAAAAAAATAAACAATAAAATTGCAGATATAATGGATAAAGGGAAAACAGTTAGAATAAAAACAAAACTAGGAACTGATATTAATTTTAGTATTGCTGGCAGAAAGGCTTTTGGAAGGGAGTCTGGAATTTATAAAAACAGGGGTTCTTTTGGAAATTTGCCTACTGGAGAAGTGTTTATTGCTCCTGTTGAAAATACAGCTAATGGCATATTTATTGCGGATGCGTCGTTTGCAGGTATTGGAAAATTACGAAAGCCATTGAAAGTTTATGTTAAGGGAGGGTATGCTGCGGGTTTTTCTGGAAATGATGCAAAAAAATTAGAGAGTTTGTTGAATTTTGTTGGTAAAGAAGCCAGAAATATTGCAGAGTTCGGTATTGGAACAAATGAAAAGGCTACAATTACAGGAAATATACTGGAAGATGAAAAAGTTAAAGGTACGTGTCATATTGCTTTAGGGAACAATGCTGGTTTTGGTGGTAAAGTGAATGTAGAACTTCATCTTGATGGGATTATCAAAAAACCCGGCATATGGATAGGTAAGAGGAAGATTATGAATGAAGGGGTATTAATAATATAAATTACCCAAACTATTTAAATATGAAAATACCTTATTGGATATAAAATGGCTACAAAGACAAATACAAAAGAAAAAAATATTTTTGATAGTGTAATATACAGCTACAGCTCTGATACAAGCCAGATGAATGAAGAAAATCGGATTCTTAAGGAGACTGTGAGCAAGCTGAAAGAAGAGCTTGACAGGTTTAAAATACCTCCTTTAATGGTTTCTGATGTTAGAAATGTGTTTGGAAAAGAGGCTATAATAAGGCTCCCAAACGGCAATCAGTTTTATGTCAGTATTTCTGAAGAGTGCGGGAAAGTCAAGGCAGGAGATATTGTTTTAACAGACCAGAAAAATCTTACAATAATCAAGAAAATGAATATTACGCGGCAGTTTGATATAGAGAGTTTTGTTATAGTAGAAAAGCCAAAAGTTTCCTGGAAGGACATAGGTGGATTGAGTGTGCAGACTCAGGAGATAAAAGAGGTTGTTGAGCTCCCATTAAAAAAGCCAGAGCTATTTAAAAAAGTAGGCATTACTCCCCCAAAAGGTATTTTGCTTTATGGTGATCCGGGTACTGGAAAAACTCTATTGGCAAAGGCTGTTGCTTCATCTACAAATTCTACTTTTATAGAGGTTGTTGGTTCTGAGTTAGTGCAGAAGTTTATTGGTGAAGGAGCAAAGATGGTTAAAGAGATTTTTGAGCTGGCAAGAAAAAAAGCCCCTTCTATAGTCTTTATAGACGAATTGGACGCATTGGCTGCTAAAAGAATTGAAGTAGGGACTAGCGGAGAAAGAGAAGTAAACAGGACTTTTATGCAGCTGCTTGCTGAAATAGATGGTTTTAAGCCTCTTGATAATGTTAAGATTATAGGTGCTACAAACAGAAAAGACATACTTGACCCTGCAGTGATAAGACCAGGGAGATTAGACAGGCTTATACATATACCTGTACCAAAAGGAGAGGCAAGGCTAGAAATACTGAAGATTCACAGCAGGGATATGGGTCTGGGCAAGGATGTTGATCTAAATAATTTATCTGCCAAGATGGAAGATTTATCTGGTGCTGAGATAAAGGCTGTGTGCACAGAAGCAGGATATTTTGCAATCAGGGAAAACAGGACACAGATAACAAGAAAGGATTTCTTAAAAGGTATAGATAAGGTACGGCAGGAAGAAGAGGCAGAAGGGCAAGATTATATGAGGATGTTTGGGTAGTTCTTAAATTGTAAAGAATGTGTGCTCATCAGTTACTTCCGTCAGTCATCCTTTCGTCCTAGGGTGTTCACCAACTCATCGCACACAGTAGAATAAGGTATTGTGTTTTATAAATGTTATTGTTTTATCATAACATCAATACAAACCCTATAAACTCTTGGAGAGAAGTGCCCGCATTTTACAATATTCAGAATTTTACATTGTTTCTTTGATTTCTTGCATTTATTATTTATTATCTTAAGGATATTATCATATTTATTTTCTTCTGCAAAGCAATAGAAATGTATTACACCATTTTTCTTTATTTTATTTAATGCCAGATTAAGGAAGGTTTCTGCTCCTTTAGGAAGGGGCATTATTATCCTATCAAATTTTTTATTGATTTTTGGCAGTATTTTTTTAACATCACCAAGAGATAATTTTACATTGCTGGTTTTATTTAATTTCGTGTTTTCTAATGCATATTTATGGGCTGTTGGGCTTATTTCTATGCCTACAATGTTTTTTGCTTTTGTATTTTTTGAAATAACAAGAT
>SDBV01002367.1_pt1 | contig 28141 bp, 18 predicted proteins | sample 2277081 | NCBI WGS metagenome assembly SDBV01 (sample SAMN10402039, study PRJNA504765) | marine sediment metagenome | isolation source: marine sediment core GS10_PC15, 223 cmbsf | place: Arctic Ocean: Southern Knipovich Ridge | collected 2010 | reverse complement strand
CGGCCAGGGTATGCTGGTTTGCTTCCTGAACCTTCTTTCCCCTGTATTCCGGAAAAACCGGGAGGTATTCCGTTGCACAGGTAAAAAGCAAAATCAATTCGTTTGTACCCCTGACACTGACTTTCTCTCCGTCCCAGTTAATCTCACCCTTTGAGATCCTGAACTGGATCTTACCTTCAAATGCCATTCTATTATCCTCTACGTTTCCCGTAATGGTGAGTAGGTTATCTTCAAAAGAAACAGCAAGGTTATCATGCGGACTTTTAAAATTGATGATATATTCATCCCCTACCGGATTGTCCGACCAGTACCGGAAAGCCAGAACATGATGTGGGTAACTTGCCAGGTATTCCCTGTGGTAGAGCACACCTGCAGACTCATACCTGACACTTGCTATGGCATTAGAAATATCCAGATCCCGGTAATAACCCGCTACCTCATCCTGGTGGACGGCCCGGACAAAAAGATCCCCGAATGTCTGTTGGGCACCAAAATCTCCGAATTGATTTTTTAATCCTTCCCGGTGGATGGTCCCTGTAAGCTCCCTGTTGGCCAGTTGGTGTGCCTCGGCATACTTTCCATCTGCCAGGAATTCACGGACCTCCGGAAGGAATTTGTAAGCTCCGGGCCTGTTCCCGCCCCTGTACTCAGGATGGGAACCCGGTCCACCAGACCAGAGTGATTTTTCTGTGATCTGTATCCTCTCTTCCGGAACCGATCCGAAGATCATGGCTCCCAGCTCCCCGTTACCGATGGGCAGGGCTTCGGTCATCCAGTCCTTTGCAGGTTTATCATACCATAACCTGTATTTTGACTCAGGTGATCCCTGGTTGCATGCAAAACCCAGGGTAAGCAGCATGACTAAGATCAGTGCACTTTTTAGTGATTTGTTCATCATGACTCGTTGAATGAATTTTTATTTCTGATTATTTCCCCGATTACCTGGTTATAATTCCAATCTCAGCAAAGCCAACACGTTTTTCATCATTTACCGTTTTTAATACTGTAATTTTCAGATATCTTCCCCTTTTCTCCGGGAATGAGATCTGTTGCCATACCGGGCTGTTCAGCATATTCGGTAATTCGCCGGCAACCACCGGATCACCCCAGTCCTTCCCGTTCTCACTTACATAACATTCCCCTTTTTCGATAATACCGGATGCCCTTCGGCTCTGGTCAGGCAGATAACTGATACCAGTTACCAGGTAAGAGTTCCCCAGGTCCACCACAGTCTCTGCAGGAAATTCCTCCACTGAATAGATCCAGCTGGTAGATGGATTGTCATCGATCGCCCTGGAACTTATTTCAGGATCGTCACGGGGTGACAGGACAGACCATATGGTTTTTGCCACATCGAACTCCATCGTGCTGACCGGGCTCTTCAGTCCTGATGCTTCATCCATGGCTACAGCCTTGATAATCAGTTTACCGGAGACTGAAAAGGATTCGTTATAAAGGGTGGAAGCAGGTCCCGGGCCAGAGCCATCAACAGTGTAGAATATCTTTAACTCCGGATCGGCAGCCGCCAGGGATACCATCCCTTGCTTATCCCTGGATATATGGGGCTCCGTTAGAACTTTGGGTGCATTGTACACCTCCAGGTTGGATATCAACGGGCATGCTTTTGCCTGTTTAATATCCAGCCTGATCATCGAAGCCCTGGTGGTGGGCAACCTCAGGATACGTTTGTACCCAATGGTGGTTGCTGAAGCAATCTCTTTCCATTCCCCTCCAACATACGCATTCAGGGTGAACTCCTTCACTCGTTGTCCCAGCCGGATATATTCCTGGACAAGGAACCTGTTGAACATTACCTCTTCTCCAAGGTCGATGGTCAGGGATGCTGAGGTGATCCCGTCATCGGTGGACCAGTAAGTTTCCTTCCTGTCATCCAGTACATTTCGGGCGGCAAATTTCCTGCTGTTGCCCCTGGTATTAGAAGCTTCCGCTTTTTTCTTCAAGACAAGATTTTGTTCGAAATCCTTTTTCAGTGTCGCAGCAAGCTTCATTACCTGTTCAACATCCAGCTCATGAATGAGCCCCCTGTTATCCACAGGAAAATTCAGCAAGAGGTTGCCATTCCGGCCTACGGAATGATAATAGATATCCAGCAAATGAGGCAATGAATGCACCTTATGATCTTCGTAGGGATGATAATACCATCCCGGACGAATGGATACATCGATCTCGGTCGGTACCCAGTGGGTTCCGTCCTCATGACCTGAGGTCAATTGCTTGTAGAAGGGTGATCCGGGCCAGAATTCATCTCTCCTGAGCGGGCACCAGTTGGTCTCACCGGTCCATCCCGACTCATTGCCGCACCACCGGGCATCAGGCCCAGCATCACTGAAAATGATAATATCTGGCTGAAGATCCTTTACCTGCTTCAGGGTAACGGGCCAGTCATAATAGATCTTCCGGTCCACTTTGCGATCTTCATTGGCTCCTCCGTAATAACCCGTTCCTCCATTGGCACCATCAATCCAGAACTCAAATACCTCACCATACTGTGTCAGCAATTCATTTACCTGGTTCCGGTAATAGGTGATGTATTCTGCGGACCCGTAATCTGCATGATTCCTGTCCCACGGAGAGAGGTATAAACCCATTTTAAGGCCATACTCACTGCAGGCATCGGCCAGTTCCCGGACGACATCACCCTGCCCGTTCTTCCAGGGTGAATTCTTCACCGAGTGCTCCGTATACTTTGATGGCCAGAGACAGAAACCGTCATGATGTTTTGCCGTCAGAATAATGCCCTTCATGCCTGCCTCAGCAGCCACACGGACCCACTGTCTGCAATCCAGCTCCGTGGGATTAAATAGTCCGGGAGATTCGCTGCCAAACCCCCATTCCAGGTTCGTGAAGGTATTCATATTGAAATGAACGAACATATAAAACTCCATCTCATGCCAGTTCATCTGGCTTTCCGATGGCAGAGGGACAACGGGTTCAGGTTCAGGGATCTGTGAACAGGAGCAAAGAATGCTTAGCAGGGAAATAAAAAATAGTGTGCTTTTCATGGGTGCTATTCTAGAGGTTTAAGATCCTGATTCAGGGTCAATACTTCACCAGCTTTCAATTGTACCGTTCTGGTTAAATCCCTGTAAATAAGTAACTGCTCCGTATCTGAAGTTGATTCAAGGGTGACCTCTACCAGTTCTCCCCGGCTCCATTTCTCCCCCACTTCAATGCCTCCTCTTGCACACAGGCCATCTACTTCTCCATCTGTCCATTCAGCAGGAATGGCAGGGAGCAGCCTGATCCTTGTTCCATCTGATTGCAGTAACATTTCGGCAATACCGGCTGTACCTCCGAAATTCCCATCGATCTGGAAGGGTGGATGCGTATCGAACAGATTGCTGAGGGTCGATTTTTTCATTAGGGCCTGCAGGTGTTCCCAGGCTGTTTCACCATCCTGCAAGCGTGCAAAGAAATTGATAATCCAGGCCCTGCTCCAACCGGTGTGACCTCCCCCTGAAGAGAGGCGCTTTTCTATGGTCTTTCGGGCAGCCGCAAACAGGTCCGGCGTTTCAGGGGCAACCTGGAATAAGGGATACAAACCCAGCAAATGGGACATATGCCGGTGACCGGGTTCTGCTTCCTCATAATCTTTGATCCATTCCTGTATGGTGCCGTCATCACCTATCCGGATGGGGGGAAATCGTTTAAGTGCCTCTTTGATCTCAATCCCAAGCGATTGATCCCGGTCAAGCACAGAAATGGCAATTAGAAAGTTATTGAAAAGGCCGGTCAGTATCTGGATATCATTCGTTGCAGAATAGGTAAGCGTTGCCCTCCTTCCATCGGCCATTTTAAAGCTATTCTCAGGCGAATGAGAAGGATTGCTGACCAGGTATCCATCCGGACCATCACATAGATAATCAAGACCGAACAGTACGGATCCCTTAAGTATGGGATAGATCTTTTCAAGATAGGCTGTGTCCATGGTAAATTCAAAATGCCGGAACAGGGGGAATGTCATCCATGGTCCATCCATCGGTGTAAGTCCCCATGGCCCATCCATAACACCCGTACGTCCGAACGGATCTGTTAAATGGTGGAATGTCCAGCCCCGGGTCCCGTACATTTCTTCGGCTGTCCGGCTTCCGGGCCCGGTAAGTCGGTCCATAAATCCCGCCAGAGGTAAAACGGTTTCCGGCAGGTTCGTTACATTGGCCGGCCAGTAGTTCATCTGCAGATTAATATTTGTATGAAAATCAGCATTCCACGGAGCTTTGAAAAGATGGTTCCAAATCCCCTGGAGATTGGCGGGCAATATTCCGGGGAACCTGGAACTTCCCATGAGTAAATATCTTCCGTATTGAAAATATGTGGCATAGAGGTCCGGATCTTTTTCACCTGCCTTCACTGCTTCCAGCCTCTGATCTGTAGGCAGGTCTGATAACTCACTCCTGCCTAAATCCAGCCTGACCCTGTTAAACATGGCGGCATGGTTCCAGGCGTGGGTCGATCTCAGTTCTTCATAAGACTTTCCTTCTGCCTCCTTAAGAATGGATTTACAGCTCTCTTTTGGGTTGATGGACCGGTCGAAGTTAAGTTTCTCAAGGTTATAATCAGTGACTGCAGTATAGATGAGGGTCAATTCAGTAGCCCCTTCTACTCTAATGGTACTTTCAGCAGGAATCAGCTTTCCTCCCCTGTTCAGGATCTTAAGTATGGCAGCGAATTTCATATGCTCACCCCCCGGGCCGGAGCGTACATCAGGCATATCAACGATCTGCCCCTCCATAACCAATTCATCACCTCCCTCAATATGCACCTGTGCATCCCTGTCACGCGCCAAATTAATGGAAAGATCAAGTGCAGCCTTTCGGTCAGCAACTATGTGAATGACTATAACATTATCCGGGGAAGAGGAGAAGATCTCCTCTGTAAATTTCACTTCACCCAGATGGTAAGAAACCGAGGCGATTCCCGTTTCAAGTAAGAGATCCCTGGTATACCCGTGATATTCCGAGATGCTGTCACGTGAGATAAGGATATTTCCTGCAGATTCATAGGATCTGATCCGGGGTGGAGTACCAAGGAAATATTCAGCAACCAGTTTCTGGGCTTCCAGGTTTTCGTCCCCGAACAGAAGCCGGCGAAGCTGTCCAAGTTGTGGCAAAGCTTCAGGATTGTTATTATTGATGGGTTGGCCGGCCCAGAGACTCTCCTCGTTGAGCTGGATCATTTCCTGGTATGGATTTCCAAAAACCATCGCCCCTAAGCGGCCATTTCCCACAGGAAGGGCTTCATACCAATCTGATGCTGGATTTTCATACCATAATTTCACTTCTGGCTGCTGCATATCAACAGATGGTCCACTGCATGAGGAGATGAGGAGTCCCGGTACAAGGATAGTTTGAAATAAAATTGTGGTGCGTTTCATCGTCTGTTTATTAGAAAATTTAATATTGGATTAATCCTGGGCCCCTGACTGACAGCTGAAAATCTCCTCCAGCTGCGGCCATTTGTCCATATCCTCATTGGTCTGTTTTTCCCCGGGAGTGCTGCGTCCGTCATAGATGATCTTTTTCAGGGCGGATCTCAATTCTTGTACCTTCTCAGGGTAAATTTCGTAAAGATTCTGCTGCTCTCCAATATCCTCTTTCAGGTTAAAAAGCTGTATGGGAGGGTAATCTTGCATCTTTTCCAGGTCCCGATCCCTGGGATAACTCCATCCGGCTGAACCCGGACAGAGGCATAGCTTCCACTCCCCGTTGCGAATGGCAAACCTTCCGGATATGGAATGATGTATGGTATGATCTCTTAAATATTTATCCGAATGGGGGTCATTAAAAAGGGTCAGCATGCTGTAGCTGTCCTCCCCGGAATGATCAGGCAGATCGAAACCTGAGATATCGGCACAGGTGGCCATCAGGTCGGTGGTGCAGATGGTCCTGTCCGACCGGGTACCGGGCTCTATCCTGTCCGGCCATTTTACGATGAATGGTACCCTGTGCCCTCCCTCGTAAATATCGGCTTTATGTCCCCTGAACAGATAACTCGGGTTATGTCCTTTCTCCATCATCACATCAAAATTGGCCATCGAAGAGCAGCCGTTATCGGCAGTGAATATTACAATCGTATGATCCTCAATGCCTGAAACTTGTATACTTTCCAGCAGCTTCCCCATGTAATCATCGATCATCATTACAAAATCGGCATACGGGTTGATCCCGCTTTTCCCCTGCCACTCATCTGTTGGCAGTATAGGTGTATGGGGAGAGGGCAAAGCCAGGTAGAGGAAAAAAGGATCTTCTTTATTCGATTGCGCTGTTACAAGATCGATTGCCCTACGGAAAAAGTTGGGCGTAACATCCTCCATCTCAAAATCGGGAGCCACAAGCCCCTTTCTATAAAACGTATAGCCTCCCACACCCGGGGTAACACTGTCAGGAATGGCTGTGGGCTGCCTGTTCTCCACATAGACATAGGGAGGCATATCCAGCGATGCACAATGTCCGTAACTGTAATCAAAGCCCGCATCATTGGGGGAATATGTGAGGGGCTTTGAGAAATCCACTTCGCCGGCCTCATCCCTGGCCCAGCCCCAGCCCAGATGCCATTTCCCGATAAACGCCGTATGATATCCCTGTTTCTGAAGCATGGAAGCTACCGTTTCCCTCTCTCCATCAATCAATGCACGTGAGTACCCGCCCAGTACACCACGTTTTAAGGTGGAACGCCAGTTGTACCGGCCCGTAAGAATACCATACCGGGTTGGGGTACATACTGCAGATGTTGTATGAGCATCCGTAAAGGCCATGCCTTCCGCCACCAGCCTGTCCAGGTGAGGAGTTCTGATTTGGCCTTCCGGATTCAAGGCTGCAATATCACCATAACCCATATCATCGGCAAGTACATAGATGATATTGGGAAGCCGGTTTTGCTGCCTGCATGAAATGCCGGCCAACATCAAAACAAGCAACCCTGTCAGAATAAAGATACTTTTCTTCATATCACTGTTTTATGGTTTCAACAAGCTCTTTATTAACCAATTAATCAGTTCCGATCTCCGGGAATTCTTCCATAAATTCCAGATCAATGATGGTTGATATCGGATCAAGTTGTATCTCTTTCGGAACCATCACCTTCAGATGAGCACCATCACATCGAAAACCAACACTCTTGCCCGAAGAGAGTAATTTCGCATTCACCGGGGTCGATTTTAAATTTTCAATAATTACTTCATTTCCCTGGATCATGTTCTCTTCATAAAGGTGCAGATAAATATGATGCGGTTTGGAAGTTGCTCTTCCAAATGGAGTGCTCTGCAGGTTACTATTCCCGCATTCATAGAGAGCTTCTCCATGCGTTTTAAGCCACTCCCCTGTATTTTCCATGATACCGATGGCCTCATCATCAAAACTCCCCCGGGCATCTAAAGGAAAGTTCATTAACAAATTCCCGTTTTTTGAAACACAGTCAATTAACATCCGGATGATCTCCTTCGGTTGCATATATGGGGTTTTTGTGTGGAGCCAACCTTTGTTTGCACGGTAGCACGTTTCCCAAGGCCGGTCTAAAGCACTATCTGGAACATGGTTCTCGGGAGTAATAAAATCTGCACGTTCCAAATCGCCCCACCGGTCATTAATAATGCAATGGGGCTGCTTTTCCCTCAAAAGATTCCAGAGCCTGTCAGATGCCCACTTTTCAGGAATGTGATGTCTCCAGCCATCAATCCATAATAGATCAATCTGACCGTAATCTGTCAGCAATTCCTCTGCCTGGCCCAGGTAAAAATCAATGAAGTCCGGCCACAGAAGATTTCCCTCATCCACACCCAGGCCTCCCCGCTCATTATTGAGTTCCGGTGATGCTTTTGGTTTACCCCGGTATGCTGTTCTGCTCCAGTCCCATGCAGAAAAATAGAATCCGACTTTGATATGCTCTGCCCTTAATGCAGCGCACAGAGGTCTTAATAAATCCTGACCGTAATACGCTTTGATATTAAAATCGGTCCATTGGGAGTCCCACATCGAAAAGCCCGCGTGATGCTTCGTCGTAAATACAATATATTTCACACCAAGAGACTTGATATGTTTTGCTATTTGCGGAGCATCAAATTCAACGGGTTTAAAACTTTGAGCAAGCTGGTAGTATTTTTCCCATGTGATGTTTTCCCATGCAATCTCCCATCCGTCATTCCCTAACTCAGCAACTGCCGCCGGAGACCAGCATAAGAACATACCAAAGCGTGCATCTGTCCACCATTTTATTCTCCCGCTTTCATCTGAATGATTCTGTGAAAAACAAGTTGCAAGTGTCAATTGCAACAAACAAAAAATATTAAACAGAGTTAAGAATACCGCTTTTCTCATTTCAATCGGTTCGGTTTAGTGCCGGTTCACATAAAAATACCTGATTCTGCATGCATGGCCAATACTTCCCGGATCTTTTTCCCTGGCAAGTCTGATCTCCAGTTTATGACCCCCGTTATCCAGTCCCGTTGCAAGGGTGTAATACCAGGGTAAATGCAAACTTTTACTCCAACGGGTAAAAAGGTTCAATGTTTGCCAGATCCCTTTGTCAATACGGTATTCAACAACGCCTGCATCTTGTCCGGCAGCCACTGCTATACCAACAGCCTTCCCTTCGAATTTTAATTGCAAAACAGTTCCAGGAGTTTCCGTGATCAGCATCGGAACATTCACAAAGTTTGGACGTGTACCGGTACCATCGTCAGGATTCCATGAGGGATCAATAAACCACCCTTTTGAAGGTTTAATTGTTGAGGCCTCTATTAAATAACCCTGATCATAGCATTGGGGATCCAGTTTGTCTGGCAAGGCATGGGGTGTGATTTGTTCATCGCCTGAAAACTGGATTGAAAATGCAAGCTCCAGAAACTGTATCATGGAAGAGGAATAGATCCCCTGTCCGAACGGAGAGGGATGCAGGTTCTTGAAATCATCTTCCCAGTTGAACTCTCCATGATCGATCCTGTCGGTAACTTCTTCTGCAAGATTGATTGCAGGAATGTTATAATGAGCAGCTACTTTTTCATGATTTTGAATCACTTCAGGGATTTCCCCATTGCGGAAAACATTCATTTTTCCGGGATCAACAAAGTGCATGTTGACAATGTCAACGGAAGGATTTGATTTTCTTAAATGACGAACAATGCCTTCCATCCCTCTTATCTGTTCCAGGGTAGTTCTACTGTTCGATCCGTCATTGACCGCAGCCTCTTCAAACAATAAATCGATTGAACCTTTGGACAATACATCACGTTCCAGCCGAAATGCTCCCGGAGTAGTTCCCATGGAAGGGATCCCTGCCGGGATAAAATCAAATTCAGTTTCAGGGAACCGTTTTTCAAGATAGAGACAAATGCTGTCCCTCCATCCGGAATTGTATGTAATTGAACCACCGAGAAAGGCAACACGTCCTTTTTTCTCCTGTTCAAATTTAAGGATACAATTTTTCAAACCGCCGCGCAATTGATGATAATCTGAAAAGTTCAATGGGATTGGCTGAGAATGGTATTTGATGAAATCGGCTACCTTCTGCGGAGTTTCAATGACGAAATGGTGCCCTTCCAGATTTTGTTTTCCACGTGTGCAGGGAACAATGGTAGCGATCCCTCCCATTCTTAAATAACGATTGATCAGAATGAATGAATTTTCTTCAGGCGGAACAATTCTGTCTTCAAGGCTGATCATGTGCAACACCGGGATTTTCTCTGCGGCCAGCAACTCAAGTCCATCAATTGGATTGTTCAGATATGCTTTGGCTTCATCATCAGATTCAAAGCCATATTCAGCTTTTAATTTTTCCCAGGTCTCGGGATTTCCCCTGAATGTTCCGAAACCCGCCGGCCAGCTTTTAAAGTCGCATACCGGGGCCTCGGCATAGATGCAATTGACCTTTTCAGGATTCTTTTTGGCCCAGTTATAAACAAATAATCCGCCCCTGCTCACACCTGCCAGTGCAACTTTCTTATTTAACCTGTAGTTCCCTGTCAGGTGTTTATGGAACAGGTCCCAGATGGCTACCGCATCCGGACTCCCAAACATATTATCCGTATTGATATAAGCTATATGGAACCCCCCGGATACCAGGATACTGTCAGCTTCTGTATGCCAGTCTGGGAATCGCGCACGCCACACCCACGGATTACCAGGCAATGGTTCGGGGGGAATGATCAGTCTGGCATTTCTTTGTTTAAACGTAAAATCGCAACGCGTAAAGCCTTTCCATACTGATTCAATTACTGAATCTGCAGAAATGTCTGAGTCAGATCTTTGTGCATTTAAAACCGTAACTGTGAAAATGCCTGACAAGAGTAGACAGATGATAGAAATTCGATGCGCCATATCGATCTGAGTATAAGGTCCATAAAAGTTATCATGCACTACGATGTTATACAATATTTAAAGATAAGGATATAACCGCTGGCAAATCAACCTGCGTTTGACAAAATTCTCAATATCTTATTTGACTAAAATAACTGATTATTCTTTGATTTGGACAGAAGTGAAAGAAATAAACAGGATGAATTAAAAAAAAAATTGGATATTTAAACAGACCAAAAAATAACTAAAGAATATGAAGATGAACAATAGAATGTTTGGTTTTCTGATTCTTTGTCAACGGCAAGGGAGATGTCCTGAGATGAATGCGACAGAGTCATCCGCAATGGAGATTATGATGAAACACCGATTTGCTGAATTGTGGATTATACTGCTTGCCGGTGTGATCTCCTGTACTGGTCTTACGACCGGCAAAGATCAGGACGTTCCCTTCCGGGAGGCTCTTGAAGCAGCAGCCGTGATTCAATCTCCAATGGCTGCTGAGATTCCGGGATCGATGATCCTCGGCAACGGCGATCTCAACGGAATCTTGTGGATCAAGAAAGGGCGATTGCGTTTTTCAATCACCAAGAACGATGCCTGTGATGGGCGGCACGTAACGGCCAACGATCCTGATATGTGTACAATCGATGTAAAGAACCGCAAGTGGAACGTGCCGCCAGGTGCTGGATTTCCGCCTTCGTGGTCGACGCCTTACCCCACTCCACTGATTTGCGGGTATGTCGATTTTTCTGGCGATGAGGCCGCAAATCCGGCAATCCCTTTTCAAAGCAGGCTTGATCTCACCCGTGCCGTTGGAACGGTAACGAATGCCAGGGGCATGAAGGTGATCAGCCGCGTGCTGGCAGATCGAAATGTGGTGCTTTTCGAATCAGAAGGATCAGTAGTGCTGCATCCATCTGCGAACCGTTTCATTCCAGCTAACAAGGATAATAAATGGTCCCAGCCAGCCGATGAATCCGATAACGGTATGCCCAGCTCCCTACCTGAACCCAAACGCGGGGATCGTGGTGGCACGCAGTGGGTCCTGACTACAGTTCCTGGGGATGTTGATTGGGCAGGCATGACATTCGCCATGGCCATTGCCAGTGAAGGTAAACATCATGCAGTATCCGTTGTTACTTCGTTTGAATCTGAAAATCCGGTGGATGCAGCAGTGAAACTTGCAGATGAGACACTTGCGGAAGATAGGATCTTACAGATCTCTGCACACGAAAAGGCCTGGAGAAAATTCTGGTCCAAATCGGGCATCTCTCTGGACGATCCCTATCTGGAATCTGTATGGTACCGCAACCTCTATTTCCTGAGTTGTTTCAGTAAGCCGGGTGTTCCGCCGGTAGGACTATTCCTGGGTTGCTCAACCGAGGTTATGCCATGGCATGGTGTTGCCACCACCGATTACAATTTCGAGCAATGTTTCTGGGGTTCGTATGTCACCAACCACTGCGAGTTGGCCGAACCTTACAACCGCTTCATGGTTGACTACCTTCCACGTGGCCAGTGGTTTGCCAAAGAGACTTACGGGATCAACGGGGCCTTTTATCCCGTTAATCACTTCAATCATCAAATCAACGACCCGGCAGCCTGCAAGTCAAAGAACCGGCATATGAATTTCATCTTTCCATATACCTATGTTGCGGGAGCGAACGGTTGGCAGGCACACAACGTTTGGCTCGCATACCTTTATCATCCAGAACGGGATTTTCTGAAATCAGATGCCTATCCAATCGTCAGGGAAATGGCTGTCTTCTATTCTGACTTTCTGGAACAGTGTGCGCGTACGCCGGAAGGCAAGGCTATTTATGGACCGAGTTACAGCCCTGAACACCGCAGTTTCGGTGTCAATGATACGCCCTGCGATATCGCCTTTACAAGATTTACATTCAAATCCGCCATCCATGGTGCAGAGACCCTTGGCTGCGATGAAGAGTTGGTAAAAGAGTGGAAAGCTGCTCTGGAAATTGTTCCTGATTACCCGCTGGTCCCCGACAGTAATCCGCCAATTGTATCCGACATTCAGGGGGGGGCAAAAGATCACCTATAATGTTGCCGTACCCGCTTTACCTGTTTTCCCGGCTGGCGAGGTCAATTGGTGGTCTTCGGAAGCCGAGAAGAAACTTTTTGCAAATACCATTGAGACGCTCTCATGGACCGGTTACAATTCGACGATGATTCTCGCAGGCGCCCGCGCGCGCCTCAGTATGCCGGAAACTTACAAATGGATCACCGATATCTTTAAAGAGCGCCAGATGCCCAATGGTTTCTTTATGATGCTTGGTGGAGGTTTCGGTCATGACTATCGCGGTAATTACTCCGAACAAGTAGCTGCAACCGGGATCGTCAGTGAGATGTTGATGCAAAGTGTTGGAGGGATCGTACGCTTCTTCCCGGCCTGGCCCAACGATAAAGACGCTCGCTTCGACCGTCTGCTGGCCGAAGGTGGTTACGAAGTATCAGCAGTGCAACAGGACGGCATGGTTAAGAATATCCGCATAAAGGCAAATTTTACGGGAGATTTCCGATTCCTCTCCCCATGGCCGCAAACTGAGGTCAGGGTCAACGGCAAACCTGCTAATATGCAAACCGAAATGAACGGTATTTTCACGCTTCCCTTGACTCCCGGCGATGTTGCCGAACTCGTTTCCGGAATGCCAATGACCGATTGATAATAATGGAAACCGTCCTTTTTCAGGAAATCGGGGAATAGGTGCTGCTCAATCTTTCAATGAATCAGCAAAAATATCTTCACATTCATATTTTTAGATCGGGAGGAAGAAAACTTAGATATGTTTATTATATTCGAAACCTTATATAAGGCAAACCTGCATTGAACAAAATTCTCAATATCTTATTGCTAAAATAACTGATTAAATTTTATGAATTCAAAAGAGAGGGTTTTAGCAGCTTTTGAACAACAGGAACTTGATCGGGTTCCAAGGTGGTGTGGAGCTTCTCCTGAATTCTGGGAAAAGGCCAAGAACGAATTACACCTGGATGATGAAGGATTGCGGATAAGATTTGGGGATGACTTCAGACGTGTGGTTGCCGGTTATGAAGATGATAACCTGACCTCAGCCACCGGGGGCTATATATCGCCTTTCGGCATTGAAAGAGAGGGTATAGGATACGGGCAGCCAACACACAATCCGCTGGCGAAAGGTTCCCTGAAGGATATACATGAATACCCCTGGCCAGATCCCAAAAAAGTGAATATCACAAATTTACGGAAAGATGCAGAGGAACATTATGAGAATTATGCCATTCTTGGGGGTGACTGGTCCCCTTTCTGGCATGACATGATAGATCTGTTCGGGATGGAGGCCCTGTTCATTAAAATGTACATGGAACCGGAAATTGTAAAAGTTGCATTCGATTATGTGGCAGATTACTATTTTTCAGTGAATCAGCGTATTTTTTCTGAAGCTGCCGATCTGATCGATATTTTTTTTATCGGCAATGATTTCGGCAGTCAATCGGGCTCCCTCATGGATGAGGATTTATTCCGGCAATACATCTTCTCCGATCTTAAAAGACTTGTCGATCTGGGACATGATTATCAACTCAAGGTCATGCTTCATTGCTGCGGTGGCTTCAGAGAACTTATTCCTGCTATGATCGAGATCGGGCTGGATGGTCTGCACGCTATACAGCCCTCCAGCACCGGCATGAATCTAAGGGAGCTCAAATCCGATTTTGGCAAAAAGATACTTTTTAACGGATGCATAGACTCCCAAAGTGTTTTAATTGAAGGAACCCCGGATTTTGTTCGGAGTAAGACCATCGAAACGATTGAGATCATGAAGCCAGGGGGTGGATTCGTAGCAGGGGCAAGCCACGATTATATTCTGGAAGAAACCCCGGTTGTTAATATTCTTACAATGTTTGATGCGATACAAGAAAGTGGAAAATATCAATAATGAATAATTATGGAAAGAACTCGAAAATGTCTGATGAAATTAGAACGAATGAACAAGACTTTGCATCATGAAGAACCCGATCGGGTCCCGATAAGCGATTTCTTCTGGGGGAATTTCATAAAACGGTGGAAAAGTGACCTGAACCTTTCAGAGGATGCAAACCCTTATGATTATTATGACCTCGATTGGATTGTGACACTCCCGAATATGGATCCGAAAATTCAGTCCTTTGAAACGCTTAAAGAAGATGAAACAGAGGTGGTAGTTAAGACAGGTTTCAGGACTACTATGCGGAAGAAATTCGATTTTCCCATGCCCGAATTTATTGCCTGGGATACCGATACAATTGAAAAATTAGAAGCATTTGAATTTGACGATCCTTATGACAGGAGGCGCTATTTTGAAGCCGGTGACAACCAGATTGCAGGCGTTGGCGATGGTTTTGAACGAAACTCACCCCCCTGGACAGAAACAGTGGAGAAGCTGCATAAAGATTTTCCCGTATATGGAAGCATTATCGAAAGTTCCGAATGCTTAACACGTTTAGTCGGACAGGAGAATGCCCTCTTATGGATGGGTATGTACCCGGAACGGATGGGAGAATCCATTAACAGGATAGGCCAGTTTTACCTCGACTGTACAAAAGCTCAAATTGAAGCTGCAGACGGGCTTCTGGATGGGATGGTCATCTGGGGTGATGTTGCCTACAGCAAAACCATGTTTTTTGACCCCGAATATTGGCGGGCTTATTTCAAACCCTGGGTGAAAGCTATGATTGACGTATGCCACCAGCATGGATTGCCGGTCATTTACCATGGGTGTGGAAATGTACATTTGATTTTCGAAGATTTTATTGAAATAGGCGTTGATTCTTATAATCCGCTTGAAGCTAAAGCCAATATGGATGCTGTTGAACTAAAACGTCAATTTGGAAACCAGATCGGTTTTTGCGGGAATAGTAATATTCAGGTTTGGGAAACCGGTGATAAAGAGTTGATCCGCCATGAAGTATTGAGGAAATTAAATGCAGCCAAAGGAGGAGGGTATATATTTCAATCTGACCATTCCGTCAGCAGCGGTGTATCAGGAGACACATATGACTATATTGTCAACCTGGTACGGCAATACGGGAATTATCCTCTTCAACTTGAAGAATACGATTTAAAAATCTAACGAAAGGAAGAATATATCAATTGGTTAAAAAAATTTAAACTAATGAAACGCTTTGGCATGGTAATCGGTATTAAACCGGACAGAATTGAAGAATACAAGGAACTGCATGCAGCAGTATGGCCTGATGTTTTAAAGATAATTAGTGAGTGCAATATCAGGAACTACTCTATTTATCTAAAAGATAATTACCTGTTCAGTTATTTTGAATATACAGGAACAGATTTTAATGCCGATATGGAAAAGATGGCAGCAGCCCCAGTAACACAAAAATGGTGGGCTGCTTGCAAGCCCTGTCAGTCTCCCCTCGAAAGCAGGAATGAAGGAGAGTGGTGGGCAGATATGGAAGAGATATTCTATTATGATTGAATAAGATAATTTAAACTACTTACAAATGATTGTACCGAATCCGAATCCAATACTGGGAGTGACCGTCCATACCTTCGGAGGCATTTCTGCTTCTACCTGTTATGTTCCATTCGAGAAAGTAAAACAATGGTCATGGGAGACATATTGGCTGGTCTTTTCATTATTCGCCTGGCTTATCACACCTTTTATCGTTGGATTCATAACAGTTCCCGACCTTCTGGCGGTATTGAGTGAGGCACCTTCTCATGTCAAATGGACGGCCTTTCTGCTGGGGGCTGCCTATGGTTTTGGAGGTATGTCATTCGGATTTGCCATCAAGCATATCGGTTATTCGCTTACCTATACCATTGCGATCGGCATTTCTGCAGTACTGGGAACCATTGTCCCTTTGATGTTAAATGGCACCCTGATCGAACAATTTCAAAAACCCGGCGGAATGATCCTGCTGGCTGGTATGGTGATCGCCCTTGCTGGAGTGGCTGGTTGCGGATGGGCAGGATTCAAAAAGGAGAATGACCTGAAAAAAGATAGTTCTTCTGCAACAGGCCCGAGTTTTAAAATGAGCAAAGGCCTTCCTCTTGTTATATTTGCCGGATTATTGTCCGCTGTATTTGGTATATCACTTGAGGTTGGTCAGCCTATTGCTGATATTGCTGCCAGTCACGGTGCCGGGCATTTCGAGGGGAATGCCAAGCTCATTCTGTCCACTTCAGGTTGTGTGGTCACAAATCTGATCTGGTTTGTTATACTTGGCATTAGAAGGGGCACATTACGGGAATTGACATTCAACAATGGCCTTCCCAGGAGAAAAACTTTAATGAACTATCTGCTCGCCATTGGAAGTGGATGTCTGTGGTATATGCAATTTTTCTTTTATGGCCTTGGCCACGTCAGAATGGGTGTATTTCAGTTTGCCAGCTGGGTCATCCATATGTCCATGCTTATATTCTTCAGTTTTATTGTTGGTATAATTTTAAAAGAGTGGCGAAAGGTTACAAATAAGACATACGCAGTTCTGGTCATAGCACTGGTCGTACTCATATCATCATTCGTGATTATGACCTGGGGAAGTATAAAAGGCCAGGAATCTGCAACGGCATCCACTGAAATAAGTACCCCTTCATCTTAAGTTCAACAGTGAATCCTTAGAAAAAAGTGTCCGGCCAGGGAACAGGTTCTCCATCTGCTTTCTTTATGGGCATCTGGGCATGCTGTTCTTTCAGGTAGTCAGTCAGTTTCCTTGCAAGATTGGCAGCCATATCCCTGTGTTCTTCAATAAGATTATTTTGTTCACCTGTATCCTCTTTTACATTGTACAGATAGAACTCTTCACCGGTATGGGTATATATCAGCTTCCAGTCACCCATTCGAATAGCACTTCCCGGTCCGTAACCATCATAATTTCGCGACCAGAAGTTTGGGAAATGCCATATCATTGTCTTCTCCTTTTCAGGTTTTTGACCCTTGAGCATTCCGGCAAAACTAACGCCATCTATCTTTTGAGGGGTGTTATATTCTTTGATACCTGCAAGTTCCAGTATGGTTGGGAAGAAGTCTTCGATAATAACAAATTCATCGCAAACAGAGCCTGGTTCTGTCACGCCGGGCTGGTAAACGATCATCGGCTCGCGGATACCGCCTTCCCACAATGAGCCCTTGCCATAGCGGAGAGGAAGATTGTGGGTCTCGGGTGTTCCCCCGCGACCGTGATTCGTCAGGCCTCCATTGTCCGACATAAATAAGATTATTGTATTATCAATCAACCCATTTTCTTTGACAAAGTCCATCAGGTCACCGAGGCTTTTATCCATTCCTTCAACCAATGCCGCATACATCGCTTCCGTTGGATCATATCCCGCATCATGATATTTCCGGATAAACCGCTGGTCTTCCGCATAGGGAACATGCACGGCATAATGAGCCATGTAGAGAAAAAATGGCTGATCCCTGTCAAGCGCAATCTGCATGGCATCTTTCGCCTCAAGAGTGATTGCCTCGGTAAGAAAGATATCTTTACCATGGTATTTTTCCAAACCGGGAACATCCCATATCCTGTCGGCATTTCGCCAGGCCGCACTGAAATTCTGTGTGCCGAGGTAGCTTCCCGGCCCGCCAATCATATTTCCCGCAATATTTACATCGAAACCAATATTTTCAGGATTGGCTGCAGGTGTATCCTGGGCACCAAAATGTGCTTTGCCCGCATGTATGGTAAAGTATCCGTTTCCCCGTAAAATGTCAGGGAGGGCTTTTGCATAAACAGTTCTTTCAATTCCTTCTTCAGGCGACATTCCGTTAACATTCCATTCCGGAGCATCCAGCTTATCATTCCTGCCATCGTTTGAAGCATTCTTTCGAAGGGTCCAGCTGGTAACTTGATGGTTTGCCGCATTCATTCCTGTCATAAGGCTTATACGAGTAGGCGAACAAACCGGGCAGGCATATGCACCGGTAAACTTCATCCCATCTGCGGCAAGCCTCTCCATATTTGGTGTATGGAAGTTTTTATTAACCGGCGTTTCTTCCTTCCAGAATGGTACCGAAGTATCCTGCCAGCCCATGTCATCGACCAGGAAAAGGATGATATTGGGCTTTGAAGATGGGATTTCCCTGCATGAAGATTGCAAAAAGCCCAATAATACTAATAACAGAACCTGTATTAAGTGTATCTTTTTCATGGTTTGAAAATTTCATAATTATTACTTTGAATCATTGGTAGCCGAGGCTGGTGTTTCTCCATATTCCTTCTATCTTTAACTTGTGTTGAACATAAACACCGATACAATGAAAATCATAGCTCTTATCTTGATACTTGTACTTCACAATTCCACCCATGGGAATATATCAAAAAATGACAATAGCAAAGATAGGTTAGTTTTAACTAATCAAACAATCGACACATCAACGCTGAATAGGTTAATAGCAAATGAAGATATCAGAGCACCCATGTTGGAGGATGGCGATCATATTTTTTACAACTTCTTGCTAAACAATATCGAAAAACAACGTTATGACCGTGATCTGGCAGTAAACAAAGCTTTAAAATCAAAAAAGGCATTATTAAAACGACAAAAATATCTTCGTGCTAATTTTGTTAAGTTGCTTGGCGAATTTCCCGAGAAGACTCCTTTAAACCCTATTGTTATTGGTAAAGTTGATATGGGCGACTATGTTATTGAAAAAATAGCTTTCGAAAGCAGACCGAATTATCATATAACAGCCAATCTCTATCTACCCAAAAACATAGAGCGACCCTTGCCAGCTGTTTATATCCCCTGTGGACATACGTCAAATGGAAAAGGATTCGAGGATTATAGAAAAGCAGCTGCACTATACGCTGTTAACGGTTTTGTAACTTTGATTGCCGATCCCATCGCTCAGGGTGAACGTTACCAGTTTCTTGACGAAAATGGAAAACCCCTTTTGAGAGGTTCTACCACCACACATGCATTGCTTGATGGTCCAGCCATGCTTAATGGCTCTGATGTACTTGTCTACGAGCTGTTTGACAATATCAGATGTATCGATTATCTGGAAAGCCGGCCTCAGGTTGATAAAACAAAAATAGGTGTGTCGGGCAATTCCGGGGGAGGTACACAAACTACATTTCTTGTATGTTACGACAACCGGGTGAAGGCCGCTGCCCCTTCATGTTTTATAGCTACCTCGCTAAAAAAATTTCAAACTCCTGGATTAGGACCTGGTGACGGCTGTCAGCAACTATCCAACGAAGGACCTCTCGGTATAGAGGAACAGGACTTTCTGTTTATGGCTGCACCAACCCCTGTTTGCATATTGGCAGGAGAAAAAGATTATTTCCCCATTGAAGGAGCAAGAGAAGCTTATGCTGATTTGAAAAACATGTATACGGTACTTGGTATTCCTGAAAAGGCCGGAATGGTATCATGCAACGAAACGCACGGTTTTTCTAAACCGTTGCGTGAAGGTTCCGTTCAATGGATGAGAAAGTGGCTTATGGATGATGAATCACCAGTAATTGAACCTGAAAACCTTAAATATCCTTCAGAAAAAGATATACTTGTTACCAACACAGGCCAGGTTGGAACATATTTTGATAATGAGACGAATATGGGGGTTCTCAACATGGAAATGTTTGAGTCTAAAACTGCAAAGAGGGAAGAATACATGTTGAACAATAAGAAGACGGTGATAAAAAAGGTAAAAGAGCTGTCTGGTTATCACAACCCGGAAAATATATCAGGTGAAGTTGTCAAAACAATAAAAGAAGACAACATTGTAGTGAAAAAAATATTTATCAAACGTTCGAATGGAGTCGATCTACCGGCCATATTAATTATACCTGAAACTAAGGGTCCTGAACTTTCAGCAGTAATTCTGGCAGATGAAAAAGGTAAAACGGGAGAATTGAAAAAAGAGGGTTTAATATTGGATGCCCTTCTGCAAAATAAGATAGTGTTATCAATTGATGTGAGTAACTATGGTGAACTAACTGACACTGCAGTTATAACAAACACTTTGTATTTTAACAAAGAGTTTCGCAATGGCAAAATGGCCTACTTCTCAGGATCCACTGCTTTAGCTTATAAAACAGGCGATATTATTTCCGGTTTTGAATATTTATCAGATCTGCCGGAGGTAAATAAAAAAGATATATCGCTAACCGCAACCGGATTATTAACCCCGGCGGCTATTATCGCCGCATTGTTTGAAGAGGATTTCAGCAGTCTTACACTTGTTAATGCCATTACTTCGTGGAGAAAAATCATGGAGAACCCCATTGGCCCCGACCAACTGGGAAATGTAGTACCAGATGCTCTTAATTATTTCGATTTAGAAGATTTGCTAGAACTAATAAATGCTGACAAAAACATCCGTTGATCCGTCCGGCCAACTTCCGCAGAAACCTGATGAATAAAGAAATCACCATGTGCAAATACATCAACAATTTTAAAGGAAACACCATCCTTAAGCATATCAATATTGGAGAAGGATTCGTACGGAATCTCCTTATACTGACCATCGCTGTCTCACTGCCTTTGTCCGGAATGATGGCCCAGGTACACACTGTCGAGGTCACTGATGACCAGGGGAAAAATACAATCGCTTTTGACGGCAAGGACCTGGACGTTGACCGTCAGGCCTTCCTGTCGCAACATGATGTGGTCTCTCTGTCGCCCGCTTTGGATGGATATGACGGGTTTCCCATCGGTAACGGTGATCTGGGCGCTATGGCGTGGACACCGCCTGAGAAGCTGTATTTTCAGATTAATAAGACGAACACATGGGACGATGCCCCACCGGGGATGTTCGATCCCTGGGAAGATGCCGGAAACCCGGCCGGGCGCTTTACCTCACTGAGGGGTTGCGGGCAATTGCTGATTGAGCCAGGACTCCCCGTATTCGACTGGATGTATCTGAGTGACTTCGAGGGACGGCTCGCCTTGTCTGACGGGCAGGCCTCCTGGCATGCCAGGGGACCGTTGGGCGAGGTCCGGTGCAGGTCGTTTATAGCCGCCGATCCGTCTGTGATGGTGGTTCACTATGAGGACGATCTTAGTGAAGCGGTTGACCGGCGTGTGATACTTGCCCGCTGGGGCAGCAGGGTGTTCGAGCACTGGTATCGGTTCATAATACGCGATTCCCACCTGGGAAACGAAGGCACAAAAGCGGGTTGCGAAGGCGATGAAACATGGATCGAGCAATCGACCCGCAGCCTCAAATTTGCCATGGCCGCAAAGCTGGTGGGACCTGATGTTGAAGCACAGCTCCTGAATAGCCGCGAGGCCGGTTATGTTATGAACACAGGTAAAAACTGCTCGTTTGACCTGTTCCTGTCGGTCGTCACGAGTGAAGAGGCTGATGATCCATTGGCCAGGGCAAGGGAAAATGTTCGTGCTGCTGCGGACGCCAGTGCGGAGAAAGTGTACGCTGCCCATAAGAAGCGATGGAGTGAGTTCTGGTCAAAGAGCTTTGTTGACATCCCCGACGACTATCTGGAGAATTTATGGTACTTGAACCTCTACCAGGTTGGTTCGTCGGCGCTCGGCGACTATCCGCCGCACTTCGTCGGCAGCCTTTGGTCCTGGAACCGGGACGTGCTGCCCTGGGGACATTATTACCAATGGAACCAGCAAGCATATACCTGGCCGCTGCATACCTCCGGCCACCCCGAACTGATGATGCCTTATGCGAAGTGGAAGCGCGAGGGTCTCGATAAGGCCGTTGAGACGGCAAAGCTTACACATGGGATTGATGGTGCTTTTTACAGCGACGTCTCCGATCGCCGGGGGAATCAGGGTACAAACTCCCCCGGAATCAGCAAAAACATTGCGACAACGGGACTCACGGCGATGGATCTCTGGCGGCACTACCAGTACACACTCGACAGGGAATACCTCCAACGATACGCGTACCCGGTATTGCGTGAGGTGGTTCGTTTCTATATAAACACAGTCGAAAAACGCAACGACGGCAAGTACCACATCCCGGAAGCAATGCCGTACGAAGCGCCTATGAATCACCTTAGTAGCGACACTCCGAACGACATGGCAGCCATCAGGAATCTGTTTCCGGCGTTCCTCCAGGCGGCAAGGGAGCTCCAGCAGGACGAGCAACTTCGAGGGAAAGCGGAGGAGGTGCTCGATAACCTTGCGCCGTTTGTCTTTACCACGATTCCCAGGGAAGCCATACCCTGGGGGCCTCTGAAAGCCGGAGATCCCATTATCGCATACGGCACCAGGTGTGATACGGGCTTGCCCGGTCACCCATGGGACACACGCCCCGGGTGGTTAACCAACCACCCTGCGATGGATATACCGAATAACTCCCACGTGATCAGTGCCCAGCTCACACCGGTATTTCCGGCAAGTCTTGTGAACCTCAACGATAAGGGAACAGAGCTTTTTGAAGCCTGCCGAAATGCGGCGTTGAGTTTCGATCCCCTGCTTAATCATGGGCATACGACACTTCCCATCTGTTTTGCACGCCTGGGCCTGAAGGAGTATCTGCCTGACCTTCTGGACCAATGGGTTGACCAATTCCAGATCTTTTCCCAGGGGCTGTTCTGCTATTTCCGACGTGATTACAGAGAGGCGTACGAAAAGGGTACTTACGGTGGTCCTTACAGTGCATCGGAGCATAAGATACGGGGATTAACCAGCGATGTAGAAGTCTTGTTCAGCGACCCGAAGGAACAGATCGAACTGCTGCGCCAACCCTTCGCGCACATGGCGCTGGAAGCAGGTTCTATACTGGAAGCCACAATCAATGAAATGCTGTTGCAAAGCCACAGAGGCAAGATCCGTGTCTTCCCGGCGGTCCCGGACGACTGGGCGAGCCGTTTCAAACTGCATGCCCGTGGTGGCTTTGAGGTTATCTCCGAGCGTGCAGAGGGGGAAGTCAAATACGTTGCCATCAAAAGCTTGAAGGGACAACCCTGCTGCGTGGTGAATCCATGGGAAGCGGGGGAAAAGGTGCGTGTCAGGCTGGCAAGTTCAGACGACGGCTTGCCTGGAATAACCAGCGCCACAGAATGGACCTTCGAAACCGAGCCAGGCAAGGTCTACATCGTGGAACGCCTCAACAGCCCCGTCTCCTCCTTCGGACATGTAACGATTGGCGGGGCCAGAAACACGGAACCCAAGACCAAGGGTCGAGCGCAACTGGGTATACCTCGCCGGTTCTAAGAAAGTTGAATCCTGCGAGCGCATTCCCCGCTGCTTGCTGCGGGGTTAGCGAGCGCAATAAAATAGGCAATAAAAGGATCGGAGATTCCTCGCCGGTTGCAGCGAGGAGCTTCAATAACCTTTGTTCAAATACCTGATGAAAATATTTCAATTTGATTCAAGACACATGAATCGTGACACATAATATTATTGGATCTGTTGCTATTGTTGTTGCAGGGATTTGTGCTTTTGGTTGTGCAAACCAAAAGCAGAAGAAAGAAGAAGCCCAAAAACCTAATATTCTCTTTATTATGAGCGATGATCATGCAGCTCATGCAATTAGCGCTTATGAAAGTAAAATTAATACTACCCCAAATATTGACCGCCTGGCAACAGAAGGTGCTACATTTCATAATTGTTTTTGCACAAACAGTATCTGTTCTCCCAGCAGGGCAGTTATCCTTACAGGAAAATACAGCCATTGTTGGGAAGTGGCATTTAAAAAGTGAGCCTACTGGTTTCGATTATTGGAATATCCTTCCCGGACAAGGCCTTTACAATGACCCGGAAATGATTGAAAACGGTACAACCCAAAAGTATCAGGGATACGTTACAGATATCATTACTGAGAAAGCTTTGCAATGGCTTGAGAATCGCGAAAATGATAAACCATTTTGTCTTATGGTACACCACAAGGCTGTACATGCCAATTGGGAAACAGATGATAAGCATGCCGACATGTATTCCGGCATGAAAATTCCTGAGCCGGTTACGTTTAATGACGACTACGCAAGCCGTACAGCACAGATCGGTGAACATAAACTTTTGGTTGGTTCGTTCCAATGGCAACTACATTATCATTATCGCTTCGGTGATATGCCCGTAACAGGGGGAAAGCAGGAAAAAAGGGAAAACAGGATCTCCCGGATTAATTCTGGTTATAATTTTTCAAAATAGACATTTGTGTGATATATTTATGTGATCGTGATAACAAAGACTTCACACAAACGAATAAATATGATACAGCTTAAGTATTTTGCATGGGCGATGATGTGCATGATAAGTGCAATGAATGTGCAGGCACAATTTTCAGGGGGTGGAGAAGCCAATCCTGATCTGCCAACCCACGAGAAAGCACTGGAAAAATTTAAGGATATGCGTTTTGGAATGTTCATTCACTGGGGACCTGTGTCCCTGAGAGGAACAGAGATCGGCTGGTCCCGGGGAACAGAGGTGCCCATCGAAGAATATGATAATCTGTACAAAGAGTTTAATCCGGTGTTGTTTAATGCAGCAGAATGGGTAACCACGGCAAAAAATGCAGGCATGAAATACATCATTATCACAAGCCGGCACCATGACGGGTTTAGCCTCTGGGACAGCCGGTATACCGATTATGATATGGCAGGCACTCCTTATGGAAAGGGAGTGCTTAAAGCCCTGGATGATGAGTGCAGGAAACAGGGGATTGAATTCGGGACCTATTATTCGATATGTGACTGGTATCACCCAGATTATCCCGTAGAATATCCCGATCCGGCTTATCAATTTCGTGAGGAGAGAACCATGGACCCAGCAACAAAGATGCAGATGGACCATTTTATCACATTCCTGAAAAACCAGCTCAAGGAAATAATCGAAAACTACAACCCTTTTGTTATATGGTTTGACGGAGAATGGGAATGGGCCTGGAATCATGATATGGGAATGGACATGTATGCTTATCTGAGGGGCTTAAAGGATGATATGCTGATCAATAACAGGGTGGACAAGGGAAGAGTGGGCATGGGGGATGTTTCCCGGAGCAGTATCTTTGCAGGAGATTTTGCCACTCCTGAGCAAACCATCGGAGCATTTGACAATACGCATGCCTGGGAAACATGTATGACCATCGCAAAACAATGGGCATGGAAACCCAATGATGATTTGAAATCATACGAAACATGTATTCATACCCTGTTGCAAACTATTGGTGGAGACGGAAATCTATTATTAAACGTTGGTCCCATGCCAGACGGACGTATTGAACAACGGCAGGTAGATCGTCTGAAAGAGATGGGTGATTGGATTTCAGTCAATCAGGAAGCTGTGTATGGCACACGGGGTGGCCCCTATCTGCCTACGGATAAAATGGTAAGTACACATAAGGAAAATAAAATATATCTCCATTTACTGAAGAATCCTGGAGACAAACTGAAGTTGCCCATGGATAAGGGAGTCAAAATATCGAAAGCCTATTTTTTACAAAACGGGAGTCCGCTGGCAGTAAGCAATGACAACGAGAGTTTTACCCTGACTCTGCCTGGAGCACTGCCGGATGATGTCGCCACAGTGATCACGCTGGAGTTGAACAAGGCTGCCTCTGAAATTGATGTTATTGAACGCTTGCTTTATTAAACCATTCCAAATTTCACCGCTGAGTAAATAATAATTAAGCCAAACCAAGAATCAAAATGAAAACAACCATCCAACCAACACTAAAACCGCTTATTTTTCTTACTTTTTTTCTGGCTGCCTGGGCATGTAACGCTCCGGTTGAACAAACCGAAGACACCCTGTTTAAGGCACAGGAATTATTCCCGGAACCATCCAGACCGGAAGGACAAACAGATGTTATTGAACTGCGCTGCGATCCCATTGAAACGGTGCGCGTCGCTTTCATCGGCGTGGGATCCAGGGGTTCGGGAGCCGTCCGCCGTTTTACTTTTCTTGAGGGGGTGAAAATCGTTGCTTTATGCTCCCTGGAACCGAAAATGCTTGAAAGGGCACAGGAAATGCTTCAAGAACGAGGACTACCCCCGGCTGATACTTATACCGGTCCGGAGAACTGGAAAGTCATATGTGAGCGTGACGATATTGACCTGATATACATCACCACCCACTGGGATCTGCATACCCCCATCGCCGTATACGGAATGGAGCAGGGCAAACATGTGGTCACAGAGGTCCCTGCTGCCATTTCGATCGATGAATGCTGGCAGCTGGTGAATACTGCCGAAAAGACCAGACGGCATTGCATGCAGCTGGAAAACTGCAATTATGACTTTTTCGAGATGGCCACCCTGAATATGGTCCGTCAGGGTTTATTCGGAGAGATCGTACATGCAGAAGGAGCCTATATACATGACCTGAGACGAGGTCTATTCCAGGAGGAAAATGGCTACTGGGACATGTGGCGCCTGAGGCACAACGAAAACCGTAATGCGAACCTCTACCCCACTCACGGTTTAGGTCCCATCTGCCATATTTTGAATATCCACAGGGGAGATAAGATGGAATACCTGGTATCCATGTCAAGCGACCAGTTTGGATTGACCGCCTATGCAAAGGAAAAATTTGGAGAGGATTCGGACTATGGTAAGAGGGATTACAAAAGAGGCGACATGAGCACAACCCTGGTAAGAACAGTTAAGGGTAAGACCATTCTGATCCAGCACGATGTCACCAGTCCTCGGCCCTACAGCAGGATTCATATGATCAGCGGTACCAAGGGTTTTGTGCAGAAATGGCCCATAAAAGGGATTGCTCTTGAACCGGACGCGCACAGGTTCATGAGCGACGAAGAGATGGAAAAGCTTCTGGCCGAATATGAACATCCCATCACCAGGGAAGTTGGTGAAATGGCCAGAAAAATTGGCGGGCACGGAGGCATGGATTTTACCATGGATTATCGTTTGATCCATTGCCTGAGAAACGGTCTTCCCCTGGATCAGGATGTTTATGATGCCGCCGAATGGTCTGCGATCACAGAACTTTCAGCAAAATCTGCTGAAAACCAGGGAATGTCCGTCAAGGTTCCGGATTTTACAAGGGGATCCTGGAAAAAGGTCAATACCGTTACCTATTATTGACCCCTTTAAAGATCCCGTTCATTTCCCGGCATAACTTATTTGCTTTGTTTGGGTTTGTTAGGCCATTTGTCAGGTACAATCGATCCGTTATAATAGAGATTACAAATGGATAGAAGAAAATTCATGCTAATGGCAGGGAGTTGTGCTGCACTATTGACCGGTGGTGGTAGACTGGTTGCCTGCAAAAAGGCAATACCTGCCAAAGATGAAGTAAAGCTGAAGAGATGGGCAATAGCGGCGTTCAATCGGTTTGAAGAAATCTGGAATTTTAATGATTTTTGGAAAAGAGGCAATACGTTTGATGCCTGTCTGACCTTTGTGGGTGCCGTGCAGCAACGATGGCCGGAGGATCCAGTTGTTAAAGCCATGCAACTAACGGTAAAAAATATGCTGGAAGAAAATCTCTCCTATTTTAACCGTTTTGATCCAGGTAGCCTTTGGGCTGATGATTTTGGCTGGTGGGGGCTTATGGCGCTTAATGCCCGCAAACACTTGCTCATCATGGGAGAAAAGGAGCTGGCTGGTAAGTTCCTGACACTTTCAACAGAGCTTTGTTGGGAATATAAGAAGAATACAGCTTATGACCACTCAACCACAGATAAACCTGTGCCTCACGGCTGCAGGAACAGCGATGCAAATGGTGATAGCAAAGGAGTGAAAAATACAGTCACCAACGTTTTATTATTCCTGCTCTCCTCCCGTATTTACCGCGTGACCCTTATAGACGATATCACTGATAATCACCGATTTTCACAAGCTAAATTACCTATAATTTTCTGATTCTTTAAAAATTCCATATTATTGGAATTCAGTGTGTTATCTGCTTAATTCATTTGAAAGGCTTTATTCTATTATAGGTA